>Ga0207662_10000051_pt1 | contig 51050 bp, 78 predicted proteins | sample KBSS33LmetaG_FD_184338 | JGI IMG/M metagenome (GOLD analysis project Ga0207662, IMG submission 184338) | Switchgrass rhizosphere microbial communities from Kellogg Biological Station, Michigan, USA - KBS S3-3L metaG (SPAdes) (version 2) | ecosystem: Host-associated > Plants > Roots >... | reverse complement strand
GGCCGACGAGACGTACGCAGCTGTAGTGTTGCCCACAGAACCCTGCACGCCCTTACCCATGTCGGTACATGCCAGTCCGGAACCGAAGTTGTCGTCCTCAGCAACCTCACCGAACACCTGCACCTTGTCCACGTCGGTGAAGCCTGAGACCGGCGGACCGTAAGCGTTGTTCGCGGTCCACAGCGTTCCTGCGAAGTACCCCAGCCAGTTGGACGTAGTGCCCGTTCCAGTGTTGGAGTACAGCCACCAGTTGCCACCCGTTGGATCGTACTGGATCCCGAAGGTGTACGTCGTACCTGCCGTCAGTGCCGCGCCCAGGTTCATCGTGTTCGGCGCGTAGTCGGTCCAGCCGCAGCCGTTGTAGCAGGTGCCGACACCGTTCTTCCACCAGAATGCGAACAGGCACGGTCCACCAGTACCACCGCAGACCGCCGTGTCCTTGGTCCAGCCGATTTCGACGAAGTTGGGCTGACCGTTGATGACCTTACGAACTGCCGCCTCGCCGAGAGAGTGGTACGCACCGCTGGCGATCGTAGGGTTACCCACGTTGAATCCTGCCTGGATGCCCTTGGCCGAATCGGGCGAAGTGATGAACTGGTGTCCCTCGTTGTAGGCGTAGTAGGGGCCTCCACTCAGCAGTGACACCGACGTACCTGAGTTCGTCGGCGGCTTGCCCTTGGGTGCGTGCACGCCATTCTTGAACGATCCGACGTGCGTGGGGATCTTCGGGACAGCCTTGTCAGCTGCCTGCGCTGGTGCGGACATGGCGCCCGCTGCCAGCAGAGTGGCAAAGACCACTCCTAGGAGTCGCTTGTACATTACTCTCCCTTCTTACTGGCGACTGCCTGCCGCCAGAAGTCCTTGTCCTCGTACTGGGTCCTATCAGGCCACGCGATGTCCTGCTTACCTTCATCCGCAAGCTGGTTGACGGCTTCGTCGACGGCCTCGAGCCGCTCGACACAGGTGCCGCACTTGCCGCAGTGCTTCTCGCCACCCTTGTAGCAACTCCAGGTGTCCTCGATCGGAACGCCCAACGTCAGAGCCGTGTAGGCGATGTCTGCCTTGGACTTGTGCAGGAACGGTGCCTGGATAAAGGATGGCGGCGTAACGTGTGAGGTGACTGCTGCCTCATCCGTGAAGGGTCCGAAGCCTACGTTGCCTACGACAATTGCCGCATTGACGACGTCGATGAACTCCGGACGGCAGTCTGGGTAGACGAAGTGGTCGCCGGCATGGACTCCGGTAGCCAGGAACTCGTAGCTGTTGTTGACTGCGACGCCTGCCGCGATGGACAGCATGATCATGTTACGGTTCGGAACGACCGTCAGCTTCATGTTGTCTTCGGCGTAGTGACCCTCCGGCACCTCGATGAACTCCTGAGTCTCGCCAGGTTCGCGGGAACGTTCGTCCTTTGGCGAGGTGAGAGCCGAGTTGCTGATCAGGTGAGTCAGCCCGGTGAGGTCGACGATGTCGTGTCGCAAGCCAAGCTTGTCTGACGTACGCTTAGCGTACTCCAGCTCCTTGGCGTGACGCTGGCCGTAGTCGAAGCTGATCAGGTGAGGCGTGAAGCTGTCGTCGAGGAGCATGTAGACCAAGGTAGTGCTGTCGAGGCCACCAGAGAAGATGGCAACGCAGTCGTAGCAAGGTTCCATTACTTGGGTCCTCCAACTAGGGGGTGGTAGATTTGCTTGCCGCTTTCGGTTCTTGACATCGACACTTGCCCTCGTTGCAGCAAGGTGTCGAAGACTGCATTGGCCTGCTGGGCCGTAAGGTGGTAACTCTGCATGAGTGCAGAACGAGCGATGCCTGGCCGCTTGATGATCGCACCGAGGATACGTTCCAAGTCGCGCTCATAAGAGGTCTTTCCGATTCCGTTGACGATTTCGATAGCGTAAGCACGCCATTGCTTTCCGTAACGAATAGCGTGTACGATGTCGGACTCTTCAACTGTCACTCCTTGCTGATCCACCTGCCTCGCGGCCGCTAGCAGGATTGATGCCTTCAAGATGTTCTTGGACAGGCGATCGAACAGAGGAGTCATTAGTTCAGGCTTCTCGGACTCGAGCCCCGACTGGACTAAGTCTGCTTCGAGTAGATTATACCTAGACCAAGCATCTGGAGTTAGCGACGCGCTCACGTTCGGCTCCATAGGTATCCTTTGGTTCAGAGCCTGCAGCGTGACGTTACTCGGCTGGCCGTAACTGTTAACTAGGTTCTCCATACGGCGGATTAGGAGATCTCGGTTGCCTAGGTCTTTGACTGTCGGCGGTCCGAGAGGTTGGAGACGACTAGTGTCACTCTCGGCCGTAACAAATACGAATCTCGGAATAAAACCCGAGGAGACGTGTTCGTGAGTAAGGAGGCCTTGTACTCGATTCCGAATCCCACCAGCGAAGATGAGGAGTATTGGATCGCGAACAGTGATCTCCTCTTTACGGAGAATTCGCTTCTGGAGCTTTCCGTCGTAGAGCTTCGTAAGAACCTCGGCCATACCGGCATAGTAGTCCTTCTTAGTGATCATCTCCAAAAGGCCGCTGAACTCGTCGCGCAGGAAGATCGAAGGCCTCTTGGGCCGCGTCGACAAACCCTGTAGCAGACCCTCCACGGAACCGTCTGTGGCTAGTACACAATCCGGATCCACTTCCATCAGGAGGTCCGTCGCGATGTCCATCGCTGTGGTCTTCCTCGTCAGGGTCGTATCGCCCAGAATCATGAACCAGAGGTTCGGTACAACTGGCCCATATGACGTCGGTAGAGTTACTCTGCCAGAGAGCAAGGCACTCAAAATAGTGAATGCACCCGCCTGGTGGTATTGGGTTGCGGCATCCCCCAAACTGCTGGCCCATTCGATGTACTCCTCTACAAATCCTTCTTGCTCTTCGGCAAGCTTCTCTTCTGTAGGTGTAAGTAAGTCTCGAACGTCAGCCCCAGGGAAGACGACGGCATTGACGCGCTCGTTGTAGCTGACAAATGCTCTACAGACTTCGACCCACAGGTAGGACCTGTCCTTACCATCTCGACGGTACTTATTACAAGCCGAAGCCCAGGCAACTACAAACACCTCCTCGCGTGTCATGCCCATCTCGAACAGAAGCATCTCCAGCTTCCAAAGCTTCTCTGACCACTCCCCGTCAGGGGTGACACTGAAGAGGTCATACGTAGCTGGAAGGAGTGCGTGCTTGTACTTCTGGAGAATGTCTTCTGGTTCTTCTGTAGGCAGTTGCTCCACTGTGGGCATTGGTGTCTTCAGGAATGCACTGTGCTTTACTTCGGGGTAGACGTTGAAGTCGCCTATGGTGTACAGTGCACCCGAATACTTCGAAAGGTGTACCTGCGGCGTACCTGCGTACTTGTGGTTCGGTGTTCCAGGAAGTCGAAGTAGTTGTGTGAGATCCCATCCACTGCGGTCGCAACCATCGGCTGCATGGAAGTAGGCTAGCCGCTTCGACATGTCTTCCGCTGCGTGCGGCGCTACCGCATGAGCCAAACTCCACAGCCCCTGGTAGCGCCCTGGCGAGCTCTCGATGAGGTAGGTCGGGGTGATCAAGAGCTTCTCGGGTGGGCAAGTGTCCAAGTCGGCCCAAACTGTAGGACACTGCTTTACGTTATCCTTGCGCCGCCTAGCGGTCTCGAACAGCTGAGGGCAGTAGTACACATCCGCGAGGTACTTACCGTCTTCGGCTGCTCGAGCAGCTTCGTCCAGTTGATCTGGGTAGCGGAAGAACCGCTCCGTCATCTCTCGCTTCTGTGAGCCCATACCGATAGCTAGGAAGGCAATACACAGATAGCCTCTGGACTCCGGACCAAAGGCCATCTTCAGAAAAGCTTTTGCAGGAGATTCCATGCACTGCCCTATTAGGTTGGGGATAGCCCCCGAGGGTGCGCTCGGGGGCTATCGTAGTTGGATCAGGAAGGCAGGAGAGAGTTGCCAGCCGAAGCCGTGGAGACACCAGCCTCGACCTTCTTGAAGCCGCTGACCTCGTTGCGCTCGTCGTACGTCTTCTCCTCGTTGGTCTGTGGGTCCTTGACCGTACGCTCACGCTGGACACGAACGACTGCGATCATGTCCGGGCACTCAGAGAGCCACCACTCCGGGCTAGGCACGTTGATCTCGCCTGCGCTACCGTCACTCAGGCCGGCCGCCTGCAGGAGCTGCCCCAGCGTGTAGCCCGCACCGGACCAAAGCATGACGTTGGTGAAGAGCTTACGACCTTCGTACTTGCCCTCCGTGATGGTGAGCTCCATCGCGTAGTAAGGCTTGCCCGGGTTCTTCTGGGACTTGCTCTCCTTGAGCTCGCAGTCGGAGACGGTGACCTTGTACTGCCCCTTCGGCAGCAGCTCGAATGGCTTGCTGGAGGCCTCCTCCTTGGAGAGGTTGACCTTGATGCCGCCACCGTAGTCGTCGTAGTCAGTCATTTGTTAGTTTCCCTTTTCGCTTCGGTTCTTGTTGTAGTAATTCAGGATGGTTTCCATCGTTACTGTTTCGTCGGCACCGATGATCTGCGGCATCGTTGCGCCACGCACCTTAGCGACAGCGATGTCCGTCTGACTAGTGAGCATAAGCCGACGTTGCTCACCATTGACTTCTTGGTTGTACATGAAGAAGACAATGTCGGGAATCTGTGGGAGCTTCATCTGCAACTTACCGTTGAGTAGTGGCATCCACTTGTGCTTACCAGTCTTGAGCTGGACGCGCTCAGCGTGTGCGATGAAGATCACGTGCATCGGAAGGTCACGGAAGAGACGGATCAACCGCGTGAGACGAACCTGCAGCTTGCCCCACTCACGAATGGAAGGGATGTCCGCGTCGCGAGATTCATTCTCCGGGTCGGCCTTCATCTCCGCCATGACTTGATCCTTGCACTGCTCTGCCATCTCGGACAGAGAGTCGAGGACTACCGTTCGATAGTTGTGTCCCCCGGCTAGGAGGGCGTTGTAGATGTTGACGTAGTCTCCCCACCGTCTCGCTGGGAGGATCTCGACGTCGGGGTGCTCGCGAAGTGTCGCCTTGCCCGCCTCAGCGTCGACGTACAATACGTTACGCATAGTTGGAACGCGCGAAGCAGAACCAGCCAGCCAAGTCTTACCAACACCGGCCTCTCCATAGATGAGCATGTTCAGCTTGTCGACGGTCTCGGTGTTTGGCTTTTCGATCTTGAGGCCGGCGAAGGACGTAGGCGTGAGGACATCTGTCAGCATGATGGGTACTCCGCTTAGATGAAGGACGAGAACTTGGCCGCAGCGATACGGTTCTGGTCGGTTCGCGCCTTGATCACGCGCTTAACCAACTTGTCGACCTTAGGGTTCGTACTGAACTTCCGTACAGGCTTCTCGGGTACGACCTTATCGTCCTTCACTTCACTGACTCCATGTGCTTGTCCGTCGAGGCTGGTGCCTCTTCCCAATAATGTCGATCTCGCTTGTCGAACATGGTGTCCAGTGTGTACTGGAAGTCCTCTCCCCGTTCCTTACCGAGGCAGGCGTCCCAGAAGGCACAGCCACCAAAGTTGCCAAAGCCCTTGCAGTGGAAGCGTCCCTGGTTGGGGTAGATCGGAAGGGATGGCCTAGTCATTTCCTTGGCCTCTTCGTACAGGTGTCGGAGGCCGTTGGCGCACTGTTCATCATTACGGAAGACCGGATGCCAAGCGTGGAAGACTGGACCCTCTTCCTGAAGGTACCGAATGTGATCGTCGTAGAGTCCTGCTTCGAAGGCTTCTGGGTCGTTCTGGGAGACGGTGTCGCGGTAGAGTTCCCAGTTCGTATTCATGCTCTTGGAGATACTGAACAACCGGTCCAGACGTCGACGCTGCAGGGGCTCAGGCTCTTCTGGAACGGCCTTCTTTATCTCGGCATAGATAAAGCCCACGACTGGGATACCAATGAGCCGAAGAGCTGCAACGTATCCCGTAATCTGTTCGTCGTTCCAGAGATACTCATCCGATGTCTCGAGCCCCGATAGGCGTGCCGCGGTCTTCCAGTCGACGATCCAGATGTTGCCCTCGCTATCCTGGAAAAGGATATCAAGACGTCCTCCAAAGGTTACAGGCAGACCCTTCCAGGTGGCCTTATTGGATGCAGGAGAAACTCCTGAACCAGGTACTTGGTAGTAACCTCGCTTAACGAGGAGGTTACGCTCGTATGTCGCATAGCGACGCCAGCACCAGTCGCATCTGCACCAGAGGTCCTGCTCACCAGTGTCAGGGTTGAGGATGGGTACTTCGAACTTGACCTCTACCTTGAGGGGCTTTAGTCCTGCGTGTTGGGTCGGAGCTACCTTGGTGAAGTAGTAGTTCAGCATCTTCACGCCAAGGTCGACACGATCCTTATAGTCCGCAGACATCTCAGGGTCGATGTCACCGTTGAGCTTGACGTAGTTCAGCCTCTGTTCTCGGGTGACCCGTTTGAAGGTCGCAATCGCCACTGCCAGAGACGCCGCCGGGTCTGGATTGACGAAAAGGCCAAGGTACGACTTGTAGTACTCCTCCATTGCTGCGTGGAAGGCAACCCCGAACTCCAGCGGGCGGGGAGTGATACGGGGGTAGTAGAACTGTCGGCTGATCCAGTCCCAGCGTCGTCGACACCCACGATAGCTCCTCCGCTCACTCGTGTGGATGGAGTGTGTTAGACCTGCTTCGATGTACTCGTTCACAGTTTTAAGCATCGACTCGTCCGTTTGAGGTCTTGTTGTTCTTTGTTACACTTATTATACTCTGCCCATTAGGGGAAGTCAAGACCGTCAAGCGATCAAGATTACTGCCACCACTCCTGGTGCATCTCTTCCGCTTCGAGGTCCTTTTGTTTCTGGTAGTCAGCTTCCCAATACTCGGTACAGCAGTCGAAGTCCGGGTTGAGTTCGCCATACGGACAGTTAGGGTGATGCGTAATGCCTACACGCGTATTAGAGTCCCGAATGGGCCGACCAGTATACTCTTCGTCGCCTACGAGGTCCTGGTATTCTTGCTCCATGTATGCGTAGTAGTCTGGATCCCAGTCTATCATGGCATCTTGTTCGGTATGCGCCAGCCCTGACGGTCAGCCCGGAAGCCCATGTAGTACACCTGGGTCTTTACGTTCTCGGGCAACTCTTTCAGGTTGAATGGGTGCTGCATAACTCCCTTGCGTGGCTTGCTACAGTTCACGCACACGAACCAACCGTACTTCTTGGAGCGTGCCTGCGAGAACTTGGTAGGACATTCGCAGAACATAGTCGGCACCGCATACACCTGGGGCACCTTCCACTCACTCGCCGGTGAGTTGTAGTGGAGCTCATCGACCATACGACCGTCAACTTCGACCTGGCCCGTCACCGTACCGAAGATGATGTTGTCGTTCTCGATGGCCGCAACGAAGGCGTCGGCCTCAGCATTGTCAGGGATCTCAACGACGACGAACCTCACGGAGCACCTCTTCTAAAAGTTGGTTGGTACGTTTCTGTTCGGCCACGAGTGCGTAGATGCCCTTGCCCATAGCAATCAGTGCCCAGGTACGTGCCTGCGTCATTTGCCACTTGTTGTCGGCAATGAGCTGTTTGCCCAACTGGGACTGGCCGAATCGGTACTTAGCGTCTTCGGGGCCCATGTTGGGGTGCCGCTCCGTCAAGGCCTTCTGCGTCGCTTCTCGCACGCCCTGGTAGAAGTCTTCACGAGCCGCAACAGCCTTATCCAGGAACTCCCCCGCCTTCATGAGCAGTACACGCATACCGTCATTAACCATGTTTAACACCTCCTTCATGTCAGCCACAGAACTCCACACGCGCGTGGAACGTGTTGCACTCTCGGATGCTCCCTCGCCCGCGTGGAGTACTGAAGCTGCATGCCTAGGCTTGTTTAACAGGGGAAGACTCGACGTACTCTACCTCGCCAAAGACCTTATGCGGAGACTTGCCACATTCGGTGTCGGAGTCGTGCCAGTGGAGTACTGACGTATCGCCCAGCTTCTCCCACTTCCTTCTAGCTTGCTCCTCGCAAACATCGCCGTCCACTACGCCTGCGATGACGAAGATGTGGTGGTCTGCCTTAACCTTGTTGATGACGGGCACTACTGTTCCCCCTGTCCTTCCGTGTCGCGAAGCGACCACATGGACGCTATGAGGAGCTGCAGAGCCTCCTCGCGTGTGAAGCCTGCCTTGACCCAGGATATGAACATCTCGTGCTGGAAGATAGCAGCCTCGTCCAGGCTGAAGTTGAAGTCCTCAGCTCTTGGGTTCATCCTTTTCATCCTCCAGGAGTGCGAACTTGATGTTCTCGTTCTCGAAGTCGCCGTAGCCTAGGTACTCGGTGATGTCGAAGGCGTCGGCCCTCATGGCACGGTAGTCGTGCTCGAGGCGCTCGGCCGGCGTGAGAGCGTCAGCCTGCTCCCTGGTGAGGGTGATGTCGCGGAGCTCCTCGTCGTACGTCTCCGTGTAGTCGTTGTCTTCGAGGTCCATCTCACCCTCGATGGTGATGCGGATCTTTGCCATTGTTACCACTTCCTTCCGGTGCTGTCACGGTGCTGAACCTTCTTGGAGCTGTGCTTGCTGATGCAAGCTAGTGCGTAGCTGACGGTCTGGTACTGACCGAATGGGATACCCTTCTCGTTGAAGGTCCCATCGTGCTTGACGACCTCTTCGTGCTGTGCAAGAGCGTGAGCGCAGGTGCTTTTGTTAGCACGTCCCACGATAGGGAGTGCGAACTGCTTCTTGGCGTGGTAGGGGAGCCGGTTCTTCCGCCTCGGATTCCTACGCCTACTACTTACCCCGGCCTGTGCGGCCCGGTCGAACCACTTCTGGCCTGCGTACATGTTACCCTCCCAGGGTCATGTGCTCGGAGAACTCCTGCAGTGCATTCTGCAGCCTCTGGATGAAGAAGAAGGCCTCCAGCAGGCTGTACAGTACCGCCGTACAGGTCACGATGACGAAGACGTTCTTCACTACGTCGAGGTATCGCTCGAAGGCGGATCGGTCTGGCGTGCGGATGAGTTCCTGCTGCGAAGCCTGCTCCTCTGGGTATCCCTGTTCGAGCCAGAGTTGCTGAGCTCGCCTCGCCGAGTTAGTGTAGTCACCCCACGGCAACGGATGCTGCATCTGTCTTCCCCTCTAGGACCTGCCTTAGCCAGGTCCACTTCATTTCGATGTGGTCGTTTCGCTTACGGTCGATGGTATTCCGTGCAACGAGTATAATGATGAGCACGGCGTTCTTTTGTCCCAGACGGTGAAGACGATCCTCAGCCTGCTTGTTCGCCGTGGGGCTCCAAGCCCTATCCAGGAAAATGCAGACCGAAGCAGCAGTGAGGGTGATACCGACACCACCTGCCTTAATGGTACTGAGAAAAACACGTATACGGCCGGCTTGGAACTCGTCGATAAGGTGATCACGGTCTTTCTGTGGTACGTCTCCAGTGAGAGTACCAACGGAAATATGCGCACTCTGAAGGCGAGTCGCCAGTAGGTTGATGGCTTGCTTTGACTGTCCGAAGACCACAATCTGAGCACTCGTAGCTCCAATGATGTCGACGACCGCATCGAGCTTACTGCTGGGCTCATCCAGTACCAAGTATCGGTAGGGCTGGCCCTCCTTGTACTTGATCTCCATCTTACCGTATGCAACTGCGAACTGCTGCAGTCGGACTAGCTGACTGATCACGTTGGGTGCTGGCAGAGGCTCGTCTTCGTGCTGTCCTACCCACGCCAACATGTCCTTGGCCATTGTGTCGTACGTACGTCGCTGCTTCGGATCCAGATCGACTTCACGGTCTTCGTAGGTCTTCTCAGGCATGTCCTCCCAAACCTGATCCTTCGTCCTACGCACGTAGGCATTGCTCATCGTGCGATGGATCAGCTCTGCGTCGTGCACACCTACGATCTCCGTGAAGGCTCTGCGATGGTAGTTGTCGCAACCCACAGCGTCGCACGTACCCTGTGTGTGCTTCTTCTGCAGGACATGGTAGTTGAAGAAGCCCCAGTAGGACGTGAACCTCTTCGGCCACAGCCAGTTCAGTACACTCCAGGCGTCGTCAGGCCTATTGTCGGCCCAAGTTCCACTCAGCCCAGTCTTGTAGGTTGTTCGGAGACGCTTGAAGATCTGCGTCTGCTGCGCCTTGCGGTTCTTGATGTTGTGGATCTCGTCGCCGATGATGTGGTACCAGGGTACGTCCTTGAGCTCCTCTGCGATATATCGGAGCACTTGCCAGTGCAGGATAAAGACGTGATACGCCGGATACAAAGTCCCGCTCTGGTCTCGCACTCTTGCCTTCAGAGCTGCCACGAAGGAGTCTCGGTTCTTCCTGTCGATCACCTTCACTCTGAGCCAAGGTGCCCACTCCTTATAGTGGTTCTCCCAACTGCCCATCACAGACGTCTGGGTAACTACTAAGGTCTGTCCCTTGTAGTCCTTGTCGTCACGACGGCGGTAGTTCAGATCCAACGCGATGGCCTCAACAGTCTTGCCGAGACCCATGTCGTCGCCAATAAGTATGGAAGTATCGTCCGGTCCACCGTGCTGTGCTACCTGCCACTGGTGCTTCAGGATCTGCCGGAGTGCATCCTTCTGGAACTTGTAGAGTTCGGGCACACTACCTCCCAGCGTGGTCGCTCAGACGTGGTAGCGCACTGAGCGGCTGTCTCCTGTTGAAGCATCTCTGATTAGGTGCAGCCCCGCAGACCTTACACTGCCTGCTACGCTTCCGCTCACGCTTCATCGGCGTACCTCTCTTGGTGGTAGTCTCGTTTGTAGTAGTTCACCCTGCTAGTGAGGTTCAAGCAGCGCCGACGTCCTGTCGCCCCACACTTGGGACATGCGTCCTTCAGTGGTCGTTTCACCTTCCGAAGTGCAGGCCCTATCCCGTTGGCCCTCAGCTGTCGCCTTGGCATTTGGTAGCTCCACGGTGTCTAGAACGTCGCCGGTTGTCTTACAGTACCAGTGGATGTAACTCTTACCGTTCCATCGTTCAGGATTAAAACCCAGGAGGGACGACTTGTAGCCGTGTCGCTGTCTGTGGTGAGGACACCAGACTCCGTCCTCTTTAAGAGCAGAGGCACTATCGATCGACCAAGTAGCACCTTCATGCTTCTTCCTCCTGCGGTACAGCTTGGTCGGCTCGCTTCCACTTCCCCAACTTGAAGTACTCATCGGCCTCCTCCACCACGACTACCTTCCGGCCGCACTCGCACCTAGTAGGTTCGAGCTTCTTGTTCCGAAGCGCTGCGTAGACCTTCTGCGGATAGATGCCGCGGAGCTTGGCGTACTGGATGGGCGGCAGCTTGGTCGCCCCCTCTAGATCGTCACGCTCCATCTCTTTCAGGAGCTCTTCGATGCCGCCCACATCCATACTAGCAGCCCGCCTCTCGGGTTAGGTCCTCAACCTTCATGCGGTTGTACCGTCTGCTGAGGTCCAGACTCTCGATATAGGCAACCAGTAAGCTCCGCTGTTTCTCTGCGACGAACTGCTCGATGTCGACCATCGGAGTGTTGACGAGGTTGCCAGTCTCCCCTCCGGGACCAACCTCGACGACATCCACGCATCCCGAGTAGTCCCCGTTGTGGTGGAATCGTGTACGACCGATCTCAGTAGTGTGCATGTTAGCCCACCAGGACCATCTTGTAGATCTTACCGTCGTTGGTGTCCTCGACGAGGATGTAGTTCGCCTTCTCCTTGAGCACCTCGACCAGCATCATGTCCTCGCTGATGATCGGCTTGTAGTCACCTTCGGGCTGCTGAGGCTCACCGTTGCGGTCGGGTGTAACCTTGTTGACCTCGGCTCCACTGCCATCTACATAACGCCACACGCCCGTGGACAGCTTCTCGATGTTCTGCGCCAGTGGATTGTGGTTGGCGTTCCTTCCCCAGCTGGACTTGGTGATCGCGCCCATGATCTGGCGACGGTCCCAGTCGGGAGCGAGTGCCTTCTCGAGCTCCTCGATGGTGACCAGCTTGCTGGGCCTCTGACGCATGTAGTCAATGACCTGTCCGAGGCATCCGCGCTTGAACCTCGGCTTGTTGTTCTCTGTCATGAGCTTACCCTCTAGCTCTCTTCGCGTTTAGTTAGTAGAGTAGAACAGACTAGATAGTAGCTAGGTTAGACTTTGGTTTCCATGTGTTAACGCTGGTTTGTATTTCTTCAAGATCCTCGAGTTCGTCTTTAGTCTGTTCTGTGTGCCATGAGTGCAGAAACGCCTTTGCCATCGAACGCTTCTCCCCTCGGGCGTTAGTCCAACGTACCTCTTTCTTGGCCTCGCGGATGTTGGTACAGCCTACCCAGTGGTACTGGTGGCCATCCTTAAGGGTTAGGTGTAGAGTGACCATTACTGGTTTGGGATCTCGAAGCCTGGCTTCTGTTCGTTCCTAGTCTGAGCTTCCAACTCTGCCAGGATCTGGTCGCGACGAGTGTTGGTTGTGATCAAAGCAGGCATCACGTTCTCACGTGTACGCGGATCGATCTTGTCCGGGATGGTATTGTCGGGGCGAATGGAGACTAGCCATCCGTCCCTATGGTACTGGCACCGAGTCTGATTGCAGGTCACCGTGACTACCTGCCCTCCGCCTGGGACGGGCTTTCGGCTAGCAACCTTGCCGGGCGTTCCGTCGTCCGGACATGCGCTTGCTTCCTCCCACGTTGTGCTCATCCGAACTCCCTGATGAAGGTAATGATGCATGCAGCTATGCAGATAGCTACTACGCTCCAGAGTACTGTCTCTTGCCAGCTCATGCTACCCTCTTCATCGTCTGAAGGTCGTCGTACAGTTCCTGGTAACCCTTGTCCAGAGCTTCGACCTGTGTCTGCAGACTCGAAGTCAGCTTCATCAGGTCGTTGACACGCTGCTCCAGGATGGCGGTCTTACCCTTCGGCTGACGCTTCCGCTCGATGAGGATCTTGAAGCCCTCTTCGGTCGGAGGTGCGAGTAGGATCCATCGGCTCTGCGCTACACCTCCACCACGGCGAAGCTGCTCGATACAGTTCTGCCCCTTTAGGGCGTCGAGGATCTTGGTGTAGTACGGGTTGGGAAGGTTCAGCTCCGCGAACAACCGCGTCAGGTGACCCTCGTAGACGTTGATTTCCTCTACGGGTTCCAACTCCTGCCCTTGCGGTAGCTCTTTGTGGCTCTTCTCCAGCATCGCTTCGTACAGTCTCAGACTGTGGTCGAAGAGAGCCGGAGTCAGCTCTTCAGTCGTAGTGTCACTCACAGTCACGCTCCAGGTATTCTTTGAGACCTGTCATGGCCTCCCTGTCCTGTCTAAGTTCGGCGTCACCCTCGAGCATGCCCTCCACGGTATCGTAGCTGATAACGTCGGTATGCTCTTCCAAGGTTGCGTCGATGGCATCAATAGTGTCCGAGATGATGCGCACGCACCTCGGCTTATCGAAATCCGCCATGTCTTATTATACCTTGTTTCTCTTTGGAAGTCACTATGTAACAGTGTTAAATTACGATCAAGTAAAGGAAAGGCCCCTCAGCATGTTGCTTCTGAGCGCTGAGGGGCCTTCCTCTTCCCCAACGGGGGCAGGGGAAGCTTACTCCGCCTCGACGATTGAGGCGGTCTCGGTCGGAGCCTGGCCGGTCTCGCCCTCAGCCGGCTTCGCCGCAGCCTTCTCCGCCTTCTTGGCGTCCTTCTCCGCCTTGGCGCTCTTCTGCGCCTTCACGCGGAGGTCCTTGGCGTCCCACCACTCCAGGCCGGCCTGCGGGTCGACCACAGCCGCGCGACCCTCAGCCTTGGTAGCCGGGAAGGGGTTCTTGCTCTCCGGGCCGTTGTTCTTGATGTAGCTGTACACGACCTGCGGGGCCACACTCTGGCCCTCCTGCAGCCGCACGCCCAGCGTCTCGTGCTCCTTGCGCAGGTGCTCGGTGAGGATCTTGGCGAACGCGACGGGGCTGACCTTGCCCTCGGGCACGGCCGGGCGCGTCGACTCCTTCTTCTCCTTGGTGGGCTTCTCGGCGTTCTCGGCCGGAGCCTCCACGGTGTCCTCGGTCTCGATGGCGGCCGGCGCGTCCACATCGACGTCGAAGTCCGGCTCGTTGACGGTTGCGGTGTTCTCGCTCACGGTGTTCTCCTTGTTGTTGTTTCGGTTGTTAGCTCGCTTGCTGCCGCTCATGGTTTAATTTTACATCCTTATCACGCAGAAGTCAAGGGGTCCATTTGAACTTTTTCGAGATCGTTTACTTGCAGTCTGGCCAGCGATCGCCTACATGGCAGTGTAGGAATTCCTGCCGCGTGACGTGGAAAGTCTTCTTGCCGCCATTGTCCATCTTCACGTTCACGAAGCAGCCATGACGCCCAGAACAGCCGACGCTCGTCACCTTACCTGCACCGTTCGTGTCACAGGCAGCTAGCAACAGAACTGCCACTACTAGTAATCGTTTCACGTCACCTCCTTTCTGAACAGGGATAGATCGGCCGTGTGGAGTTTGTAGATTATCTCGACCCATGTTAAACATGGCTTCCCCGTCGAGTACAAACTCCACACGGCCTTTGTTCCCGTAAACCATTCCTATAAGCCCATTCCAATCTAGCGAGGGTAGTACTTAGGCGTTACATCGGACTCACCTCCTTTGTAGTGCCTCGCGTGCTCCCGGTAGGATTCGAACCTACGCTTCCCCCTTGCCCGTGTCAGAAGGCGGATCCGTTCTAGTGTTCCCGCACTAGCCCAGATCTCGGGAGCCCATCCCGACGCTCGGTGGACCAAACCTAGTCGGGTTGTAACGTCTACTTCTTCTTGCCCCAGAGCTTGCCGATAGCCTTCCAGTCCCAGCTACCGGTCTTCCTCTGGACGTTCACCTCGGTCTTCTGGATCTTGGGCCGTGAACGCTTCTTGCCATCGCCCGTTTTGGGTTGATCCTTACCTGCCACTTCCGCCTCCGTTAGCGTGACGATCCGGCGCAGGGTCGAAGATCTTGTCACCGAACTTCTCGTGGAGCGAAGCCACCGAGGCTTTACCCCTACGAGTGGTCATGAAGTAGCCGCTGTCCTGTTCGATGATCACTGTCCTCGGGACCTCCTGGTCCAGGATGACGTTAAACACCGAAGGCAGCGAGCGTCGTAGGGCAGAGAACCGGTCGACCTTCCGGGCCAATACCAACCTCGACGTTGTAGTAGGCGTTGGGCAGTAGCTGCCCCTTCGTAGCGATGGTGATCTCCTCATCGGGATCCTCCTTATGGAGCTCCTCGATCAAGTCCTTGACCTTCATTTCATCTCCTGGACCTCAAAGGTAATCTGGATATCCGTGATCTTGCAGCCTTCTTCCTGCATCGCACGGATCAGACCCGGCACGTTCTGGTAACCAACGTCCGCAGGCATAGTGTAGAAGTGTTGCCAGTTGTAGCGGTTCGACACACGCATGATCACGCGACTCGGAACGTGCGCCGATGCTACGACTCGCTCGGCTTCCTTCTTCTGGGTAGTCGCTACCCACTCGCGGTACTGCTCGTCATCAGCGTATCGACCCGAGCCATCCTCCTCGATGTACCGTTGCGACTCCAAGGCCTCAGGATTGGCGGGCGGCGCACTAATCGGCTGGGTCACTTGTTCCCCTCGGCCTTCAGTGCATCCTCGATACCCTTCTGGTACTCCGTAGTCGTCACACCGTACGTGTCGGTGAGCACCCGCAACGTGTGCAGCCACTGCACCCCGATGAACGTGACGAGCGCGCCCCAGAAGATCCCATTCGGGCTCTTGCTACCAGTGACGAACCAGAGACCGTTCTCCTTCAGCGCAACGTACTTGTACGCTGTTGAGGTCATCGGGGCGACCACGAACTGCTTCTCGAAGGTCAGGATCGATCCGTCCGGGAAGACGTCGCTCTGCGGAACTGCTCGTAGCGTCTCAGCGATCGCCAGCATCTGCGCTGCCTGCCGAGCGTAGAACTCCGGGTCCAGCATCTGATCACGATTCATGCGAACCTCCACCTGTTTGCCAACGATCCCCTTCGGGTCGAAGGCGTCACTTTCGATGACTCTTGCCACTTCGTCCTCCTTGTCCAGTCCCAGTTGTGGGATGCAGTACTGGCACCCCTCTCCGCCGCACTGGCAGAACTCGAGACGCTCGATGAGATCGGCGATGTCGCCCCGAAGAATCTGGCCGAACTCCGGGTACTTACGACACTTGACAACCTCTAGCAGCGGATTGGAGCCAAACACAGTGCCCCGAATGTACTCCAGGTACTGGATCCGATCAGGCTTCTGCGCCGACGCCATCATGGCCGACTTCCCCGCGTCTTCCTTGGTGTAGTACACATCATCGAAGTGTATGCCCATGTTTCCCTCCTTTCTACGTGCCCCCGGCCGGAGTCGAACCGGCTACCTCTCCCTGACTGAGTCAGCCACGTGGTAGGAGTGCACTCTGCCGCCAGTGCTTCAGGGGCTAGAGCCGCTTAGGGCGGCCAGTCCCGTTACTAGTGGAACTCCTCGACCCTCCGACGTCCCCGTGCCACGGCTCCCTTGCGGGGGTTCTGCGAGCCAGGCCTGTGATGCACCACGTTCTCCGAACCGTTACCGTTCCGGGGCTTCTCGGCGGACCACGCAGCTACGCGAGCCTTCAGGCTACCGCCAGCCTTGCCCGTCCCCTTCTCGCTTACCACCTCAGTAACGTCCCTTTGCTACGGTGCGGCTCGACATGAGCCGCTGGTACTTGGCCGAACCGGTCTGCCACACCATCGTCGAGCCGCCCGAGTTCGGGTACGGCTTGCTCTGACGCTTGCCGTGCGGGTAGCCCCGCTGGATGAGGTCCTTGGCCATCTTGGCCGCCTTGGCACGGTTCTCCGCGAGTCCCATGTTTCCTCCTTGGTTGACTACGTGCCCCTGGCTGGATTTGACCCAGCGACTTCCGGTACTCAGAGGGTTGGCGAACGCTTAGCGCTTCCCAGATTCCCTTGACCGGACGCTTTACAACTAAGCTACAGGGGCTGGTGGGGCCGGAGCCCCTGTGGTACTACTCTGCCACCTTGTCCTTCCCTGCCACCGAGGCACGGCAGCAGTACTTGCCGTTGACGTGGATCAGGCCCGTACGCTCGTCAGGGGTGTGAACCTTGTCCCTACAGTTCCGGCAGTCACGCATTGGTCAGTCCCTTCAGGGTGTCGCGGAAGGTCTTCCGCAGTAGTAGTTCCATGAACTGGTTGGTCTCGTTGGAAGCAACTCGGTCGAAGCTGATGTACACGTCGATCCGCTTCCAGTTGATGAACTGCTTGTCCGAGTACTTGTGGTACTGGATCGCCATCCTCTGGGCGTACTGCTCCAGAATGGCCATCTTGTAGCGGACTTCGAGGATCTCGGTCTGCAGACCCTCGAGTACAGGTGTTGCACGGTCCTCAGGGAGTAGGAGCAACTGTAGGTTTCGCGTCCGCACCTCTGTCCTCCTTAGCTTTTTGCGCTAATTTCATTCTACAGGAGCCCCAATAGGAAAATCAAGGGATCGCCTGCAAAATCTTTTTCCCACACCGGGTAGGACTAGCGCGTACGCACGAACTTGATCAGTGCGAGCCACTTCTTTAGTTCTGGCGTCTGCTGTTCCTTAGTTGCCACCAAGAAGGCTGCCAGTGCAGCATAGGCCTCGAAGGGCATTGTTGCTGTCACCTCAACGTTCACGTACTCCTCAGCACTCATGCCCTGGGGGTTGTTCTGGTGTGAGCACGTACCGTTTCGGCACGCCTCTTCGTAGATGCTGCACTCGCTGTACTTGGGCATATCAGACTCCTACCGTGATTGGCTTCGCAGGGGCGATCATCGCGTTAGGCGTCCACAGGTGCCGGTGCTTCTGCGGAATGTACCCTTGATGCCACAGGTTCCGCGTCTCGAGCTTGTACCAATCCTCGTCATCGTGGTTATAGTCCGAAACCTTCAGGCCCGCAGCCTTCATGCGCTCGGCCATCTCGTCCGACTTGATCACGAAGGTGAACAGCTGTCCTGCATAGCCTGCGGAGTCGTGGTGGTCCGCACGGTCCTTGGCTACCACGTAGTGTACGTAGTTAGGCGTCACGATCCAGCACCGCTTCGGGTCGTTGTCGTGCTCACGCTGTTCGAGCCAGTAGGCATCGTGCGAATCCTCGTACGGTCCTTCGACGCGCACCTGAATCGCTCCGCGGTCTTGGTAGTACCTCCCATGGCTGGCCGTGATCTGGAAAACGTACGCTACCGCCATTTCCTTGTCACCAGGTGCGTAGGCCTTGAAGATGCACATTCTCGACCACAACTCCGAATCGGCATCCCTCGGGCCCGACTCCGAAATGTAGGAGGACGAACGAGTCGACATCACCCACCCCTCCCTCTGCATCTCCTCGACCTTGTCCAGGCAGGCCTGCCACAGCGGATTCATCGCTCCTCCTTAGGTGGTAGCAATCCCATAAACAGAACGGTCACGCCTGCACTCAGGCAGACCAGGATCAATCCTACAAAAGTCCAGAACATATGTCCCTCCAGGACTCATCGGCACGACTGTTAGTCGTGGACCCTCCCTGGCTACCCAGTTCGGGTTTCGTCCTCAAGTTAGCCGGCCCTCTTCCCCTAGCTCCAACTCCTCTGCCCGGCAGCGCTATTGGTGTGGTGGTACCTCTCTCCCGTCCGCGTCTCAAAGGTCGAATCCAACTAGCAGCAACCAAGTCTCGGCGTGCACCGCACGAAGATGTAGTTCATCACAGCCCTCTCAGCAGGTGCCCATGGTCATCATCGCGCCGCTTCTGCTCCTCCTCAGCCACGAGTAGCATGTAGCTCCAGGCTTCGTACGCCTTCGGCAACTTGCTCATGGCCCGCCTTTTCATCCGAAGCTTCTCAATCTCACCGTTCAGCTCCTCGTCCTTAACGGCTCGCAGCCACTTCCGGTACAGTAGGTAGCCCATTATTGCACACCATACCCTCTCTCACCGCTCGGCCTGTACCACTCCCGCGTTAGGTAGGCGTACTTATCCTCTGTCGGAATCACCTTGAGCAACCTCGCCAATAGTGCCATCTGCACACACCTCGGGGCATACCTCACAATGTTCTTCCTTCCTCCGCCAGCATCTCAAGTACGCTGTAGTACTCAGCCTTTACGGCCGGCCTACCCTCGAGATCCTTGTCCTGAAGCATCTCGTACAGGGCATCCCTGTAGTGCTCCAGTGCGATCTCGATGATCTTCTCCTGCTCCCTGTCCAACCGAATCTTCATCGTCCGAACACCTTCCTTCCCTGCGCATCGGTTTCTCCGGGAATTACCGTTGTGATGTAGCTCCCCTGCGTGGTATTGCTGTTCCGCGCCGACCGCAACAGCCCGATGCCCTCTTTTCGGACTTTACAGCCTGTGCGTGCTGCTGACACCATGCGTATTTCAGACCCCACACGCCCGCCGCCAGGTAGCCCTGATAGGTTCTTGTCAAACGTGTTCTGCATCTTGTACGGCAACGGCTTCGAATCTACCTTCCGCGGGACGTAATCGTTCCCACGTCGAAGCTCTGTCTGCCTCGATGCCAGCCTACGGAGCTGTAGCTCCTGGATCTTCTTCTGCAATGGGGTTTGCTTCGGCACCTCGGACTCCTTGATTGGAGGTTTTCTTTTTATTATACAGTAGACCTCTGAGTACCTTCAAGGGGTTTCAGCTGTTTTGCTGAGGTTCGGGCGGGCCCCACCTCTCTACGATGTACGTTTGCTCAGGAACCTTCTCGAAGATCAGCTCCTGGATCTTGTGTGCTACTTGCCGGTGCGTTTGGGGAGCTCCGGAGTAGTGGTTGCGAAGCACTTCTGTAATGGCCCGCGTTAGTGCGTGCTCCGTCATTAGAACTCCGCGTCCCGCTTCTTCGCCCAGAAACGCCACGTTTGGAGTTTCTGTACGAACGAGGGGCGACGTCCCGAGCCTGCCCGGCCCCAATCCTGTTCCTCAACTTCGTACAACCAGGCCTTCCAGTGGGCGTCGGGGATCTTGTAGGCGTACACTTCCGGACGCCCTTGGGGTGTCTGGAATACGATGAACGTGTTTGCGTCCACATCCGCTGTGTAGATCGGATCGAGATTCTCGAACGGACGCTCCCAGCGAGGGAGATCCACCTGCTTGTAGGCACCACGCTCGAGCCAGGACCTGAACGCCTTTCGTGGTTCGCCTACGAAGGACAGAGCGACAGGACTAGGAGCGCCTCTTTCATTCAGACGAGTCACAAAAGCGTAACTAACGTTACCTTCCACGGTTCCGTCTACCTTTCTGGACTAGGTTTTCTAGACCCTACTAGTAGTTAAGATCGAGGTCTTAACTACTAGTATAACCTAGAACACGCAAGGAATCAACTGGGTCTTTGTGTTAATTTGTGCCGATTTTCCGCACGAAAAATACCTAAGATTACGATTAGGCTGACTGTACACTTCTAGAACCTCGGTTGAGGCTTTTATTATTTCTATGGTGTTATATACTACATAGAAGAATGGTTAGAAGTGGTTAGGTCTCTCTCTGCTCCCTCTTTTCTAACCTAGTGGAACATAGCGAAGGCGTTTTGCTCTATATACTAGCCTCAAACCAAATAAACCTAGACTTACTAGAGCAAACTAGAACTAGATGGGAGTAGGGAGTGCCTCAGGAAGAGGCACTCCCAAACCTATTCGACTACGCGCCGCACCAGTCCCAGATTCGGAGGTTCTCCGCCTCCTGGTCCGTAGCGGACTTCGCCTCCCGCCACACGCGAGTGAGGGTCCTCTTCGCCCTGTCCTCGTCCGACTCCTCGCAGCGGTGCTTCCCAGCGTACTGGTCCATGCTACTCCCCTTCCTCTCCCACCCCGAGGATGCCCAGTACTCCCACGGCCACAATGATCAGTGTCGCGATCAACATACCGACTCCTTACTCTAGCACGGGTCGGGAAACCTCGTGCGTGTGGGGTTTTGTATAGAACGGGGGCCCGGTTGGCCACCCCGGGCAGGCCCTAACCTTAGGTTAGTTCCCACCCTAGGTGTCCTACCTACTAACGAATACCGCCGAGAGTACTACCATAAGTAGGAGTACCCACTTGAAGTCGTTAAACATGTTACCTCCTAGGTAGTGGGGGCCCGTAGGCCCCCTACCCCGTATCAGCTGGTGTGCTTGTTCACGTACTTGGTGGCGAAGGCCTTGACCTCGTCCTCGGTGTACGCCTTGACCCCCTTCTTGCCCTTCGCGATCATGCCGTTCCGGTCGTAGTTGTACATCATCTGCGGGCGGATCCGCTTCTCGTTGCTGAGGGCCTCGAAGGCACCGTTCACGACGGTGTGGATCTTGTAGGGGGTGATCGTGGGGTCGTCCCCGAAGACGGCGACGGTGAGCTCGGAGACGATCTCCTCGACGGTGAGCTCGGGGGCCTGGATCTGCTGCTCGGTCATGATGTTGCCTTTCTGTTTGGGTGTTTTTGTTTTACCTGTTAACTATATTATAATGCGGATCTTGCGATGAAGCTACACCCGTGGGTTTGCTTCTAAGCAAGTAGGCAATTCATGTGTTACCATGTTTAACGTGGGTGTACTTCTAAGCAAGGCAAGAGCGATAGCCTCTCTGTCTCAGAGGTGTTACATATGACGTACTTGACATTCACTCTATACCGCTATATAATACACACAATGACCGAAAGGGGTAAGTAATGTACGAGGACGAAAGTGAAGTCGACATTGCTGCTGCCATGGCTAAGCGTAGGGCCTGGGTTACGGATAGCGATCTGAAGGCGCTGGGCCTGGAGCGTGCTACTGGCTTTGGTCAGAGCGACGGTGCGACGGGTCCTGAGAGTCATGTCGACCAGGCTAAGCGTATCCTGCGAGAGAACGCTCCGATGGCTGCCAGCTCGTTGGTACGGTTGGCGCAGTACGGCGAGAGCGAGACAGTACGACTTCGCGCCTCCGTGGAGATCCTGAACCGCGTCGAGGCTTCTGGTGGTGGCGCCGATGGTCGCGAGCCTTGGGCTGAGGTGTACGACCAGATCCTTACCACCGCGGATGTTGAGCGCTACGCCAACGAAGGCTAAGTCGTGTACCGCGTTGGCGGGCACTGGGGCCGTACTGTAATACGTGTTGGTGTCGAGGAGCCCGACGAAGAGGGCAGGCGACGAGGTCGTCGGGCTCCTCGATACACCTACGCTGGCAGAGGCAGCTGTGCGAGGCTTAAACGAGGTGGGTCTGAGGTGGGGCTGGGGCACTAGAAAGAAACCTTAGAAAAGCAGAGCTGACCACCTAGGGTAAGGAAGCCCAACCAGCTCGCCGGAGCACGAAGGAAACCATGGCGTGTGGAGTTTGGAGGGCTGCTCAAGCGGTTGTTAAACAAGGTTGGGAGCCGCAGTGACAGCAGAGCAGTATAGGATTAGGTTCTTGACGACAGTGTTGGCCGTGTGGAGTGTGGTCATAGGCGCATCGTTGTACGTGTATTTGTTTAGAAATGGCCCCTTACCTGATCCTGTACTGTTAGGCGTGCCCACGGGGACCTGGTTGGCGGTGTACCCACCGCTACCGAGCCGAATGAGGGAGGAACCTGTTGACACCGGAACAGGGTGAATGGGTTGTCAAGGCTGCGATTGCAGTGCCTACCATGACAGTAGTGGGCTACGGAATTGGCATAGCGAAGGTAGTACTTCGGCGGGCTGTGATTAGGAGAGCTAGTGCGAACCTTGCCCATAGCATGGCGGAGGGTGCTCACAGGGTCGTGGATAATGATCCTCGTACTTTCCGTGGGCCTGGTGGTCCTGTACGTAGATAACAAACGTACTAGGGAGTGCATTGCCAACTACATGGTGGCTGACCAGGAGAATACTGCTGCGCGCATAAGCTTTAACGACCAGGAGCGTGCAGCATTCAACCACTTGCTGGTGGTCTTGCGGGACATTAAGACGCCACAGGCAGAGCGTACGAAGGCGTACGATGACTATGTAGCATTAGTGCTAAAGAACGACGAACTTCGTAGGCAGCGGCCGCCGCTACCAGTTCCGACGGAGTGTGACTGACATGCCGCAGTACGTAGACAAGCGCAAGTTCTTCGAGCACGTAGGGTATGAGCCGCATCCGAAGCAGTGGCTCTTTCATAATAGCCCTGCGCGTTTCCGTGTGCCTGTCTGCGGACGACGATTTGGCAAAAGTCGGATGTCGGCAATGGATGAGGCTCCAGGTCTGATGATTCCAGATCGGCGCATTTGGATCGTAGGTCCGACCTATGACCTGGCTGAGAAGGAGTTCCGCGTTCTGTGGGATATCTTTATCCACCAGTTGGGCTTCGGACGCAACCGTAGGGTGAAGAAGGCCTACAACAAGAAGCAAGGGGAGATGTACATTGAATTCCCCTGGAAGACTCGTGTCGAGTGTCGCTCTGCAGATCACCCGGAGAACCTGGTTGGTGAGAAGCTCGACGCTGCAATTATGTCCGAGGCTGCGAAGCATAAGAAGGACACCTGGGAGCGATTCGTTCGCCCTGCTCTTGCTGACAAGCGGGGCAATGCCACATTCCCTACTACTCCTGAAGGTTTCAACTGGCTTCACGGTCTTTGGCAGCTGGGCCGTGATCCGAACTTCGAAGAATACGACTCGTGGCAGTTCCCGTCGTGGGATAATCCATACGTCTACCCTCTTGGCCGTCAAGATCCGGAGATCCTCGGCATTGAGCGAACGACTGCTAACGAGTGGTTCCTTCAGGAGTACGGTGCTGACTTCTCGGCCTTCATAGGCAAGATCTACGGCGAGTGGCAGGAGAGTGTTCATGTCACTGACGTTAAGTTCAACCCAGCTTGGGACTCTTACATCGGATATGACCCCGGTTTCACAAATCCCTGGGCTTGGATCTGGTTCCAGATTGACCCTCAGGACAACGTATACGTGTGGCGAGAGTACTACCAGCCGTACCGGCAGCTTGCTGAGCATATCGCGTATATGCGGAATATGGAACAGCCGGAGGGTTACCACCTGGACTTGGCTTTCGGAGATGCTGCAGACCCGGAGGCCTGTGCTAGCATCAGCGAGAATTTCGTACCTGCGTATGCTGAACCGGAAGCGAAGAAGAACTGGCGTGAGGGCATTGACCTTGTCAAGAGCTACCTGAAGTTGCGGGATGTTTACTCACCAGCGGGAAACATTGTCGTCTGCGACGAAGACGGGACGCCTCTTAAGAGGCCCAAACTCTTTGTCGATCATTCGTGTAAGAATCTTATCCGGGAGTTCAATAACTATCGGGCTCCGGATACACGACCTGAGATCAACGTGCGTGAGCAAGCGAAGAAGTACGATGACCATGCACTCGACGCACTTCGCTACGGACTCATGCATATCTTCAAGCTGGGCTGCAATTCGCGGCTTACCGACCTCTACCAAGGAGTAGGGGACTTCGAGCCTAGTAGGGAGTCCTTTGCCCCTGCAGGCGATGGCGGCTTCTTCGATTGGGATAACCTTAACTTCTAGGAGTTCGTATGAGCGATCAGTTGGAGCTCTTCGAGCTCCCGGAAAGTGGTGATCCAGGGTCTGTTGCTCTCGCAGAGATCCTGGATGCCTACGACGTAGTCTCGGCCAGTACTACCAATCCCTACATCGTTGTAGCGGAACGTGGCTACCAGCTCGCAGACCCTGCGGCGCTTCCTGACGACCGTACCATCCCACTGGCAGAGCTGGGCTATTCGAGCCCTTCTCCGTGGACCTCGTGGGTGCGCGAGGAGTGGAATCCTAAGCTGCAGGACAAGCTAGGCATTACTGAGTACTACCGTATGAAGCGGCTCGACGGCATCATCCGCGGGTCCCTGCGTGTGTTCAAGACGCCAGTACTTTCGGCTCACTGGTTCATGAAGCCCGGATCGGACTCTACGCGCGACAAGAACGTAGCTCAGTGGACCCAGGACAATTTGTATAACATGTCCTCCTCTTGGAGTCGTACTCTCGAGGACATTCTCCTCATGTGTGAGTACGGCTACATGGTGATGGAGAAGGTGTACCAGCTCAGTCCTGATGGGAAGATCACGCTGAGGAAGTTGGCCCCTCGCCACCCGGCCGACATCCAGGAGTTCCTGTACGATATCAATGGTGGCCCCAAGGGCATCCGTATGGAACCTCAGACGCTCGATACGGCTATGAACACTACAGCACCGCTAACGCCACTGAATCCTTCTGAGCCGCAGGGCGTAGTGATCCCCATCGAGAAGCTGGCAGTGTTCTCCTTGGAGGCTGAAGCGGGTGACATGCGAGGCATCTCAGCCCTTCGGTCGGCGTTCAAGCACTACACGTACAAGGACACGCTATACAAGATCGACGCCATTCAGAAGGAGCGTCACGGTATTGGTGTGCCTGTGATCAAGATGCCTCCTGGATGGAAGGCTGCCGACAAGAAGCTGGCTGAGCAGATTGGTCGGAACCTCCGTACCAATGAGCGCTCCCATATCGTACTGCCGCCCAACTGGGAGATCATGTTCGCCAAGCTCGAGGGGCAGCCGGTTGACTGTATGAAGTCGATTGACCACCACAACGAGATGATCATGGTGAACGTCCTTGCAGGCTTTCTTACGTCTACGAATACTAAGAAGGAAAGCCTCGAGACGTTCTACAAGGCAACGCGATATGTTGCTGAGACGGTCGCGGATACCATGAATCGCTACGTCATCGAGCCGCTGGTGGAGATCAACTACTCTAGGGTCAAAGCTCCTTGCCTGAAGGTGCGGCGTATCGGCGAGTGGGAGGACGCACGTACGCAGTCGTTCACTCTTCGCAACTACGTTGGAGCTAGTTTGATCCGTCCCGACGACACGCTGGAGAAGTACCTGCGTGAAGAGAACGACCTCCCTGACATTGACTATGATACCCGTCAGGAAGTTATTGCGCCGCAGGATCCGAACCAGATGGATCCTAATGCTGTACCTGCGAATGCGTCTAGCAATAATGTACAGCCTGCTGGGCCTCCTCGGGTCGGTCCGCCACGACAGCCGAAGCCATCACCTGGATCTCCTAAGGCTAACGCTGGCCGTGATCAGTCGGGAGGTAAGTGATGGCTACGCCGACACTCGTAACGGTCGAAGGGTCACTCAACCCTGTTCTAGGTGCGGAGAAGATTACCTTCAGGATCCCGACGCTACTCAGGTACTCGGCTGGTCCTGATGTTATCCTGCCGGGCGACCAGCTGTCAACTGCTGTAGCTGTCAACGGTACGTTTACGCTACCTGTGTACGGTACGAACGATCCCGCGTGGAGTCCGGCGAACTGGAACTACACAGTACTTATCGAGGGTGATAACCTACACATTGAGTACAGTGCGCAGGTACCTTATAATGCTGGAACAATAGATTTTCCGTCGATTCTCCCTGCACAGAGTGCATCTCTGGGTACGCTCTACGCTGCCTACAGCCACGGGCACCACTTCCTGGTTCTTAACGTTGGTGATCCTGTGCCTGTTGATACCCCTCCCGGTACTGTTATCATTCGCATCTAAGGAGACTAGATGTCCGTCGTTGCTAGCGATATGAAGATTCGCTACAGTACTACTTCAGGTTCTGCGGGTAACAGTACGGCAGGTACTGCGGCAGGCTCGCTAGGCAAGTACATGTCCACAACTGATGCTTCGGGTGCGGCCAACGTCTTCTTCGACGATGTAAGCTCGTCCGAGGCATCGGCCGGAGATACTGAGTACCGCTGCGTGTTCGTGTACAACTCGCACTCGACTGACTCAGCATTGAACGTCACCGCACAGATCGTATCGGAGGTCGGTGGTGGCGGATCTACTCAGGCGGCACTAGACAACATTGCCACTTCCTCCGCTGGTTCAGCGTCCGCACAGGCTGCGCAGATTGCCAACGAGGACACTGCTCCGTCTGGCGTGGGTACCTTTGGTACTAGCTCACTGAGCATTGGAACTCTGACTGCCGGGCAGTGTAAGGCTGTCTGGCTGAAGCGTACCGTTTCTGCCTCTACTGCTGCGATGACTGGCGACGGCTTCACCCTCCGAGTTACCTTCGACGGCTAATATGACAACGCTCTTCGGTGGTGCGACTCCTGCAGGTAGCCAGTTCACCGATGGGTCGCCCGGCATCCACGTTTGTACTACGTTCACCTTCCACAACTCTGGCGTCGGAGTAGCTGGGCAGGTTACTGAGGTCTGGTTCTATGTCGGCTCAAACACTGGTGGTACGTGGACAGTTGTCGGCTGGGAGGTTACTGCTGCCGACCCGAGCGGTACAGGAACGTTAGTAGCGAACCAGGCGTTCTCAGGAACGCCAACAGCGAACGCCTGGAATAAGGTTACGCTTAGCTCGCCGGTGACCATCCCTGCGAACTACAATCGTCGGTGGCGCTTCGGTGTCCACAACGACCAGAACTATTGGGTCAACAACAACTTCTTCAACGTACACGACGAGACCAACGCACCGATTACAGCGTATCGCGATAACGACACCACTAGTACGATAGGTCGAATTGATCAGGGTACGTTTGCTGTTACCTCTACGGTGACAACGTACCCTGCCTCAACGGGCAACAAGGCCAACTATGGCATTGACGTTACCTTCGTAGCTGGCTCTAGTGTCACCAAGGATACGACCGAGTCGTATCGCATCTTCAACTCAGTAACTAAGGACACAACTGAGAGCTACCGTGTTCTGAACTCGGTAACAAAGAACCAGGCCGAGTTCTATCGGGTCTTGAACTCCGTTACCAAGGACACTACGGAGACCTACCGCGTCCTCAATAGTGTTACCAAGAACCTGACTGAATCCTATCGTGTCCTCAATGCACTGACTAAGGACGCTGTAGAGTCTTACCGTGTACTGAATGTAGTCACTAAGGACACGGTTGAGACGTATCGTATCCTGAACTCGGTCTCTAAGGATACTGCTGAGTCTTACCGTATTCTCAATAACTCTACCAAGGATGTGGCCGAGACCTACCGCGTCTTCAACAGCGTCACCAAAGACGTAGTAGAGTCCTACAACATCCTTAGTGGTACTGCTCAGCAGAAGGATACCACCGAACGGTATCGCGTCTTCAATTCGGTCACTAAGAATCAGGCAGAGCTCTACCGTGTCTACAATGTAGTTACCAAGAACATTGTAGAATCGTATCGGATCTTCAACGCTGGAACGATAACTGTGAGCGTGTGGAGTTCTGATCTTGTGGAAGTCCCGGCGACCGTTCAGGGTTTGTGGAACGGTACTACGGTAGTTCCCTGTACGCTCGAAGTGGTCTAACAAATTCCCACTTTGACGTACTTGACCTCATAGCGAGGACTGTGATATAATATGACCAGAGTACGGGCCGGGAGGGAGGGCAAATGGCACGCTTTGGCTATTATGTAGACCTTCGCGGTCTGACTTTTGATGAGCACTCTAATAACCCTCGGTCGTGGGTTATGGCCGCACGTGCGAAGGAGTACCTTCACCCTTCGTATGGCAAGCTGAGCTTCACTCCTGAGCGTCTGCGCCGCTTTGCCGATAGTGTGAGGAACAAGATTCGCGGCATCGAGCTTGACATCGACTACGACCATAAGGCCGATCCTACCAAGGGTAATGAGGCCGCTGGCTGGGTCAAGGATGCTAAGCTCGAAGGCGATGCGCTCATGCTGCTAGTCGAGTGGACTAAGTCAGCCGCGTCCAAGATCAAGGAAGGTGCTTACCGTTACTTCAGTCCAGAGTTCCAGGATGAGTGGACTGATGCTACTGGCATTAAGCACCAGGATGTTCTCTTCGGTGGCGGCCTTACTAACCGACCGTTCCTGAAGGATCTACTTCCGGTCAACCTGAGCGAGCTCACGTTCGCGGAAACGAAGAATGAAGGGAAGGGCATGGATCTGTCGAAGCTTCGCCAGCTCTACGGCCTGCCTGAGGACGGCTCGCAGGATGACCAGATCCTGGTGCGTGCTCAGGAGGACCGTACGGCTGCGACGAACAAGGGTGGTACTCCGCCCGATCGTACGGGTACGACTCATGCACCGAACAACAGTGCTGGCGATACGCAGGAGAAGCTCGATGGGCAGACCTACGACGCCACCACTGCTGGTGCCGTGAACCCCGACGGTACGGCTCGTACGCCCGACCAGTTCGAACTCTCGGAGCTCGCTAAGAAGAGCCCGGCAATCGCGCTCCTCCTCGCCGAGCGTCAGGAGACCCAGAAGCGTCTGACCGAGCTCGAGCAGGCGAACAAGCTCTCCGAGATCAAGGTCAAGCTCAACGAGTACCGCACCGGTGACAAGGTGGTCGCCCCCGCGATTCTCGATGAGGCGTCGAAGCTGCTGGTGGCACTGCCGGTTCAGCTGCACGAGAAGGTGCACGCCATGCTGGCTGAGGTGCAGAAGCTTGGCGAACGCGGTTCCGTGAAGCTTGGTGAGGTCGGCTACGGCCACTCTCACGCAGGTACCGGCTCGATGAAGCTGGCTGAGGATGCCGTTGAGGAGGCTGCGAAGAAGCTCTTCGAGCAGCACTCCAAGACCGACAAGAACTACTCCATGGCAGATGCGTACGTGGACGCCATGGCAGAGAACCCGAAGCTGTTCAACGAGTACCAGAGCGCGGCGTACGCGTTCAAGGCCTAGAGAGGGGGTAACCAATGAGCGGTCCGAACTACGTTCTCGACAAGGGCTACAACCTCTCCAACTCGGGGGCGGCTCAGTCGATCTACCGGTTCATGAAGTTTGGCTCGACGGAGAACACCGTTCTCCAGACGGCTGCAGTCACCGACAAGGCTCTGGGCGTGTGTCAGCAGCGTGTTGATGCTGCCGACTCGGCCACGGGTAATGTGCAGGTCGACGTTCGCATCCTTGGTATTTCCAAGGTTGAGGTCGGTGCGGCCAACTCGGGCGTCATCGCGCTCGGTGCCTTCGTCGCTCCTGATGCTGTAGGGTGTGCGCAGGTTGCTGCCGCTACTCAGTTCGGCGCCGGCATCGCGCTGCAGGCATCGACCGCTGCAGGTCAGTGGATCGATGTGCTCCTGCTGCCGTTCCTGCGTACCACTGCCATGGGCACGGCGTAAGGGGAGAGTGACTAAATGGCCGTCTTCAACCCCAACGGTGGTGGCAATGTCCACATCGATAAGGTTCTTACCCAGATCTCCGTCGGCTGGCCGAACAACGGCTTCGTAGGAGAGGCGCTCTTCCCCACCGTTCAGGTGAACAAGCAGTCGGATCTCTACTACGTCTACGGACGTGAGGGCTGGCTGCCGGAGCGTGGTGACGAGCGTGCCCCAGGTACCGAGGCGAACGAGATTCCGGGCATGCAGGTTAGCCTGAACCCGTACTACGCCAAGGAGCACGCCCTCCAGATCGCGGTGACGGATGAAGAGCGCGAGAACGCTGACTCGCCGCTGTCGCCCGACCGTGATGGTACGGAGCTAGTGACCTCGAAGATCATGCTGGGTCGTGAGCTGATCTTCCGGAACCTGGCCACCACTGCCGGCAACTACGCCTCAGGTAACTCGGTGACGCTCTCGGGCGTCGACCGTTGGGACTCTGGCGACGCTGCAGGTTCTCACCCGATCCAGGATATCCGCGCAGGCATCACGGCGATTCACGCCAAGCTGTTCATGCGCCCGAACACTGCCGTCATCCCGTGGCCGGTCATGAATGTGCTTCAGGATCACTCAGACTTCCTGAACCGCATCATGTACGCCGAGCGGGCGATCTTCAGCCAGGATCTGCTGTCGTCGATCTTCCAGATCGACAACATTATCGTTCCGGGTGTCGGCTACAACACGGCGGTCAACTACGGTGCGGCGGAGACGCTGGGCTACGTGTGGACCGACGATGTCATCCTGGCTTGGGTGCCGCCTCGTGCAGGCCTCAAGACACCTGCCTTCGGCTACGAGTTCCGCTGGGGCCCGCAGTTCGTCGATCGCTGGCGTGAGGAGAAGCGTGCGTCGGACCTCATCCGTGTTCGTCGTCGGTACGACACCAAGATGATCGCTCTCGATGGCTCCGGCAAGCAGGTCGCAGGTTACCTCATCAAGGATACCCTCGCCAGCATCTAAGGAGGCTAACATGGCGAAGACTTACTACGCTGTCACGAAGATCAAGCACGGTGTGCGTACCGAGGATGGCTCACAGGACGGCAAGTACGAGCAGAAGGTCTTCGAGGTTGGAGACAAGGTCACCGGCCTGTCCGCCAACGACATGAAGTCCCTCTGGCATGCAGGCGCTCTGACTGACCAGGCGCCGGCAGGTCAGGACGAAGACGAGCACACCCAGGGACAGGAGGCTTCTGATGATCAGAAGTCTTCTACCGTCACTCCTGCCAAGAAGGCCACCCCTGCGAAGGTGCAGGACCAGACCAAGTAGTCCGATGAGGAGTAGGCATGGCTAACCTTATTACGCTTCAGGAGGCTCGTGCCTGGGGCGAGAAGACTAAGCTTCAGCCTGCCTTCCAGAGTGGCCTCGACTCTGATCTCCTCACTCAGATCCAGGTCGAGGTGCTCGGCAATGTAGCCGCCGTTGCTGACACCTCGACCTGGATCGATTCTGACACCACTCCGGGTTTGATCAAGACGATTCTGTCCAAGCTCTACGTAGCTTGGCTGATCGATCGGCAGTACTCGGAGGACGAGGAGCTGTCGGCGTACGCTGCACTACTACGCGCTACTGCACTTAGTCTTCAGATGTCAATTGTAAGCTCGGACATCGACCTTCCCGGATCGTCTACGGATGATCCTGGTGATGGTTTGCCTAGTAGTTATCCGACAGATACTACTACGGACAGTGCAGGCAATCCGTACGGACCCTACTTCACCATGGACAAGGTCTTCTGAGAGGCGGTTAGTATGGCGGGACTCGGAGACCTGCTAGCTGCCTCTCAGATGGCAGCAGCAGTAGACATGCTACGATTCGACTACCAGATCACGGCGTTCGAGTTCAAGCCGTCTCTGGGCCTAGTAGCTAAGCGCTTGCAGGCACTTGGTGATGAATTCCAGGACATGCATGATCCCTTGGAGCGTAGCATCAAGGATGTCATGACGATCTCTATCCTAGAGAACTTCATATCGGGTGGTCGTCCCTCCTGGGAGGCCTTGAGTCCCAACACGTTGCAGAAACGTGAGAAGGATGGGTCGGGCGCTATGATCCTGGTCCGTTCTGGTGCTCTGGCTGACGTGGCGTCCTCGGTAGGGATTTGGTCCATCGGTAAGGCCACTGCTACGATTCGTGACCTGCCTGGCAAGGTGTGGTACGGAAAGGTCCACCAAGCTGGTCAGTCTGGGAACGAGTTCTCCGGCGGAAACTGGTTTGACAAGTACAAGAAGGCAGCACGTAAGGCGGCAGGTCCTGAAGAGGATGACGAAGAGGTCACCAAGCTGGCCTACAAGATGTTCGACCAGCGTCTCCTCAAGCACGGTCCTGCACCTCGTTCTACTCCGGCCATTCCTGCGCGACCCTTCGCAGTGTTCCAGGACGAAGATATCGATGCGATCCAGCTGATCTTCATTGAGTGGATCGAAGAGAAGATCCGTGAGGCCGGCCTGCGATGACTCCTGCTAAGTTCCCATCCGAGGTCGCACAGCGTATCTTAGCACTGCTCAACGATAGCGCCGTCACACTATTCGGCAATGACTACCAAGTCCTCTACGGCGATCAGAGTCGAATAGGTATTACACCTACTGTCTGCGTAGAAGCTGGCGGTACTGGTCGTGACCTAGCCGGCGTACCCAGTCGCGTGGAGAACATACACGTCTGCTACATCATTATCTACTGGGCAAAGGTAGATAGTAACCAGCAGACTAAGTTGGACAGTGAGCGTTGTGGGGAAGCGGTAGTCGCACTTCTAGACCAGAACCTCACGCTAGAACGTAATGGCGATGGCGGTATCGTTATCCACGGCTTCGTGACTAGCATCGAGCCAGGATATCGGGCCAGAGGCCAACAGAACGCCAGCAATCTATACTACGCCGTCCGCCTAACGTGGACAGGTAAGACGAAGACGATGTTGGGGGCTTGATGCTCTACAAAGTGACAAACAAGGGTCCGGCTCGCACCGTCGACTTCCTCGGCGTGTTCGCGGAGGGTGAGACTAAGGAACTGACCCAAGCTGAGATCGACCACTACCAGGACCGCCTGGGCGTGCCTGTCTTCTCGTCCATCCTCGTCGATGAGAACGAGTTCGATGTCGAGGTCATCACCAAGGGCGAAGGGAACTAGGCATGGCATACGGAATTGGTGCCGGCGGTATCTTGGGCATTGCCCTCGAAACCGTCTCCGGAACGTACGTGGCCCCTACGAAGTACGTACCATTCAATAGTGAGAGTCTGGTATGGCAGCAGGAGACGAACTTCCGCCGGGCCATTCGTAACAGTCCCGACGTGACGTTCGCAGTGCCTGGCAATGCACACGTCGAAGGTGACGTCGAGATGGATGCCTTCGATGACATTCTGCCGTACTTTATGACCGCATCTCGTATGGATGTCGTGAAGACTGGTGCAGGGCCGAACTACACCTATACCGGTACCCCGAATGCCAACGCAGTACCCGCGAAGACAATGTCACTTACTGTCGTTCGCAACGGTGTTGCATTCGGCTACACCGGTGCCACTGTTGGCTCGTACACGTTCGGCATCGACGATGGTACGCTTACGTATACCGCCAGCATCATGGCGAACGACGAAGCTAGTCAGTCCGTACCTACTCCCACTTGGCCCACTACAACGCCTTTCGGTATGGGTCAGTACGACATCCAGATTCCTACCTCCTCGTCGGTCACTGATACTGACACCTTCGAGTTCCAGGTCGAGGATAATGCTGAGCCGGAGTACCGCCTGAAGTCGACTGGTCGAGGTGCGAACTTCATCAAGCTCGGCGAGCGCGAGGTCACTCTCCATGTCGAGCGTGACTTCCAGAACCGTACTGACTACGATGCCTTCAAGGCAATCACGGCCCAGTCTATCACGCTCACGGCCACCAAGGGTGCCAACAACAGTGTGACCATCCTCCTGCCGGTGTCGATCAAGGATACCTACGAAGTCAGCCTCGACGGTCAAGGCGATCTGGTTCGAGGCGTCATCGACTACCAGTGTCTCGTGGGACCCTCGACCGCTGCGTACACGCTCACGGTTAAGTCCCAGGAGAACCTCGTCTAGGACAGGTAACGGCGGCCGTGTGGAGTTTGGGAAGCCACACGGCCGCATGTTTAACATGGTTGCTCTTGTGCCTAAGCAAACCCTTTGCGGGTTGCTTTAACAATGTGGTTCAATGTATAATAAAGCATCAGGGTCCAGAGGGAGGACAAATGCCTGTTGCAGTAGCTGTGGATGAACTCCACAGGGAAGAGCTCAAGAGTCTCGAGGGTGGCTACGTTGTCATCCGTGAGATGACGTACGGCGAGCGCATTCAACGTTCGAGCCTTACTGGTGCCATGAAGATCCTCAAGGACAACAAGTCCGATTACGCCGGCGAGATTAGTATGGAGACGCAGCGTCTCACGCTTTGGGACTTCGCCAACTTGGTTGTTGAACACAACCTGGAAGATGGCGACGGTCGGACATTGAACTTCAAAAACGAGGCGGATGTACGTAAGCTCAGCTCCCGCATCGGTGACGAAGTTGGCACACTCATCGACAAGTGGAATAGCTTCTCTGACGAGGGAAACTAATCCCGCGGCTACGTGCAAGCGTTCTCACTAGTCGCAAACCTGAAGATGATGTGGTAGAGGTCCTGAACCTCTACCATATGTGCAAGACGTTCCGACAGTTGCCTAGGCCTGGCGGTGTGCTAGACCAGCCTTGGAAGATCATGTTGCTGTTCCAAGCTATTGACCAGGCAGAGTCTGAGCGGGAAAGTCGCGAGGCTAAGCGGAGGGCGGCATCGAATGCCAGCAACGGTTCGTGATATTCTCCTTATGATTCGTGCTAAGGAGGATGCTACCAGGACCCTGAACAAGGTATCAGGGGCTATGCGTAGCACGAGTGCTGCTGCTGATGCTGCCTCCGCTAAGGCCCGGGCGGCAGCGCTTCGCGCACAGGCCGATCAGGCTAGGCTTGCTGGGGCCACTAAGCAGCAAGTTGCTGCGATCCGCTCTCAAGCTCAGGCCTACGATAACCAGGCGCGAAGCATTGAGGAAGCGCATAAGCGTAGTAAGTCGTTCTCCAGTACGCTGCAAGATACTGGTCATGTCATGGAGACCGTTGGTATCGCCATGATGGCCGGCGGTGCTGCTGTAGCATATGGCTTGAAGCAGGCTATCGACGTTGCTGCGGCGTGGGACAGGCAGGTTCGACTTACCTTTACTCAGGTCGACAAGAAGTACAAGCCAAGTCTGCAGCAGCTGTCGGACATCGGTCTACGTGTGTCCAAGGACATTGCGGTACCGTTCGAAAGTGTACAGGATGCCCTGTTCGACGTCTTCTCGTCGACTGAGGCGAACATGCCTCAGGCGGAGGCACTACTTAAGTCCTTTGCCAAGGCAGCCGTAGCCGGTCAGACGGATATTCAGACCGCATCGCGTGCTACGATTGGTCTGATGAACGCCTTCAAGCTTCCCTTCTCGGACGTTAACAAGTTGCTGGACATTCAGTTCCAGCTGGTCCAGGAAGGTGTTGGTACCTACGAGGAGTGGGCTAACCGAATCGGTCTTGTGTCTCCGTCGGCCGTTCGCGCCGGTCAGTCTATCGATATGATGGCCGCTGCACTGTCGACGGCTACGCGACTTGGTATGAATGCTGCTAGAGCTTCGACTTCGGTCGCTCGCGCATTCGATGCCATGTCGAATCCTAAGACCGAGAAGGCCCTCAAGCGTATCGGTGTCGCTTCTCGTGACGCTAAGGGCAACTTCCGTCCCATGGTGGACGTGCTCGCAGATTGGAAGAGGGAGCTCGACAAGCTTCCGGAGAAGGATAAGGTTGCACAGATCCTTGACGTGCTTAAGGGTGCAGGAGGCACCATTGAGGCTCGACGGTTCCTGCAGCAGGTCCTTATGTCTAAGGGTGGTCTCGAGCTCTTCCAGGCACAGGTTAAGGAGTTCGCTACTGACAAGGGTGCGTTCACCAGTGCCTACAATGACATGGCCAACTCCGTTGCATCCAAGACGGTGTTGCTACACAACGCCTGGATGCAACTTAAGTTGGGCATCGGGCAGGCGCTATTGCCCTTGTTCTCGCAGTTGGTAGGATGGCTACAGCGTTTGGCGAATTGGTTCAACGCGCTGCCGCCTTCCACCAAGGAAACGATTGCTAAGTTCGCAGCTCTAGGTTCTGTGCTCCTAGTCGTCGGCGGCGCTGTAACTTTCATAGCAGGTCTTCTCGCTAGTCTAGCAGGCATCCTTGCTGCTGCTGGACCTGCATTGGGTCCCATGATTGGTGGCATGGCTGCTGCTGCCGGTGGTGCCACGTTGCTCGTAGCTGCGCTAGCAGGATTGGGTGCCGCTCTCTACTTGGCGTGGCAGAAGAGTGCTGCCTTCCGCCTTGCACTAACTTCGATCTGGGAACTCGTTGTTGCTGCAGGCAATGTGATTAAGGGCTTCGCCCAAACGGTTTGGCAGTCGTTCTCCAGCACAGTTCTCCCTGCGCTTCAGGCACTCTGGGTACAGATTCAGTCCAATGTACTTCCAGTAATTACGCAGCTGGCAGTTTGGGCTAAGGAGAATCTGCTTCCGATCCTCCAGCAGGTAGGCAACTTTATTCAGGGGCAGCTGAAGGTAGCGTTCCAGAACATTGCGGATGCAATTCAGTCGCAGCTTATCCCAGCTATCCAGGACCTCAATGGTTGGTGGCAGCAGAACAAAGACGTCATCCTGCCTGTCGTTAAGGCCTTGGGTGTTGTAGGTGGTGTAATTATGGGCATTGCACTGAGCATGATACCCACCTTCATCAATGCTATTGCGGCTCTCATAGGTGTCTTCCGAGTCGTTGTGAAGGTTGCCATTACTGTCTGGAATGCTATTCGCAGTGTGGTTACGAATACGATCGCCTCGGGCAAGATGGCAATCAGCGCCTTCATAAACCTTATGAAGACGTTGGCATCAGCCTCTCGGAGTGTTTGGAACACTGTTAAGGGAGTCTTTACTGCCGGCATCAATGGTATCAAGGCTGCCTTCAGTGGTGCAGGGTCGTGGCTACTCTCGGCTGGTAAGGATATCGTTCAGGGTCTTATTAACGGCATCCGCGGTAGGATTGGTGCTGCAGCTTCTGAGGCTGCTAGTCTGGCGAAGAGTGTACTGGGTTCCGCTATGCGTGCTCTGGGTGTGCACTCGCCATCTACCAAGTTCAAGGCTATTGGTATGGACGTGGTTCGTGGTCTGACTGAGGGCATCAAGAACGCTACGACACAGCGTCAGCTCATGAACGCTATGTACAAGGTCACACGTGACGTGCAGCGCAGTATTAGTGCTGCCGATATTAGTACTGCCGCCAAGCGTTCGATGATGGCGAAGTGGAATACTCGCCTTGCTACAACTACTGCGAAGCTGAATGCCCTAGAGGGTAAGCGTGTAGCTCTCCAGAATAGACTTGCTGCTGCGCAGAAGAGTGTTAACGATCAGATTAAGGTACGTGATGAGCTCTCCGGCAAGATTAGTGATGCTCTTGCCAAGAGTGCAGATCTGTCTTCCCTGACCGACGAACAGAAGGTCTCGTCGAAGACTATGATCGATGCACTCAATCAGCGCCTAGCAGATGTCAAGAAGTTCCAGGCGAACTTGCGTGATCTTGCTAAGCGTGGGCTCGATAAGGAAACCATCGCAGATCTGGCTTCACAGGGTGTTGATGCTGCAGGTGCTCTGGTGTCGACGCTGGCTGCAGGTAGCAACACTGACATCCGGATCATTACTGACTTGCAGAGGCAGATTAGGGCGATCGCTGGACAGACAGGTAAGAACGTAGCTGGTGATCTCTACAACGCCGGCATCAAGGCGGGGCAGGGTCTCATTAAGGGTCTGCAGAGTCAGATCGGTGCCATTACCAAGCAGATGGCTGCCATAGCTACGGCACTTGTGAAGCAGATCAAGAAGGAACTTGGCATTAAGAGTCCTTCTCGTGTCTTCCAGGAGATTGGTGTTAACACTGCACGTGGCTACATCAACGGCTACGTGGACAAGATCAACCGTGAACGTAGCAACATGGCAAACGCGACCATGTTCTCCCCAAACTCCACACGGGCGGGGTTCGGTTCCTCCAGCATGGCCGGTGCTACGTATCAGCGTAACTACGACCAGAAGATTACCATCAACACACAAGAGCTCGATCCGCGTAAGCAGGCGGCCGCATTGGGTTGGGAGCTGCAAGGGAGGCTGCCGTAGTGGATACGTTTTCGTACCAGCTGGGTGATACGGGTGTTATCCTTAACCCAAATGACCAGACACTGCCCTTCGTGGACATCACTGAGGTACAGGGTCTAGATAGTCCTGACTTCCGTGCAACTGAGCGTGACCACGAAGGTACCGACGGTGGCTTCTTGGATGCCGAGTTCGAGAAGATGCGTACGATAGTCCTGCAGGGGCAAGTGATTGGTGACGTCTCTACTGTCGAGACGTTTATGGATCAACTGAAGTCTGATTGGTCTCCTCGACGTACCACTATTCCCTTCAGGTACGCTCACCCTGGTGTAGCTCAGAGGGTTGTGTTCGTCAAGCCTTTGGGTGTGCGCTATAGTGTGAACCAGCTCCGCCGTACTGGATGTGCTGATGTACAGTTTACGTGTCAGGCGGAGGACCCTCGCATCTACGACGATGCAGTAGTTACGGTGTCACTGATACTAGGTGTCCCCCTTACTACTGGCTTTGCCTTCAACTTGGGTTTCCCGTTCGGCTACGGTGCTCCAGCTAGTCCTGACGGCGTTACTGTTACCAATTACGGTAATAGGCCCGCGCCTGCAACTATCACGATACCTGGACCCGTAACTAATCCTGTGATCTATAACGACACGACCAGCAACGTACTCTCGTTCAGTATAGACGTTGCTAGCGGTGACTACCTTGTAGTAGATCTGGGCAACAGGACAGTCAAGCTAAATGGTTCTGTCTCGCGTCGTGGTGCACTACTCGAGCCTGATTGGTTCATGTTGGAAGTAGGTAGCAACTTCATCCGCTACCGAGCAGAAGCTGGAGGATCTAACCCTGCCAGCATTGCCTACCGAAATGCCTGGAGGTAGTTATGGCAGTCGTTAACCCTCCCGCCTTCCTGCAGAATGCAGGTGCTACACATACTGCCGAGGTCACCAGGAATGCCTTTGCAGGCATTGCAGGTATAGCTAGGGCTGCTAGCTCGCTGGTCCCTCGACCCGGCGTCCTACTTGCCTTTGGTAGTGCACTGACTGTGACGCAGCAGGGTGCACCTGCGATGGGAATTACCGTCGGTACTGGCATTGGCTACGTTGCAGGCACTGAGGGTACTACGCAGGGTATGTACGCCTGCGTCAATGCTACCTCTACCAACGTCGCCGTTACAGCCTCTCATGCATCCCTAAACCGTATCGACCTTGTTGTCTTTAGGGTTTATGACACTCAGTATAGTGGCGCGTTGAACCAGTGTGCCCTGGAAGTTATTGCCGGTACGCCTGCAGCTTCCCCTGCAGCACCTGCCATACCCAACAACTCTCTGCCTTTGGCAACTGTTGCCGTAAATGCAAGTGTGACCACTATCGTCAACGCCAACATTACTGATATTCGTCCATACATGCCTATTGGCGTGATGCCTGTACGGGTCTTCAGTGATCTACCTTCAGCCGGCGTAGCTGATGGTACCTTGGCCTACGTACAGGGTGAAGATACTCTGTACACCTACAACGGCAGCGCCTGGACGCGTGACTACCGTCGAGGCACTCCTGTAGGCTATGTCGTGTCCACGTCTGCTACGGGTGCTATCGGTACCTCTAGCACTGTCTTCTTGTCGGTGCCCTCAGCTACCTACAAGGCGAACACTGCCTACAAGATCAGTATCGAGTGCGGCTGGGTTATGTCGGCTACAACTAACTTTCCAGTCGTAATTGTCAAGAAGACTGACGCGGCAGGCGCGACGTTAGTCGACTTCGCATGCCGTCCGACTAACGGGACTGCGGCTGTAGCCATTGGCGATGAGATGTCTCGCATCTTCACTGTTGGCGGTTCAGACGTAACTGCGGTGATTGCCTGTACTGTCAGTACTCTTGCTGGTACTGTAACAGTTTCTGCAGCTTCGACACGTCCTCGAGTCTGTCACATTGAGGAGTTCGGTCGAGCTGCTGACTACCCCACCCATCCTGTTCTATCGTAAGGAGGTGAACAATGAGTAACTGGGTTGTTATTCCCTGTCTCTTGAGTCTACGTGAGGAGTTCAATCGTCTCAATCCCAACCGTGACAAGGGTGCCGATGGTACTATCGGTGACACGTCGCACACGTCCTCGTCGGACCACACGCCCGACGAGGACTCGGACGTCCTGCGCAGCAAGGACCCTGATTCCGTCAACGAGGTCCATGCTCTGGATGTGGACTCGACGGGTCCTTGGCCTGGCACTACCTTCGACAAGCTTGTGAAGGAGGTTATCGCAGGCGAGAAGGCTAAGTGGTTGGATGCCAATGACAAGTGTCGTCTGAACTATGTCATTTGGAACCACTACATCTACGACAAGGACAACAACTTCAACCCGGAGTGGTACGACGCTACTTCGGATCCTCACACTACCCACGCACACTTCAGTGCGCGGTACGAAGCTAGCTGCGAGGCGGACACGCGTCCGTTCCTCGCCACGAAGGAGGATGACGTGACTAAGGACGAGTTCATGGCGTGGATGAAGGAATTCCATGCTAAGACCAACGAGGGCTTCGCCACCTGGATAGCTGACGGACTCGGCGGCGCCAACAACGCCTACGCAGTACTGCGCGACACGTCGGGACGCACTAAGGTGACGCTGGATGGTCTGAACGAAGTGAAGGCTACGCTGGCACAGATCCAGGCTGTAGTAAACGACATTCAGACTTCAGTCGATGCCCACATCGCCGGACTGGTGGAGGGAAAGTGAGCGACGACCAGACCGACCGTAGCCTGCCTGACTACAACGGTCCGTATGAAGAGCGCAACGGTAAGGACGCGTATGGGCACCCCGTGAACTCTTTCGGTCGCTGCGAAGGCCTGAACGCTCAGCCTCCGACGTGCCCGCCTGACGACGAGGAGTAACAATGTCGAGCGCCGTGCGCTACGTATTCATCGACGCACTGTCGGGGACTATCATCGAGGAGATCCCTCTGCGCAGTGTTACGATCAACCAGACGCTTAGTGGCGGCGAGTTGCGTGCGACGTTCGACTTGGACATCAGCGGCCTTTCCAATGACCAGCTCGTCTCAGCTACCATTCCTGGCAAGTGCTTAGTGGTGGCCGAAACTGACTCAGTGGTGATCTGGGGCGGGCTGGTTTGGACTAGAACATATCAGAGTCAGGCTAAGGTAGTACAGCTGTATGCGAAGACGCTAGATCAGTACGCCACAAAGCGTGTCATAGAGATTAGCAGGTCTTTCACATCTACCGATCCTCGCAACATTATGCTTCAGTTGTACCAGGACATGCAGAGTGATCCCAACACGATCCAGATCACCTTGCCTAGTACCTTTCCTACCGCAAACGCGATTGACTTTGAAGTCGATGCCAGTGAGCTGAAGTCCTACCGGTCGGCCATGGATCAGCTATCTACTCAGGCTGTCGGGTTCGAGTGGACAATCGACTGGACTCGAATGGGTAACACGTACGACAAGGCCCTACGCATTGGCATGCCGTTGGGCAGTCTGCAAAGTGATACTAACCCTATCTTTGAGTATCCAGGTAACATCCTAAACTACTGGCGCAACGACACCATTGGTTCAGGTGGTACTAACATCTATGGGGTCGGTGCCGGCGAGGGCAGCTCCATGGCTGTAGTGGAAGTTGTTCATCAAGACCTGCTGGACGCCCGCTTCCCTCGACTCGATGCTACCTACTCCTTCAAGGACATCGAGGACTTGGATACGCTAACAGAACTTACTCAGACGCAGGCACAGATAGGTAAGGCGCCCCAACCGATCTACACGGTACAAATGAAGGGCGATCGTGAGCCTGCCTTCGGTGACTACGGATTGGGCGACTACTGTAAGCTAGTGTTCAAGGATCCACTTCATCCCGATCCTGGAACTACCTTCCCTACTCGCATCCTTGGGTGGGATTACTCGCCGTCGCAGGCAGACGGCGTATCCGAGGTGCAGCTGATGCTTCAGGGAGATGACGACGCAGAATGACAGAGATTCGTCAGCATCGCGAGATGCCTGATCTCCTGAAGCAGATCGAGGAGCTATACAGGCGCGTCGTTGCTCTTGAGCAGGGGAAACGGCTAGGTAACACATCGTTAGACGGTGGTGAACTTAGCATCAGAGGCGGCGACATCGTCGTCAGGAGTTCGGATGATACTCCTGTCACACGCATCGAGCACGGTAATGCACCTCGTATTAGGTTCTATCCCAATGACGGAGTCGACGACCTAGAGTCCACGATCCTTGCCTGGGAGAACCAAGATAACGGTGGCTCTGCCATACAGATGAACGTTCAGCAACCTGACAATGTTCAAGATGGTGGCAAACTGCTACTCATGAACCGTTCACTGTACTTGTCACTACAGCGGAATGCACTGCCCGAGTGCTACATGAGTATCGGGGAAAGCTTCAGCTACCCTGAGCACTTCAGGTTCCGCGGACGCTGGCGCGTGGGCGACCAGTCCGACAGTGACGATGCTATCGTGTTCGGCATTTCCAATGTAGCAGCTGGCTTCGGTGCTGCCAGCTTTAACTTCATACAGGCCTTCGACACTGCACCGTTTATGATGTACAGCATCTTCAGCGCTGTTGGTCCTGTATCTCATAACCTAACTGCCGTCAGCAACACCGGCTTCACTGTAGGCTGGTCAGGCACAACTGCCAAGACCATCTACTGGCAGGCATGGAGGCAGTGATGAAAGTCAAGTTCGAGTCAACTAAGGTAGAAGGTTCAAGTATCCAGGTAGCAGCCACGGTAACCGACGCTTCAAACTCCACACGCCATCTGGTGGTGTTCCCCATCGAGGCTGTGCAGTCGTGGATGGATCGTCTCGCCTGTGATGAGGATGATGCAGTAGCGGCAATGCTGCAGAGTCACTTCCCAGATGCTGAGGTGACTCCCCTAACTGAACCTCTCCTTACCAAGATCCGACAGGAGTACCAGAACTATGTCTCGTTACAACAAGCTGTTCGCCGCGATCCTGGCGGGGTTGGCGGTGGCAGTCCCACTGTTGATCACGGCCCTCAGCGACGACAAGATCACGGCCAGCGAATGGCTAGAGACGCTCGCAGCGTTCCTGCCCGCCGTTTTCGTAGGATTGTCGCCGGCAAACAAGCTGACGACTGGCGATCTGGTCGATCAGGTGAACAAGAATCCTGATCTCGACCTAGTCGCGAAGGTCGGCCTCACCACTACTCCTCTGCCGCGTACGGGAACGACAGAGGGCAGCACTGGAAAGATGACCTTCGACAAGTAAGAGACTCCTGGCCCCCTACCCCTCGCGTCCGCCAACGAGGTCCCTCGGTAGGGGGCCAGGCCTCTACTTACTTCTCGTCGCTGAGTAGTATGGTACCCTCGATGAGTTGGTCAACCATCTGCAGTAGGTTCTTTCGGACCATCTCTCGAGGCGTCAAGGCTGACGCCTCCAACTCGGCCTTGCTGATCCCTCTGGCGATAGAAGCCGTATCACCGCTGGCGTGCTCGATCTTGATAGTCAGTCTCACTTTAGCTTCTTCAGGTAGTAGTCGTTGTTCTCGCGGAACGTCACGTGGTGTAGCCAGTGACGTGTAGCGTCCCGGACGTGACGTTGCTCCTTGCCTGTAACGTAGAGCCCCACACGCTTGAGCTTGTCATCATCCCAGAAGCCTTTGCCCTCTGATGCGGACTGTACGTAGCAGGGCGTCTCTGTCAGGTCACAGTAGAGCTTGCATACGCCAACGAACTCGCCGGTAGAGTAATCAATGTACTCCCGCTCGTGTGCATCCTCCTTCCTGAACTCAAAGGACTCCAGCACCATCTGGTCCGTCTTGGGATTCATCATCTGCATCAGCCAAGTGTAAAGATGCCACAGAGGCTTCTTCACCAGGCCGTCCGAGTAGTCCAGGGTTACTCTGTGCTGACCCTCGTCGTCGATCCAGAAGATGCCTGTGTGCGGTCCGGGGTCGACTGCGTAGATCGCCATCTTACCCTCCTCTCTACTGTATGTAGTGGCTCTCTCGGGCGTGTGGAGTTTGGTCTTGATTCAAACAGTACAGACTTAATACGAACTTGAGGATCTTGCACTAGCACTAACACGTGTGACCTACTAAGTCCTCTAGTCTGTTCTATGGTCTATCTGGTCTGTTTTGTCTTACTGTTCTAGCTGTGCTCTAAGGTCTTTGATTAGCGCTTGCCGGTCTTCGATCTCGGCTTCCAGCTTAGCGATACGTGCATGTATGCTACCCTGTCCAGTAACTACCAGTTCGATGTTGTCTGGCTCCAGGTTCGTCTTGTCGCCATCGGCGAAGACGGCTCGCTCGTTCGCCTTGAGCCTGCGTCCCAGCTTCTCTTCCAGGATCAAGATGTGCTTACCAACCCACTTGCGGTCTTCCGTCTTGACTTGCACGTAGCCAAGTGCGTTAGTGGTTTCGTCCCCTACATTACTCGGCCGGCCGCGCAAAGCGTACCCCCTCATCCTCCAAGGGGCGGTAGACGCTAGCAACTACGTCATCATCCGCATCCCAGAGGAAGTCGGCTAGTGCCTTAACTGCGTAAGTCTTCGCCATGAGCAACGTTGGTGTCTTCCAACCGTCTACGGGGTAGCCGTTAGACTTAACAGGTGTCTTGCACCACTCATCAACAATCTTGACAGCCATCTCTACGGCTTCCTTACGGTTCACTGTAAAGTTCCTTTCTAGTTACAGATCGCCCCATGAGCGACCATAGCTGATGTCCACGTCGAACGGGACGTAGTCTGTTATCTCGGTAGCCGCTTTGACCATCTCAGTTCGTAGCATGTGCGACACCAGTTCCAGTTGTGCTTCAGGTGCCTCGACGACAAGCGCGTCGTGGATGGTAAGTCGAATGAAGCCAATACCTCGCAGCTTAGGACGAAGCCTGACCAGAGCTGTGAGGCAAATGTCCGAAGCGATCGACTGAGGTAGGTATGAAAGGGCTTCCTTGAATACGTCGGACTGTGTCTGAGGGGTAATGAGTGCGAAGCGGCGTCTGCGACCGAAGGGTGATATGAGATCCTCCCCCTGGGAGACACGATTGCGGATCGATTGTTGCCATGCAACAACTGCTGGAATCGTTTCCAAGAACGCATAGTAGTCGCGCTTCGCTTCGTTGACAGGGATCTTGTACTCTGCTGCAATCGAATACGGCTCTCGACCGTATCCAATGCCGTAGAAGTACGCCTTGGTTCGAACACGCTGTTCCTTATTCAGCTGGGTTGGATCGATCTTATAGAGGCCTGCTCCAAGCATGTTGAAGAGGTCGACCTCTGTGTTAGCGAAGATGGAACGAAGGTACTCGTCCTGAGCGAGCCACGTAATAACGCGGCCCTCTGCTTGTTTGTAGTCCGCCTGGATGAGGATGTTTCCAGGCTTGCTTGCAACGAACTGCCTCCGAATATCCTTGTCCCGTACAATGTTTTGTAGGTTCGGATTCCGACTCGCCAAGCGTCCACTCGTGGTGCCGTGGAGTAGGTAGTTGGTAAAGACACGTTGACCGTAGAGCCTCTTACGAATACCCTTGACGAAGGTTCCGTATCTCTTAGCTTCGAAGCGATGCTCCAGTAGTCCGATAGTGAACTTGCCCGCGTATCCTTCTGGGTCCAGTCGATCCTTAAGGCCGCCAAGAACATCCTTGTCGGTCGAGGTAAGGCGGAGGCCTTGGGTTTCGTAGAACTCCTTGACCTGCTTGGGCGAGCGGGGGTTGATTGCTGAGGTTTCTCCCTTAGTAGCTTCAGCAACGATTCTGGATAGGTCATCCTCCATGGCCTCCAGCTTGGCTTCATATGCCCATGACAGTTTGGTGTTGTACTCCACGTCGACCGTAATGCCGTTGAGTTCCAGGAACATCAACTGGTTGGAAGCTGCTACGAGGAAGTCATGCCAGTCGCGGAGGGACTTGACGGGGAGTTCGGGGTAAGGCCAAGCCACATCGTTGACGTCTGCTTCCATCTCGGCTGCAAACATTTCGTAAAGGTCCCAGGTACAGGCCACGTCCAGCGCGTTATACTTGTACAGAATAGGTCGAGGGATCGCTGCATAGGTCCCTCCCCAAGGTACGTACTGCTTGATCTCATCGTCGTACGCTGGCGCACCAAGTCGTTCCACAGCCAGAACTTTGAGTCCATGTCCTCCAGAGCGTTCGTCCAATGCGTAGTGAGCAAGCATAGTATCGAACCACAGTTCCAGTGGCCCGAACAATGGATAAAGCCCGGCAAGGTCAAACTTGCCGTTGTGAGCAATAAGCCGTGACCTGCGAAACAGTTTAAGGAGACGCCCAATGACTTGTGCAAATCCGAGTGCAGCCTCGCCGATGACAGCAGTCTCACCCTTGGCCCAACATAGTCCAATGCAAAGCATCTGGTACATGTTAGGGTGGTCGAAGGCAGTATCCTTCTCGATGCCCACCTCGATGTCGACAACCATCTCGTACCTGCCGGTAGTGTCCTGCCAAAGCATAAGCTTGTCGAGGAAGTCCACTGCCAGCAATGCTTCATCGTAGTAGGCAAAACGTGGCTCCTTCCAGTTACTGAGGTCACGGTTGACCTTCGCGATGTCGGCTACGAGAGTCGGAAACGCATCTGGATTTCGGAGAGTGTAAGCCGGGTGCCACGTCGGCACGATTCTTTCAACAGCACCGTCGCTAAGGCTTCGAGTTGGACGTTTGGGGGGCCCAACTCGAAGCGCGGTAATGGTTCTTGGATCGTCAACGAGAGCTGAAGTTGCTGTCCCGCCGAGTGCAACGACAGTCGATACTCCAGAACGGGCGAGTTCTCCCATGAGGCGTGGTCGACATGCAGCTTGCGCAGACGCAGGAGGAGTCGCATTGTCTGCAGGACGACAAAGGCACACATTCGTGTAGAGAACTTCAGATCGCTGGTAGCCATGGTACTTGAGTACCTCGTCTAGTAGCTTGCCTGATGGTCCCCTGAAGGGCTGACCGTATATCGTCTCCTGGAAACCTGGTGCTTCGCCTACCACTGCAAGACGGGGCACCCCCACTGGGAACAGTGAAGGTGCCGCACGTTCGTCTTTAAGTGGGCAGGCGTCGCAGTTAGCTCCCGGCGCCTTCGGTTCCACTTGCCCACTCCTTGAAGGTGTTGATGTTGTACTCCAGAAGACCTTCGTCTACATTGTGGATGTAGTCGAAGTAATTGTCGGGTCGCTTGATAGGTCGAAGGTCCTCTAGCTTCTCGCCAGCGATAGTGTAGTTGAAGGGCATGCTACTGTCGACGCCACGTACCCATGGGAAGTTCCGTGCGATATAGTATACCTCTCGCGGCCACAGGTAACTGGTACCTAGTAGGTGCACTTCGGCTTCGTTACCGTAGTTGTCCCAGATGTACTGAAGTATCTGTGCTCTAGCCGTCCTACGGTCGACAGTAGCTATCCAATGTCTCGGAATGCCCAACACAGCATCTAGGCTGTGAAGCATGTGTTCGTCGACACACCTATATGCTTCGTCCAGGGTAGTGCCCTGGACGACACGCATATACCTGGTGTGAACTGGAAGGTCCAACCAGGAACTCTGGCCGAAGAATTGCTGGGCTCGCATCATCGTACCCTTGAAGTCACACATCACGTCGGGTACGACTACCTCGTCAGCAGTCATACGTACTGCTGAGGTAACAAGTTGGTGGTCAGTTACTGTCTTACCTTCTGCTGCGCCGTTGTCCATGATGATGTAGTTGTCATCAGACAAGTACCCGTACACGACGAAGTAGTCGTTGTCTTCGATCTGGGCGAGGGCCAAGTGGTAGTCGGACTTCTCTGCCCACTTGTACAGGCCCTTAGGTGAGATAAGAGCAACCCTCATCCTGGCATGCCTCCCTTGAGGAGGTCGCCACCTTTGCCAAGCATTTCCTTGCCGGCAAGTGGTGTGTTGGAAACTGCATCCGTTTGGATCCTAGCTACGCCGTCTCGGACTAGACCGAGCTTGATAAAGGTGTAGCGGGCATAGTTGGCGAAGTCGAGAATCTCCTCCATGGCTGACTCGATTGTATCAACGCCTAGCCACGTACCAGCTCCGTACTTCTCTTCCCCCATCTCGTGACGTTCCAGCGTGCGGGCGTCGAACTCGGCACTAAGTGCGTTGATGCGATCTTCGAGGCTCACTGTGCGACTCCGTTCCTCTTGCGAAATGCCTGGATCCGCGGGTCGAAGCGGTGCGCGTTGTGGTTGCGCTTCTCGTACCAGACCTTCATCCAATCCGTACCATGGAAGTCTGGAAGACCCATCAGGTTGCACAGGTAGATGAGAACGTCGACAATCTCCTCCTCCAGATCAGCCCGCACGGCAGAGAACTCAGTAGTGCCGCGTTCGATCTTCTTGATGATGTTCTGAACTTCGCCGACCTCGCCACCGAGGGCAAGGGCCATGAAGGCCAGCGATTGGGTCTTACCGGGGAACCACCGCTCACTGTCTTTACTGCACTGACGTACCAGGAAGCTCAGACTATCGTTCCAGTCAGCACGTTCGCCGTCGATCATTTGATCCCCATCAGGAATTCGTGTTTCGCGGTCCGGGAGTGGTCGCTGAAAACCCCATGCGTTTCCACTGTACGCGTAATCGTCCCAGGAGTCTGGACTCCCCTGATCGTCATGCACAGATGCTCTGCCTCCATTACTACGATGACACCCTTCGGGTTCAGTTCATCGTCCAGAAATTCAGCAACCTGCTGGGTGAGCCTCTCCTGGACTTGAAGTCGTCGGGCGAAGTGATGAACAACGCGGGCGAACTTACTGAGACCTGCTACCTTACCGTCTGGAACGTAGCCGATCCAGGCATGTCCGACGAACGGTACGACGTGATGATTACAGACCGAAGCGAAGGGAATTCGATTGAGGACGACCATCTGGTCGACATCCTCCTTGAACACCTTCCACTTCATGCAATCGCCATTACAGTCCCTGCACTGCGTAAGCTCCTCTAGCATTGACACGAAGCGCTTCGGTGTATCACGACCATGATCAGACGCAACGTCGAGGCCTGCGTGGTACTGCAGGATACCCTCTGCGTCCTCCCAGGTCGTACCGAAGCTGTTGCCAATAGGATACTCCTTTATATCCGTTACAAATTCGGCTGCACCGGACTTGCGTACGGCTGCGAGGAACTCGTCAGTGAGCTTCTCCATGTCAGACTCCAATCGTGTCGGGGTGCCAAATGAATTTATGGGTTTGGACATTGAGACGCCAGGGCAGGTTATCGTTGCGCATGAGGTCGCACAGGATGTCTGTTGACATCCCACCCTCCCATACGACACCGGCGTACACTAGTGGTTCTTCCTCCCGACCCTTGATGTGCTCTTCGTAACGCCGCTTCGCTTCGAGGTAGTCCGTCGAGTCCTTGATCGTGAACTTGATTGCGTCATGGCTCTCAAGGTAGTTCATGTTGTTGCCGAACGTGATGGTGGGCTCATACTCCTCACCACTACCTGGGAGCTTCCAGTCCAGGATGAAGGTATCGATCATGTAGGGTAGGTCGTCACCCCAATCCAGAGCACCATTAGTGAAGCACTCCACCTCAATGGTTTCGCGAGAAGACTTCAGGCCACTGATGAACTGACCTAGGTCTGCTTTGTTCTGCAGGAAGACCTCACCACCAGTGAGGCAGATGTTGTCAGTATCGAAGGTGAGGACGTGGTCGGCCAACTGGGTTGGGTCCCAAGACTTTTGGAGAGGAATGAACTTCTTCGGATCGATAGCGTGCTGCGTGTCACAGGGCCAGCCAGGGCACTTGAAGTTACAGCCGGCGAAGCGAACGAATACGGTTGGCTTAGAAGTGTTCGGCCCCTCTCCTTGGTAGCTGAAGTAGGTCTCAACAACCCTTAACATTACTTCTTGCCCTTCTTTGGATTCTTGGCCTTAACCATCTTCTTGTCTCCGTACTTAGGATTCTGTGCCTGCATAGGCGGTGTCTTGGCCTTAGCCGCCTTCTCGCCCCGATCTGACCGACCGCGGAATACACTATCGAAGAATCCCATCAGTGTACTACCTTTGCGCCAGTACCAGTCCACATCACGCGAACGCAGGCACCGTTGGTCTTGGTCTCTTCGATCGAACAGAGCACGTCGCACTGGAACGTAGCAGCCGACCACTCACCGATCCACTTGGCGAGATTCTCCACCGTAGGCTCTCCCGGAACCGTCGTCAGTCCCGGCAGCGTGGTCGGTAGTCCAAAGGACTCAACGTCGCCATCAGTCGTATCAGCTACGATAGCCACCCTACCTGCGAAGGGGTCAGTCTCGTTCAGAACAAGGTGGTGGTCGTACATGTTGTCGATGTGGTCACGGAACTTCCGCTTCATGGAGCCGAACTCCATCGTCTGACCAAAACGCGTCTTGCACATACCGGTCTCAGGATCCTGTTCCAGGTTCTCGAATGCCAGTTCGACCTGCATCCCATGACCGTGAATCTGCTTGCACTTCGTAGTGTCCCTAGACAGTCTGTGGGCGATCTCCATGTTGTGTCGGATCTTAAGCCACATACTACTTACCCTCCTGAACGAATCGTACAGCTTCTCTCGCAGTGGTCTTGAAGTCCTCAGAGCCACGCAGCTCCAAGAACGCCGGATTCTGCAACATAGCTTTGACAATCTCAAGACGAATTTCGGTGGGGGTTAGCTTTCGAGTGTTAACATTTTCTTGCATCAGGTAACCTCGGCCGTGTGGAGTTTGGATGATTAAGTCTTCCCTTGTTAAACACGGGCGCGCGTAGCCCTTCAAACTCCACACGCCCGTGCTCGTTCACTTCATCTACTTGTTACCCACGGCGATCACCTTCTAGCAGTCGCCTGGACCACCAAAGTAGAACGTGCGGGTAGACGGCGGAGTACCTGGCCAGACCATCGAGTAGCCCGAGTAGGGATCGGGTTGGAGCAGTTGCGTGAGAGAAGTCGTCAGACCTGCACTAGGACCAACCAGTGTGGCCGACGAGACGTACGCAGCTGTAGTGTTGCCCACAGAACCCTGCACGCCCTTACCCATGTCGGTACATGCCAGTCCGGAACCGAAGTTGTCGTCCTC
>Ga0207662_10000050_pt1 | contig 51610 bp, 52 predicted proteins | sample KBSS33LmetaG_FD_184338 | JGI IMG/M metagenome (GOLD analysis project Ga0207662, IMG submission 184338) | Switchgrass rhizosphere microbial communities from Kellogg Biological Station, Michigan, USA - KBS S3-3L metaG (SPAdes) (version 2) | ecosystem: Host-associated > Plants > Roots >... | reverse complement strand
TCGCCGAAGTAGAGCTCGAAGTTGTCGAACTCGGCCCAGCCGAGGTGCGGCGTGCAAAGGACATTGGGCATGGCGAGCAGAGGATGATCGGGCGGGACCGGTTCCTCGTCATACACGTCGAGCGCCGCGTAGCCGGGTCGTCCGTTCCTCAGCGCTTCGAGAAGCGCGCCGGGCTGGACGAGCTCGGCGCGCGCGGTATTGACGAAGAGCGCGCTCGGCTTCATGCGGCCGAGGTCCTCGCGCGTGATGCTGCCGCGCGTGTCAGGCGTGAGCCGTATCTGCAGCGTGAGCACGTCCGACTCCTCGAAGAGCTGCGCCTTGCTTCCCGCCGTTGCATACGCGAGCGCCTTGGCCTTCTCCAGGGAGGCGGATCGGCCGAAAACGAGGACCTTCATTCCCAAGCCTGCGCCGGCCTCAGCCACCAGCGATCCTATGGTCCCGAGTCCGAGGACGCCGAGCGTGCTGCCGCGCAGGCGATGTGAGAGAGAGCGCGGCAAATCGCCGCGCTTCATGCGCTCGGACTCGGTCACGATATTGCGGCGCGAGGCAAGCATCAACGCAAGGGTCAGCTCGGCGGGCGACGCCGGGGAGGCGTTCGAGCCCTGGACCACGTCGATGCGAAGGTCCTTGCAGGCGGCGAAGTCGATCACCTTGGAGTGGCGGCCGACGAGCGCGAGGAGCTCGAGCTTCGGCAGCCGCTCGAGCAGCGATCTCGGGAACGCAACCCGCTCGCGGATGGCGACGACCACCTGCGCGTCGGCCAGGCGCTCGGCGAGCTCGTCGTCGTCGCGCGCAGGTTCGCGAAACCGCACCACTTCGTGGCCACGCAGCAGCTCGAAGCACTTCAGCCGGTGCACAATATCCTGATAGTCATCCGGGATCGCTATGCGCATTGCCGTCCTTCTAAGTCTTTTTCTTTGGGTCGCGCAAGTGCCTGCGCAAACCTGGCCGAACAAGCCGGTGCACCTTATCGTGCCGTTCTCCGCGGGCAGCGCGGTCGATACCCTCGCCCGCATCCCCGGGCAGAAGCTTTCGGAGCTGTGGGGCCAGCAGGTCGTGGTCGACAACCGCGTCGGCGCGAACACCATCATCGGCACCGAGGCGGCGGCGAAAGCCCCTCCCGACGGGTACACGCTCGTTCTCACGAACGACGCGGCGCTCGCGACCAACCCCGCCCTCTATCCCAAGCTCCCGTACCATCCGCTGCGCGATTTCGCTCCCATCGCCCTCGCCGCTTCCATACCCATCGTTCTCGTCGTGACCTCCTCGTTCCCGGCATCGTCGGTGCAGGAGCTGGTGAAGGAGGCCAAGGCGAATCCGGGCAAGATCAACTACGCCTCCGGCGGCAACGGCAGCGCGCAGCACCTGCCGATGGAAATGTTCAAGCTCGCCGCGGGCATCGACCTCGTGCACGTACCGTACAAAGGCCTCGGGCCGGCGTTCAACGACGTCGTGGCCGGCCAGATTCCGGTGATGTTCGCGGGCATGTCCAACGTCTTCCCGCACGTGAAGAGCGGGCGCATCCGGGTGCTTGCGATCGGCGGCGCAAAGCGCTCCGCCGCCATGCCCGACGTCCCCACCATGCAGGAGGCGGGCGTCGCCGGCTTCGACTACGCGGCCTGGGCTGGGTTTCTTGCCCCAACCGGTACGGCGCCTGCGGTCGTCGAAAAGGTCAATGCAGACCTGAAAAAAGTGCTTGGCATGCCGGAGGTGCGAGACAAGCTCGCTGCGCTCGGCTTTGATGTGTCGCCGGGGACGCCGCAGGAGTTCGGCGCCAGGATCGAGCGCGAGATGGCAAAGGTGGCCAAAGTGGTGAAGGAAGCGGGCATCCGCGCCGACTGACAACAAGAGGGGACGCACCCTTGAAAATCGTGACAGTCACCATTTCCTTGATCGTGGTTCTGTTCGCTTTTTCGAAAGCGGCGGCGCAGCAGAAACCCAAGCCGCCGGGGTTTCCCGACGCGCCGGGCAAGGAGACGCTGGTGGGGAAATGCTTCCAGTGCCACGGACCCGGCATGTGGATGGATCACCGCCAGGACCGCAAGGGCTGGGAAGGCACGCTCTACCGGATGGTCGGCCGCGGCGCGCTCTGGAGCGAGGACGAGATCAAGGCGATGGCGGATTACCTCGGCGCCGTGTACGGGAGGAAGCCCCAATGAGAGAGCTGGTCGCGCGTTACCTGTCGAATTCGATTTCGCGCCGCACGTTCCTGAAGGGCCTCACGGCGAGCGGGATCTCGCTCACCGCAGCCCGGTCGATTCTCGACTCTCTCGTTCCCGCGGCGCATGCCCAGAACGGGGAAGCCGTCAAGATCGTCGAGGGAACCGGCGCGCTGTGCTTCGCCGAGCAGCTCATCGCGTCGGGCGTGAAGTACGTGTTCGGCAACTCGGCGAGCGAGGACGCGCAGTTCTACGAGGCGCTGGTCGACCGGCCGCAGCTCAAGTACATCCTCACGCCGCACGAGGGCCCGGGCGCGGCGATGGCCGCGGGCTACGTCAAGGCCTCCGGCGAGCCGACCATCGTCATGCAGGCCGCGGTGGTCGGCCTGGTGAACGCGATGGGACAGATGTTCAACGCGTTCAAGGAGCAGACGCCGCTCGTGTTCTACAGCTACCGCACCGACCAGACCGGCCGCGCCGGCCGCGACGGCTTCGAGGAGGTAGCGAACCAGGAAGGCATCGTGGCGCCGCTCACCAAGTACTCGTGGCTCGCGCGCCGCGCCGACATGATCCCGGAGACGGTGCGCCGCGCCTTCAAGGCCGCATGGACTCCGCCCTATGGCCCCACCTACGCCTCCTGGCATTCGGACCTGAACGACGAGCGCGTGCGCACCGAGGTCATCCTGCGCGAGAAGTTCGACCCGCGCATGCGGGTGCGGCCCAACCCCGCAGAGGTGGAGCGCGCGGCGAAGCTCCTCGTCGAGGCGCGCATGCCGCTCATGATCGTGGGCGACGAGGTGTACGGCGCCAAGGCGGTGGCGAAGGCGGTGAAGCTGGCCGAGATCCTCGGCATGCCGGTGACGCAGGCGCGCCAGATCTACGCGAGCTTCCCGGAAGCGCATCCGCTTTGGGTCGGCGCGCTGCCGGTCGGGCGCGTCGCGAGCCTGGATTACCCGAAGGACCCCGACGTCATCATCAACGTCGGCAACAAGCTGCAGCACAACAGCCCGACGCCGATGATCGGCCGCGGTCCGAAGTTCATCGACATGCGCATCGACAGCTGGAGCATGGGCAACGTGATGAGCACCGAGGTGCCTCTAGTCGCCGACGTGGGCTACGGCCTCGACGACCTGATCGCCGCGGTCGAGCAGCTTCTCAATCCCTCGGTGAAGCAAAAAGCGGCATCGAGGGCGGACGAAGTCCGGAAATTTTCGCAAAGAGCGAGGGCGCTGCGGGCCCAGGTGACGAAGAATCCCGACTGGGACCGCGCGCCGATGATCGCCGACCGCGTCACGTGGGAGGTGGCGCAGTTCGCCGACCCCGACGCGATCATCGTGCACGAGGCGGGCTCGGTGAACCTGCACGGCTTCAACTTCGACCCGGAGCGCGGGCGCGAGCTCTTCTACTACTACGGCGCGCACCTCGGCTCGGGCGTGGGAACCGCCGCCGGGGTCAAGCTCGCGCGGCCGAGCAAGCAGGTGATCTGCCTGGTCGGCGACGGCTCGTTCGTGTTCGGCCCGACCGCGCTCTGGAACATGGCGCGCCTCGAGCTGCCGGTCATCACCATCGTGTACAACAACCACGCCTACAGCGGACCGCACAGCCGCGTGATCGAGAAGGTGCCGGGCGGGCGCATGGTGCAGACCGGGCACTTCTTCCACGACTACCTCGGCAGCCCGGACATGAACATGGCTTGGATCGCGAAAGGCTTCGGCGTCGAAGGTGAGGTCGTCGAATCGCCGGCGCAGCTCAAAGCCGCGCTCGCGCGCGCGAAGAAGGCGACGGCGGCTGGAAAGCCCTATCTCATCGACGCGCAGGTCGCGCGCATGGGCGTGGCGTGGGCCGACAAGCCGTGGTTTCCCAGGAAATAGGGACAGTCCCTATTTTTCCGGAAGTTTCGGCGTGGGCGCCTGGCGGGCATCGCCCGCGTGGCGCCTTCTTCTCATGCCGCGAGCGCCGGGGGAGGCACGACGCGGCCGCCGAAGGAACCGATCATCGCTGAGCTCGCGAGCACGCCGGACGAAGAATGTGCCTACCGGGCACGATGGCGGCGAAAAAATTCGTTCTAGAAAGCCTTCAGGTCCTTGCCGGCGAGCGTGCGCAGCCGCGGGAGATCGAGCAGCGTGACGCCGCGATAGCCGCTGCGCACGAGGCCTTCCGATTCCAGGCGCCGCAGCTCCGCGTTCACGCGCGAGCGGCTCGTTCCGAGCATGCGCGCGAGATCGGCCTGCGTCATCGGCAGCAACGGCTCGGCGGCCTCGATGGCAGGGAGTAGGACCAGCAGGCGCCGCACCAGCCGCTCGGGCAGCGCGCACGCCGTGTTGTCGCGCAGGAGCATGAGCGCGATCATGAGCCGCTCCGAGAGCAGCGCGCCGAAATGGCGCCACAGCGGCGGCCGGTCGTCGAGGAACCGCATCAGCGCGGCGCCGTCGATCCACGCGAGCTGCGTGGCGCCGAAGGCGCGCGCTTCGATGGTTCCAACTCCCTTGCCGATCACCGCGGCCAGGCCGAAGTAGTTTCCGGGACCGAGCACCGCGTACACGTGCTCGCCGCCCTTGGCGGCGCGCGTGCTGATGCGCACTGCGCCGCTCAGGACGATCCACAGGTGGCCGTCGTAGCCGCCAACGCTTTGGACGCGCTCGTCGTGGTGCAGCCGCCTGAGGCGGGCGAGCTGCGCGAGCCGGTCGAGGTCTCGCGCCGCGACGTGTCGAAAATGCTCGCTCTGCTCCAGCGTTCGCCGGATGGCGACGGACTGCCGAGGCCGCGCCGCGGGTTCAGGCGGAGACCTCGCGTCCATGCTGCGCTAGCGCTTCTCCTGGACTTCCTGCGCCAGGTTCTTGTCGATGAGCGTGATCTCGATGCGCCGGTTCTTGCGCCGGCCTTCGGCATCGTCGTTCGGTGCGATCGGCGAATATTCGCCGCGCCCTGACGCGGTCAGACGCTCGGGCGGTATGCCCGCGGACTGCAGAAAGCGCACCACCGTCGTGGCGCGCGCGGCCGAGAGCTCCCAGTTCGAGGGAAACTGCGCCGTGGCGATCGGCACGTTGTCGGTGTGGCCGACGACGCGAATGATCTTGTCGTCGTAGCCCTTGAGCGCCTCGCCGACCTTCTTCAGGACTTCCTTGCCGGTGTCCTTGAGCGCCGCCTTGCCGGAATCGAAGAAGAGCTGCTCGGCCACCTCCACCGTCAGCATGTCCTTGTACTGGCGTACCTGGAGCTGGCCCTTCTTCACCTCTTCGTTGAGGTTGCTCAGCAGGCCGTCGTACTGCGACTTGGTCTGCTGGTTCGCCGCCTCGAGCTGCGACTTCTGCCGCTGCAGGCTGTCGATTTCGCCACGCAGGTCGGCCTGCTGCTTCTCGAGCGCGGCGCGCTGCGACTGAAGCTGCTTGGTCTGCTGGTCCAGCCCGTCGCGCTGCTTCTGAAGCGCGTCGATCTCCTGGTTCTTGTCGGCCTGCAGCTTCTCAAACTCGCTCTTGCTGACGCAGCCGCCGGCGATCAGCGCAGCGGCGATGACGCCGCCCACAACCTGAAGTCCCTGCAATCTTGACTTGTTCATGATCGGTCCTTTTGTCAATCCCCCAACGCGGCGAAACTTAGCATGTCCGCGCCGCTCTTCGCTGCCCCGGCGCGATGCCCCGTATCATGCACGCGACAGATTGTTGACATCGGGTTGACATTGCATGAGCTACCAGACACCTATGAACTACCAGACAATCAGGCTCGAGCCGAGCGGACCCCACCTCCTGGTGGTGACCCTGGACCGTCCCAAGGCGCTCAACGCGCTCAACACGCAGATGGGGCGCGAGCTCCACGAGCTCTGGACCCGGCTCGGCGCCGAGCCGGGCGAGACCCGCTGCGTGGTGCTCACCGGCTCCGGCGAGCGCGCCTTCTGCGCCGGCGCCGACCTCAAGGAGCGCGACGGCATGGCGCACGCCGACTGGCAAACGCAGCACGAGCTCTTCGAGCGCGGCTTCATGGCGCTGATGGAATTTCCGCTGCCGGTGCTCGCCGCGGTGAACGGCCACGCATTTGGCGGCGGGCTCGAGCTCGCGCTGTGCTGCGATTTCGTCTACGCCTCGAGCGCCGCGCGCTTCGCGCTGCCGGAGGTGCGCCTCGGCATCATGCCCGGCGGCGGCGGCACGCAGAACCTCGCGCGTGCCGCGGGCGAGCGGCGCGCGAAGGAGCTGATCCTGTCGGGGCGGCAGTTCACGGCGGCCGAAGGCGTCGACTGGGGCATCTTCAACCGGACGTGCGAACCTGCCTTTGTCCTGAACGATGCGCTGGAAACGGCAAGAGCGATCGCGGAGAACGCACCGCTGTCGGTGCGCCAGGCCAAGAAATCGATCCGCTACGGCCTGCAGACCGACCTCCTGACCGGCTACCGCTTCGAGATCGAGGCCTACAACCGCCTCGTCGACACCGACGACCGCCGCGAGGGCGTGCGCGCCTTCAACGAGAAGCGCAAGCCCGCGTTCCGCGGCAAGTGAGCCGCTCATTCAGCCTCGCTACTTCGGGCTGGTCTGCAGCTCCTGCGCCAGGTTCTTGTCGATCAGCGTGATCTCGATGCGGCGGTTCCTCTTGCGCCCATCGGGGTCGTCGTTCGACGCCACCGGCGAGTATTCGGCGCGTCCCGACGCCGCGAGGCGGTCGGGCGGCACGCCGGCGGCCTCGAGGGCGCGTACCACCGTGGTCGCGCGCGCCGACGAGAGCTCCCAGTTCGACGCGAACTGCGACTGCATCGACTTGCCGATCGGCACGTTGTCGGTGTGGCCGACCACCCGCACGATCTTGTCCTCGTAGCCCTTCAGCGCCTCGCCCACCTTCTTCAGGACCGCCTTGCCGGACTCGGAGAGGTTGGCGCGCCCCGAGTCGAAGAAGATCTGCTCGGCCACCTCGACCGTCAGCATGTCCTTGTACTGGCGGAGCTGGACCTGGCCCTTCTGCACCTCGCTGTTCAGGTTGCGCGCGAGCGAGTCGTACTGCGCCTGGTTCTGCCGGTTCTGCGCCTCGAGCGTCGCCCGCTGCTTCTCCAGCGTCACCACCTCCGAGCGCAGGGCGGTCTGCTGGTTCTCGAGGCCCGCACGCTGCGACTCGAGCTCCTTCACCCTTTGGTCCAGCCCGTCGCGCTCGGCCTGCAGCTTCTCGTAGTCGCCCTTGCTCACGCAGCCGCCCGCCGCCAGCGCTACGGCGATCGCGCTACTCACGAACAACAATCGGTTCTTGCTCATCATGGTCTCCTTGCAGGTTGCTTCCTTCAGGCTTCTTCTCCGGAAAGCCAGGCGATGGCTTCCTCGTAAGACGTGAACGCCTCGACGTCGAATCCCTTGCTGTCGGCGAGCAGCGCGAAGAAACGCGCCCGGTCGAACCGCGCCATCGGGCACAGCACCGCGGTCCTGCCGCTGAATGCGTGCCGGTGCTTGGCGAGGCGGTCGGCGAGAAACCACAGGTCGGCCGCGCCGAGCTGGCCTTCCGCCTGCCGAGTGTCGATCAGGACTTCGACCTGATCGCGGCCGTCGGCCGCTCTTGCGATCTCGAGGAGAAGCGCTTCGCTTGTTTCGAGGTCGAGCACGCCGCCGGCCCGCGCCCGCACGAACTCGTGCGCATGGATGACTTTGACGTTGGCAGGTCCCATGCGAGTCCCACAACCAGGGGAAATCCTCTCGCAGGGTCGCGCGTCACGCTATTGGACCTTCGTCCAATAGCCTCATTCCTGGCGGCGGTTTTGATCCCGCGAAGGCGGGATCAGCCCGGCGGCAGCCCGCGTACGAAGGACGGGCCGATAAATCCCGGCTGCGCCGGCGGGCGCGGCAGGTGCACGAGGCGCAGGCGCACCGCGCCGGACTCGTCGAGCAGCGTGAGCAGGCCGCCTTCGACCCGGTGGGAGCGCGCGGACTCGAGCGCCTCGATGAAGGCCGCTTCCTCCTTCATGAGCTCGGGCCCGCACTCCTGGCGCGTGAGCGCGATGTCGCTCGCCTGCCACACCTCGGCATTGACCTCCAGGGCGCCGGAAAAGCGGTTACAGCCGCCCGAGCCGCTGATCCGCCCGGGGTTGAAAACGAGCGTCGCGTACGTCTTGTTGCCCGGCCCGCGGCCGTTGATGTCCCACGCGAGCCACGCGGTACCGACGAGCGGATTCTCAGGGGCGACGGACGGCGCCGACTGGCAGCCTGCCAAGGCAAGAACCGCGAGGAGCGGTAGAACGCGCATGCCCTACTATAGCCGAACTTGAAAAAGCGTTTTCATGGCTTCGCGTCGGGCGTCTTGGTGCGATCGACGGCTGGCCATTGCTCGCTGACGGCCGGAAGGGGGCAATGCTTGCCGGTGATCCGTTCCACGGCTAACGCATACACGGTCACTTGGTCGAGGCGGGGGTAGAAGCTCTTTGGGCGTCCAGGAACGCCGGTGCCGTACTTCGCCAGCAACTCGTCGAAGAAGCGCATTTTCGCGGCTCGCTCTTCGATGACCTGAATGCGCCCGTAGGCGATCGCACTGCGATACGCCAATCCTGAATCGCATTCGAAACGTCCATAGTCGAAAACCTTCACCGGCTCGTCGACTTCAAAGCAACCGCGAGCATCGCGCTCGACGTTCAGCCGAAATTGTCCGCGCACTGACGTGTTGTGCATGCTGATCACATCGCCAGAAAAGACATGCAAGAGCGGGACGACGTACGGCGAACCGTCGGCATTCACCGTGCCAACCCGACCGCAGTAGGCGCGTGTGATCAGATCGCGTGCCTCGGCTTCGGGAAGCAGCCGGTCCTGCCGCCGCATTTGAGGCGAGCTCACATGACCATCCGAGCCGCGCGGGCGCGCCAGCGGCGTGCCTCGGCGGCGAACTCTTGCATGCCGGCCGGCTCCACGAGCGCGAGAAGCTCCGCGGCGTGGTCGAGGCACGCCGCGGCGTCGCCGCGCGCGAGGGCAAGTTCGGCCAATCCCGCCAGGCAGCGCGCGAGCTGGAAGCCTTCGGCGTTCTGCCGGCAGTAGTCCGCGGCGCGCTCGAGCTCGGGGCCGACGTCGAGCTCGCCCAGGCGCAGGCGCGCAATCGCGAGGTTGGCCTCGAGGCGCGGACACCAGAAGGTGATGCGCGCGCTGCGCGCGAGCTCGAGGCCGCGCCGGCACCAGGCGGCCGCGTCGCGTGCCGCGCCGGAATCGAGCAGCAGGTGGCTGACGAGGTCGTAGGCGATGATCTGATAGCGGATCTGCTTCACGCTCTCGAGCCATCGCAGCGTCTTCGTCATGCCGGCGAGCGCCTCGGCGTACTCTCCGGCGCAGGCGCGCAGGTGGTCCAATCCGAGGAGCGTCGGTCCCATGTGCCACTGCAGGTCGGCCTTGCGCGCGATCTCGAGCGAGGCCTCGAAGTGCGCCCGGGCCCGCGGATAGTCGGCGAGCCCCATGTAGCCGGTCAGCGAGTAGCCGACCATCATCAGGTTCTCGCATTCGTAGCTCTTGTCGCCTATGCGGCGCGCGAGCTCGAGCGAGCGCTCGTAGCAAACGATCGCGGCCGCCGGCTCGGCATTGTTGTGATGCGCCTCGCCCCGCCCGTGATAGGCCTGCACCGCGACCAGGTCCGCGAGCCCGAGGCGCTCGCAGATCGCGACCGCCTCGGCGTGAAAGCCGATCGCTTCGCGGTTGCGGCCGTTGCTCCACGCCACGGTGCCGAGGTGGTAGAGCGTGTCGGCGGCGTGGCGCTCGTCACGCATGGCGCGGCTTTCGGCGAGCGCTTGCGTGAGGCACTGAGTCGCGCGCTCGTAGTCGTCGGCGCGACGGTAGGCCATGCCGAGCTGGATCACGGCGTCGCGCGCCTTCTCGCGCTCGCCGCGCGCCTGCGCCGCCTCGATGACCTGCCGGATGTCGGACACCGCGCCCTCGGTCTGTCCAGCCTGGGCGCGCGCGCTGCCGCGCCGCGCATACAGCTCCACCTGATCCTCGACTGCGTCTGGATGCGCCTCGGCGAGTGCGACCGCGCGATCGAGCCAATGCAGCGCATCGCGCATGGCGAAGAGCGCGCGCGAGCGCTCCGCGGCAAGCAGCAGGTACTGCAATGCCTTCTTCCAGGCGTGGCCGCGCTCGTAGTGCTCGGCAAGGCGCGCATGGCGCTCTTCGGGCTCCCCCTGGGCGTGCCGCTCGAGCGCCTCGCCGACGGCGCGGTGCAGCGTGACCCGGCGCGCGCCGCCGATCTCCCGGTACACCACCTCGCGCACCTTGTCGTGGCTGAAATCGTAGAAGCCGTCCTCGGGCTCCTCGCGCAACAGGCGCCGCTTGACGAGGGTCTCGAGCGCAGCGAGCACCCGATCCTCGGGCTCGCGCGTGACCGCCGCCAGCGTCTCGAAGTCGAAACGCCGCCCAAGCACCGCGGCGACGTCGAGCGTATGGCGGGCATCGGACGGCACCTGTCCCAGGCGCGCGCGCACCGACGCGCGCAGCGCTTCGGGCAACGGCATCTCGCCGCCCGGCCTGGAGTCGGCGCCGCCTTCGGCCAGCACCTGGAGCATCGACATGAGGAAGAACGGATTGCCGTCGGTCTCGCGGTGCAGCCGCTCGGCGAGCCCTTGGCGCTCGAGCCCGGGATGCGCGAGGCGCTCGAGCAACGCGGCGGTGTCGGATTCGCCCAGCCGCGCGAGCGGCACGTGGCGCGTGTGTGACTCACGCCTGAGGCCCTGGACCAGCGCGGCGAGGCGCTCGTCGGCCTCGAGCTCGTCGCGGTATGCGCACACGAGGAGCAGCGAGCGGCGCGAGGCCTGGCGCGCGAGGAAATGCACGAACTGCGCGCTCGCGTCGTCGGCCCACTGCAGATCGTCGATCATCACCACGATCTGGCGTCCGCGGGCCAGGGCCTCGAAGAGCTGGACCATCGCGCCGAAGCGCCGCGCCTGGCGCGCCTCGGGAAAGTCGGCCGACAGGCTCGGCACTGCGACGCGCTCGGCCACCGCGGGGACCAGCGCCGCGATCTCGGCCAGCGACACCGGGGCGAGCTTCTCCAGCGCCTCCTTCGATGCGAGCTCGAGCGCCTTGCCGGCAAGGTCGATGACGGGCTGATACGGCATGGCGCGCTCGATCTCATAGCAGTTGGTGGCCAGCGTGCAGAGATCTCGCGCTGCGCAGTAGCGCGCCAGCTCCTGCATCAGCCGGGTCTTGCCGATTCCGGGCTCGCCCTCGAGCAGCACGACGTGGCCCGAGCCGGAGGTGAGGCGCGCGAGCAGCCCGATCAGCAGGCCGAACTCCGGGCCGCGGCCGACAAATGGCGAGGTTTCGTTTTCCTCGGAATCATCTTTGGAGACCAAGGGAACTTCGTCTACCTGCAACCGATCCGCAGCCCGAACGGAGCGCGCCGCGTCGAGGAACGCCTCGCGCTCGGCCTCGGGGATGCCGAGCTTCTCCGCGAGGCGCTCGGCGAGGCGCCGCGAGGGCCGGCGCTCGTCGGCCTCGATCTTGCGGATGGCGAAGCGCGAGCAGCTCACCGCCTGCGCGAGCGCCTCCTGGGTCAGGTCGAGCGCCTTGCGCCGCCGCCGCAGCCAGTATCCAAAGCCCTGGGTCCGCTCCTCCACGGGGAAATTGTCCCGCTTTTTGTCCCGCTCGGTGACCCCGCGGCGGATCGCCTCCGTAATTCAATAGCGGTGCGGATTCACCTACTGGAGGAAACAATGAAAATGCTCAGAAGCAGTGCGATTGTGCTGGCGCTCTTTGCCACCTCGGCCTGGGCGCAACACGCCGGCCATCACCAAGCCGTCAACGCGGCCGACCTCAAGTGGAGCGACGTCCCTTCGCTTCCGAAGGGGGCGCAGATCGCGGTCATCGAAGGGCCGATGAACCAGGCGGTGCCGTTCACGGTGAGGCTCAAGTTCCCGGCGAACTACGCGATCCCCCCGCATACGCATCCTGCCGTCGAGCGCGTGACGGTGCTGACAGGGACCTTTCACATGGGCATGGGCGAGAAATTCAACCGCTCCGGCGCCCAGGCAGTACGCACCGGCGACATGATGATCATGCAGCCGGGAACCGCCCATTACGCATTCACCGAGGGTGAAGTGATCGTGCAGCTGCACGGCACCGGGCCCTGGGGCGTTACCTACATCAACCCGAGCGACGACCCGCGCAAGCAATAAGGATTCTCATGACTACTGCAACTTCCCAGGGGACGGTTGATCTGGCCGTTCTGAAAACCAAGCAGCAGGCGGCGTGGGCGGCCGGCGACTACGCGGTCATCGGCACCACGCTCCAGATCGTGGGCGAGTCGCTGTGCGAGGCGCTCGACCTGCGCGCCGGCCAGCGGGTGCTGGACGTGGCCGCGGGCAACGGCAACGCCACGCTCGCGGCGGCGCGACGCTGGTGCGACGTGGTGTCCACCGACTACGTGCCGGCGCTGCTCGAGCGCGCCCGGGCGCGCGCCGGCGCCGAGGGCCTCGCGGTGCAGTTCGAGCAGGCCGACGCCGAGAACCTCCAGTACGAGGACGGCGCGTTCGACGTGGTGCTCTCCACTTTCGGCGTGATGTTCACGCCCAACCAGGAGCAGGCCGCCGCCGAGGCTGCGCGGGTGTGCAAGCCCGGCGGCAAGATCGGCCTCGCAAACTGGACCCCCTCGAGCCTGGTCGGCGAGATGTTCAAGCTGATCGGGCGCTACATCCCCCCGGCTCCGGGAATGAAATCGCCCGCGCTCTGGGGCACCGAGGAGCGCCTGCGCGAGCTTTTCGGCAGCCGCATCGCAGCCCTGCAGGCGCCGCGGCGCAACTTCATGTTCCGCTACCGCTCTCCCCGGCACTGGCTCGACACCTTCCGCACCTACTACGGGCCGATGCACAAGGCGTTCGCGGCGCTCGACGCCGGCAAGCAGGAATCGCTCGCCGAAGACCTCCTCGGGCTCGCCCAGCGCTTCAACAGCGCCACCGACGGTTCGATGGTGGCGCCGAGCGAGTACCTCGAGGCCGTGATCAGGCTACGATAGCGCATGAAAATCGCCAATTCCGTTACCGAGCTGGTGGGAAACACCCCGCTCGTGCGCATCAACCGGCTGGCGCAGGGCTGCGGCGCGAAGATCGTGGCGAAGCTCGAGTTCTACAGCCCCGGCGCCAACGTCAAGGACAGGATCGGCGTGTCGATGATCGAAGCCGCCGAGCGCGCAGGCAAGATCGGGCCCGACACGGTGATCGTCGAGCCGACGAGCGGCAACACCGGCATCGCGCTTGCGTGGGTGTGCGCGGTGAAGGGCTACAAGTGCATGCTCTTCATGCCCGAGCAGATGAGCAAGGAGCGCCGCGCGGTGATCCGCGCCTACGGCGCCGAGCTCGTGCTGACGCCGGCGGCCGAGGGCGCGATCGGGGCGGTGAAGCGCGCCGAGGAGCTCGTCGCCTCCGACCCCAAGCGCTATTTCATGCCCGACCAGTTCCGCAACCCCGCCAACCCGGAGATCCACCGCCGCACCACGGCGGAGGAAATCTGGCGCGACACCGAAGGGAAGGCGGACATCCTGGTCTCGGGCATCGGCACCGGCGGCACCATCACGGGCGTGGGCGAGGTGATCAAGGCGCGCAAGCCCGGGTTCAAGTGCGTCGCGGTCGAGCCCGACGCCTCGGCCGTGCTGTCGGGTTCCCCCAAGGGCCCGCACGTGATCCAGGGCATCGGCGCGGGCTTCATCCCGGACATCCTCAACCGCGAGATCTACGACGAGATCGTGCGCGTGCCCAACGATGCCGCCCTCGACACGGCGAGGCGCCTCGCCAAGGAAGAAGGCCTCTTCGTCGGCATCTCCTCCGGCGCGGCCGTGTGGGCGGCGCTCCAGGTCGGGCGCCGCAACGAGAACGAGGGCAAGCTCATCGTCGCCGTCCTGCCCTCGTTCGGCGAGCGCTACCTGACCTCGCCCCTCTATGCCGGGTTGATGGACTAGTTACTTCGCCAGGATCTGCCAGGCGATCGCGGCCTGGCAGATGAACCCGACTGTAAAGGCGAGGGTCCGCACCCAGGGGATGGCGAAGGTGTAGGCCAGCACGTGCACCACGCGGGCCCAGAAGTACACCATGGCCGCAGTGGCGATGGCGCTGTTGCTCTTCCCGAGCGCCGCCGCCGCGAGCACCAGGGCGGCGAACACGACCAGGTTCTCCACGTTGTTCGTGTGCGCCTTCATCAGGCGGCGGGCCCACGGCGACTGGGCCGGCGGGTTGTCGGGATAGCCAACCGCGGGGATGAGTCCCCAGGTGACGATCCGGTCGAGGATGTACGGAACCCAAAGCAGGCCGGTCAGGACCGTAACGTATACAAGGTATAGCAGCTCGGTTTTCATTTTTTACTTCTCCTTGTTGTTGTCGTGCGGCGCTGCCCGCCGCTGGGACGCCACTCTACGCCGAATCGCCCACATAAGCCCTTGGTCCAATGGGCGGCGCCATGGCCGGGTGGCAGGATCGAAGCTCCCGGAGGACCCATGAAGAAACTACCCCTCACTATCGTAGCGAGCAGCCTCGCGCTCAGCTTTTCTGCCTTCGCCCAGGAAAACCAGCTTCCGACCGAGGCGTTTCTGGGCGCCCCGTCCGATGGCCGCGTCGTCATGGACACGTACGGCAACTGCGTCCGGACTTCCCAGTGGAACACGGACAGAAACATCGTCGGCTGCGGCAAGGCGAAGCCGGCACCGGTGGCAGTGATCTCCCCGCCGTCTCCCCAGCCCGCGCCGGCCGCTGCGGCGCCCGCCCCGGCCGCAGCCCCGGCCGCCGCAGCTTCGACATCGTCGGCAGCGCCCGCGGCGGCAGCTCTCGCGGCCGTTCCCGCCGCAGCCGCCGCGGCCCCGCAGACGAAGCCGATGCGTACCGTGACGGTCAGCGGCGACGCGTTCTTCGACACTAACAAGGCGACGTTCCGGAAGGAAGCGCAGCCCGAGCTCGAGAAGATCTCCGCGCGCGTGCGTAACGTAAGCTCGGTCGAGGCCATCCAGATCACCGGCTTTACCGATAACACCGGAACCGCGGATTACAACCAGAAGCTGTCGGAGGCGCGCGCCGCGACGGTGAAGGACTTCCTGGTGAAGAACGGCATCGACCCCTCGAAGGTCACCATCGTGGGCAGGGGGATGAACGACCCGGTCGCCGATAACGCCACGAAGGAAGGCCGGGCCAAGAACCGGCGCGTGGAGGTCATGGTCAAGGGCGCCGTCGAAGGACAGCAGTAGCCGCCCGGCTGGCTGATCACCCCGGCCGGACGTATTGCGCCCGGCCGGCGCTTGCGACAGTGTGACGACTAGATGATGACGCTGCGGCCGCGCACTCGCTGGATTCTGGTAGGCGTCTCGGCGTTCCTGCTCGGCGCGTACGCGGCCGCGGGGTTCTTCGTGGTGCCCCGCGTGGCGCGCTCGCAGATCGAGTCCTTCGTCGTCGAGACCCTCCATCGGAAGATCGCGCTCGGCGAGATCCGCTTCAACCCGTTCACGCTCGAAGCGAACATTTCCGACCTGAAGCTCACGGAGGCGGACGGCGCGCCGCTCATCGCATTCCGGCATCTCCTCGTCAACGCGGAGCTCGCGTCGCTGTGGCGGCGCGGCGTGGTCCTGAAGGAGCTCGAGCTCACGGCGCCCGACGTCGACGTGATCATTGCGCCCGACGGCAGCGTGAACCTGGCGCGCCTTGCGCCACCGGCGGGGCCCGCGCCGGCGGGGTCCGCGCCCGAAAAGCCCAAGGCAGACGAGCGGCCTCTGCCCGTCCGCATCGGCACGCTCTCGATCGTCGAAGGCCGCCTCGGCTTCGAGGATCGCACCCACAAGCACCCCTTCGCCGCCGAGCTCACGCCGATCTCCTTCTCGCTCAGCGATTTCCGCACCGACGTGGGGCACCAGAACGCCTACAGCTTCTCCGGCAGAACCCGGTCGGCCGAGAGGCTGGAGTGGAGCGGCGCGTTCACGGTGCAGCCGCTCGGGTCGAGCGGCACTTTCGCGCTCACCGACCTGCGGCTCGCCACGCTCGACGCGTACCTCGAAGACAGCCTGCCCACCAAGCTCGCGTCCGGCACGGTCCAGCTCGGTGGCAGCTACCAGTTCGACCTCCAGCCCCTGGCGCTCGAGATCGCGCTGCCGTCGGTCAAGGTGCGCGACCTGTCGATCGCGGAACGAGGCGCTTCGGCCGCCGCCCCGGTCGTCATTCCGCAGATCGACCTGGACAGCCTCGCGTTCTCGCTTTCGCGCCGCGACGTCGGCGTAAAGCGCCTGGAAGTGCGTGGCGCGCACGTCGACCTGGTGCGCGAAGCCGACGGCAGCATCAACCTCGCGCGCCTGGCGAAACCATCGCCCGCTTCTTCATCTGAAAAATCATCTGAAAAACCAGCGCAACAGTCGGGTCCTCCATGGACGGTTCACGCCGACGTCCTCGCGCTCGAGGAGGCCACGCTCGCCTGGGAGGACCGCACGACTTCGCCGCCGGCCCGCATGCGGCTCAGCCCGGTCGCCGTGGCGGTCAACGACTGGAGCACCGCGAGCGGCAACCGGCCAAAGCTCGACGCCAAGGTCGGAATCGACGGCCGCGGCCTCTTGAGCGTGCGCGGCGACTTCGGTCTGGAGCCGCCGGGTGCGGCGCTGGCGCTCGACCTCAAGGATTTCCCGCTCCCTTCCCTGCAGCCCTATGTCGCGCAAGCGACGGCGATGACGCTCCATTCGGGCCGGTTTTCCACCAAAGGAAACCTGGCCTTCACGGCGCCCGCGGCTGCGCCGGTGACCTCGAAATTCTCAGGCGAGGTGCGGGTCGACGACCTGCGCACCACCGACCGGCTTCTGCGCGAGGATTTCGTGAAATGGCGCTCGCTCGCGATCACCGGCATCCAGTTCCAGCAGCAGCCCGACCGCCTGCGCATCGACCGCATCGTCGCGCGCCAGCCCTATGCGCGCGTCGTCATCGCCGAGAACGGCACCGTCAATGTCTCCGAGGTGCTGGCGCCGCAGAAGGAAGTACCCGAAAAGAAACCCGAGAAGAAACCCGAAACCCGCGCGTCCAAGCCGTTTCCGGTCGCGATCCGCACGGTGCAGGTCGTCGACGGCTCGGCGAACTTCGCGGATCACTCGATCCAGCCCAACTTCGCGAGCGGAATCGTCGGCCTCAACGGCGAGGTGAGCGGGCTGTCGTCGGACCCCGGGTCGCGCGCCAAGGTCGCCCTCAGCGGCAGCGTCGACCAGTATTCGCCGGTCGACATCAGCGGCGAGGTCAACCTGCTTTCGGCCGCGGTGTATTCGGACGTGGCGGTCAAGTTCAGCAACATCGAGCTCACCACGTTCAACCCCTACTCCGGCAAGTTCGCCGGCTACGCCATCAGCAAGGGCAAGCTCTCGACCGCGATGAAGTACCGGGTCGAGGAGCGCAAGCTCGACGCGCAGCACCACATCGTGGTCGACAACCTCGAGTTCGGCGACAAGACCGACTCCAAGGACGCCGCGCCGATCCCGATCAAGTTCGGCGTGGCGCTGCTCAAGGACAAGCGCGGCGTGATCGAGCTCGACCTGCCGGTGAGCGGCACGCTCGACGACCCGGAGTTCCGCCTCGGCCCGCTGATCTGGAAGGCCGTCGTCGGCCTGCTCTCCAAGATCGTCACCGCGCCGTTCAAGGCGATCGGCGCGATGTTCGGCGGCGGCGACGAGCTCGCGTTCGTCGAGTTCCAGCCGGGGTCCGCAGCCCTGACCGAAGAGGCGACCAAGAAGCTCGCCACGCTCGCGAACGGCCTGGCCGAGCGTCCGCAAATCCGGCTGAACGTGCCGAACACGATCGCCACTGCGGCCGACAGCGACGTGGTGGCGAAGCAGGCCTTGGCCACGCTCATCCCGCCGGTCGATGCCTCGAAGCCCTTCGACGATGTCGCCAAGAGGAAGCGCCTGGAAGCGTTCGAGATGGTCTATCGCGCCCGCCTCAAGACCATGCCGGCCTACCCGGCGGAGATGCAGGCGTCGAAGGACCCGAATCTCGACGCGCGCCTCGGCTTCGTCCAGTCCGCCCTGCTCGAGCACCTGAAGCCCACGCCCGACGCGCTCGACGCGCTGGGGCAGCAGCGCGCGGCCGCCGTGCGCGACGTCCTGCTCGCGCACAAGGAGCTGAGCCCCGAGCGCGTCTTCATCGTAGCAAAGCCGATGGAGGCCGCACCGGCGCCGGGCGCAGTGCGCATGGAAATGAAGCTCGAGTGACTCTCCCCCCGGGCGCGGATCTCGGGAGGACCCTCGAGCGCGTCATCGCGCACTACCAGCCGATCGTCGAGCTCGGCACAGGCAAGGTCGCCGGGTTCGAAATGCTTGCCAGGATTCCCGACGAAGCCGGCCCGGCGCGTTCGATCGGGCCGTTGGTCGAGGCGATCGAAGGCGATCCGCAGCACCTCGAGCGGCTGATGTGGCGCTTGCTGACGGCGATCAAGCGCGACGTGCTGCCGCTGTTCGCGCGCTTTCCCGATTTCTACGTGAGCGTCAACGTGCCCCCGGCGATGATCGGCGACGGCAAGATCGTCGAGATGCTCACGGAGCTCGGACTGACGTCCTGTGTCGACCGGCTGGTTTGCGAGGTGACCGAGCGGCAGGCGCTGAGCGCCGCCGGCCGTGCCGCGCTGGAGGCCGCCCGCATGGCCCGCGTCCGGATCGCGATGGACGACTTCGGCACCGGGAACAGCGGCCTGGCCCAACTGCTCGGGCTGACGTTCGACTTGCTCAAGATCGATCGCTCGCAGGTCGAGCCTTTGCTGAAAGACCCGACCGCCGACCGCCTGGTCCGCGGCATCGTCGCGCTGGCGAGCGTGCTGCGAGCGCGCACCGTGGCGGAAGGCGTGGAGACCGCCGCGCAGGCGTTCTTCCTGCACGCGGCCGGCATTGACTACGGCCAGGGCTGGTTCTGGAGCAGGGCGCTGCCGCCCGAGGAGCTCGCGCGGACCATCGAGCGCGGCTTCGGCGAGCGGCAACGAACGCTGCTCGCGTCGCTGCACGCTACGAAGCTCGAATAACCCTGTCGGCCATCTGCCGACGCACAGGAGGCAACGGCCATGACACCCGAAGGCAACCGACCCTCGCACGGATTCTTCACGGGCGCGTTGATCAGCGGCCTGCTGATCGTCGTTCCTTTCTACCTCGCCGTGCTGTTGCTCCTCAAAGCGATGCAATCGCTGGTCGGCGTGGTGCGGCCGATCGCCGCGCTCGTGCCCGAATGGGTGCCGGCGGAGGACCTCCTGTCGCTCCTCCTGGTGCTCGTCCTGTGCTTTCTCGTCGGAGTCGCGGTCCGCACGCGGGTGGGGCAAGCGGCGCGGGAGCGGATTGAAAAGTCGCTGTTCCAGAGAATTCCCGGCTACGCGGTGTTTCGCGGCCTCGCCCAGCAGCTCTCCGGGCAAAACCGCGAGAGCGCGTGGCAGCCCGCGCTGGTCGAAACCGGCGATGGCCTCGTTCCCGGCTTCATCATCGAGGAGCTCGACGACGGGCTGCTCACGGTCTTCGTTCCTTCCGTGCCCACGCCGTTCGCCGGCGCCGTACTTGTCCTGGCCCGGGAGCGCGTGCACGCGCTGGATGTTCCGTTCACGAGCGCCATCCAGGTAATCTCCAAGTGGGGCTCGGGCGCGAAGGCGCTGGTCGCCGCAATGAAGAAGGAATGAGGGCGCTGGAATTCAGATCAGGTCGCGACCGCCGCAAGCGCGATCAGCCCCGTGAGAAACAGGAGCCCGATCAGGAACGATGGCGAGCTGGTTGCGGTCCTCCTGCATCAACTGCTGGTCGCTGACTGCCATCCGTCCGAAAAATGAAACTCAGTGCTGTTGCGCGGATGGGTTGCTCGCCCGGTACACGAACGACTCGCGCTGCTCGAGAAACACGTCGGCGTCGAGGAAGCTGAAGATCTGGATCAGCGGCGCGACCAGCCCCGTCCAGCCGGTCTGGTGGCTTGCGCCGAGGCCCGCGCCGTTGTCGCCGTGGAAGTACTCGTAGAAGAGGATCAGGTCGCGCCAGTGCGGATCGGACTGGAATTTCTCGGTCCCGCCGTACACCGGGCGCCTGCCGTTCGCGTCGCGCAGGAAGATCGCGGTCAGCCGGCGCGCGACCTCGCGCGCCGCCTCGAACAGATTCATCTGCACGCCCGAGCCGGTCGGGCATTCGACGGTGAATTCGGGGCCGTAGTACGCGTAGAGGTTGAGCAGCGCGCGCACCAGAAGCAGGTTGACCGGGAACCAGATCGGACCGCGCCAGTTGGAGTTGCCGCCGAAAAGCCCGCTGGTCGACTCCGCGGGCGCGTAATCGACACGGTGCTCGGTGCCCTCCACCGAGAACCTGTAGGGATGCTCCTGGTGATAGCGCGACAGCGAGCGGATCCCGAATGGACTGAGGAACTCCTTCTCGTCGAGCACGTAGCGCAGCACGCGCTTCAGCTTCTCGTCGGTCAGGAGCGAAAGCAGCCGGCGATCGCCGTGCCCGGGGCGCGTCGGCAGGTTCATGTTGGCGACCAGCTCCGGATGGCGCTGGGTGAAGGCGCGCGCCCGCGCCATGAATCGCGGCAGGCGCTCGGCCATTTCGGTCGTGAATACGGTCGACGCGCACAGCGACAGCAGGCCGACCATGGACCTCACCTTGAGGCGCACGGCCTCGCCGCCGGGCAGCCGCAGCAGGTCGTAGAAGAAGCCGTCCTGCTCGTCCCACAGCTCGTCCTGGTGCACGCCGACGCGATCCATCGCGCCGCCGATCCAGAGAAAGTGCTCGTAGAACTTGGCGGCGAGGTCCTCGTAGACGCGGTCGTGCAGCGCGAGCTCGAGGGCGATCTGCAGCATGCACTGCGAGTAGAACGCCATCCAGGCGGTGCCGTCGGCCTGCTCGAGGTAGCCGCCGGTGGGAAGCGGCGCGCTGCGATCGAACACGCCGATGTTGTCGAGGCCGAGGAAGCCGCCCTCGAACACGTTCTGTCCGCTGCGGTCCTTGCGGTTGACCCACCAGGTGAAGTTCATCAGGAGCTTCTGGAAGACGTCCTTCAGGAACGCGACGTCGCCCTGGCCGCGCCGGATCTTCTCGTGGTTGTAGACCACCCACGCCGACCACGCGTGCACGGGCGGGTTGACGTCGCTGAAGTTCCATTCATAGGCGGGCATCTGCCCGTTGGGATGGAGGTAGTGCTGCTCCAGGACGAGCGCGAGCTGCTGCTTCGCGAAGTCAGGATCCACCATGTTGAGGGCGACGACGTGGAACGCCAGGTCCCAGGCGGCGTACCAGGGATACTCCCACTTGTCGGGCATCGAGACGACGTCGGAGTTGACCATGTGCGCCCACTGCGAGTTGCGCAGCCTGGCGCCGCGCGCCGAGTACGGATCGACGCCGTGCTCGTGCAACCAGTAGCCCAGGTCGTAGTAGAAGAACTGCTTGCTCCAGAGCATGCCGGCGAGCGCCTGGCGCATCACGAGCGCTTCGTCGCCCGAGGCGCCCGGAGGGGTGATGGAAGCGTAGAAGGCGTCGGCCTCGCGCCGGCGCGTTTGGAACGCGGCATTGAAATCGCCGAACGCTCCGCCGGGCTGCGCGCCGAGGTTTTCGGGCGAGAGGCGCAGCCGCAGCTCGATGCGCTCGCCGGCGCCGACGGTGAGGCGGTAGTGCGCCGCGGCCTTGGTGCCGGCGCCGTCCGGGTTGACCGCCTCGCCGCGGCCGTGGATCAGATAGTCGTTGACCCCGTCCTTGACCCAGGGAGTGCGGTTCGGCGTACCGAACAGCCGCTCGTCGTTGGTCTCGTTCTCCGTGAAGAGCAACGGCGCGTCGTCGTCGCAGAAGAGGTAGCGCTCGCCGAGCTCGGCGTGCGAGGCCGCCACCACGCTCACGCCTTCCGGGCCGGCGCGGCGCTCCAGCCGCGGCTTCGGCGCGCCACCGTGGCCGTTCGACCAGGTGTTGCGGAACCAAAGCGTCGGCAGGACATGCAGCGTCGCGGCCTGCGCGCCGCGGTTCGCCACCGTGATCAGCACCAGGATGTCCTCGGGCGAAGCCTTCGCGTACTCGACGAAGACGTCGAAGTAGCGGTCGTCCTGGAACGCCGGGGTATCGATCAGCTCGTACTCGAAATCCTGCCGGCCGCGCGCGCGATTGGTGGCGATGATGTCGGCGTACGGGTACGCCGACTGCGGATACTTGTACAGGTATTTCATGTACGAGTGCGTCGGCGTGTTGTCGAGGTAGAAGTAGTACTCCTTGACGTCCTCGCCGTGGTTGCCCTCGTTGTTGGTCAGCCCGAAGAGGCGCTCTTTCAGGATCGGGTCGGCGCCGTTCCACAGCGCCAGGGCAAAGCACAGGTGCTGGCGGTCGTCCGAGATGCCGCCGAGTCCGTCCTCGCCCCAGCGGTAGGCGCGGGAGCGCGCCTGGTCATGGGTGAAATAGCCCCAGGCATCGCCGCTCTGGCTGTAGTCCTCGCGCACGGTGCCCCACTGGCGCTCGGCGAGATACGGACCCCACTTGCGCCACGGGATGCCTTGCTCGCGCGCCTCCTCCAGGCGCCGCGCCTCTTCCGTCGGCGCCGGCTGGCTTTCGGGGGCGCGGCGCTTCGTACTCCGCCGCAGCTCGGCCTCGACCTCGCCCGGAATCGGCGGCATGCGGGGCTCGAGGGATTCGTCGGGACGGCGTAGCTCTTCACTCATGGCATGTCCCCCTGGAACGCGTAGAGCGCCATTGGATCAAGTCCAGGCGGAAACGAATAGTGGCCCTTGGTCCCACCGGGCCCCGCCCCTCAGCCGATAAAGCGCCTTAGCAGCGAGTAGAGAAGCCAGATCTGCGTGAGCCACGGGGGCAGGACGCGCGGGACGAGCCCGGCCAGGGCGCCGGCAGCGAGCGTGGCGACGATCGGGTGCGCCCGGACCGTGCTCAGAACGCGGTCGAGCGCTCCAGCCTTCTCGGTAAGCGAAATGGCGGCGACGGCGAGCGCGTCCCGCTGTATCGAGCATTGCGCCACCAGCCCGATGCGGCGCCGCGCCAGCTCGCGGGCGCCGAAGATCACGGCTTGATCGCCTCGTAGTCGCGCCGCAGCTCGGCGAGCGTCGCGCCGAAAGCGCGGCGCTTGGCGCGGGCGAATTTCATCACGGCGAAGCCGAGCAGCGCGGCGGCCAGGATGAACGCTCCCGCGACGATCGCGGCCACGAGCAGACGGTATTCCGGCGCCACGGCGACCACGACGGCAAACGCGGCGAAGGCGATGCCCAGGATGCCGAGAATCAGCGCGGCGAGGCCACCGATCAGCAGCGTGGCGATTCGCGCCAGCTCCTCGCGCAGCTCGACGCTGAAGAGCTCGAAGCGGGTCTGCCCAAGCGATATGAGATCGGCGAGCATGCTGCGCGCCGATTCGAGCACGCTCTCGCTCATTTGCGCGCGAGCAGGAGGCCGACGACCAGGCCTACCGCCGCCGCGATGCCGACGGCGGCGAGCGGGTGGTCGCGCACCTGCGCCTCGAGCTGGAATCCCGCGTCTTCCATGCGGGCGCGCGCCTTGCGGAGCGCCTCCTCGGCGCGCCCGCGCAGCTCCTGCAACCGCTCGGCGTCCTGGCCCGAGGCGGCTTTCAAAAGCTCCTCAGCGGCGGCCACGACTTCGCGGTAATCGTCCATCAGCTTGTCGCCGGCGGCGTCCATGGGAACTCTCCTTTCAATTGATCCACCCATAATGCTTCGAAAAAGGGGGCAGTGCTAGGAAAAAGGGGGCAGAGCAATTTTCCTGTAACAGGTTACGCGTCGCCCCCGCGAAGGCGGGGGCCCATGTTGATCTAGGAAAATTGGGTTCCCGCCTACGCGGGAACGACGATGTCAAAAGTGTTACCCGTAAATTGCTCTGACCCCTTTTCAGGAAAAGGCAATGCTCCGCTGGTCGATGCCGAAGACGTCCGCGAGCCAGTCGATCATCAGCTCCTGGCCGAGCGTGGGGTTGTCGTGCTGGCAATGCTCGGCGCCGGTCTCCTCCTCGCTGGTGAGACGCAGCGTGACCTTCACGCCATTCGCTTTCGCGTGCTCGTAGACGGTCTTCGAATTCTCAACGCCCAGGACATCGTGGCCGCCGTGCAGCACGAGGTAAGGGCAGCGCATCTCGCCGAGCACGCCCTCGAGCTTGAAGGGGCGCGCCTTCTCGATCGCCTCGGCCATGCTCTTCGCGCCGAACACCCACTTCATGTGGTTGGCGAGCGCGTGGCCTTCGCCGCGGTCGCGGAAGCGCTGCTCGACGTCCCAGATCGCGCCGTGCGAGATGCACGCCGCGAGGCGGTGCTCCTTCGACCCTGCGCGCGCTGAATAGTAGCCGCCCAAGCTTGAACCGCTCACGGCGATCCGGCTTCCATCCACATCCGGCCTCTTCACCAGAAAGTCGATGCAACGGCCAACCGGCACTTCATAGTCGTAGCGAGTAGGAATCCCATGCCGTCGCAGCGTCCCGCCCTGCCCCGGGCCGTCGACCATCAGCACCGCGATGCCGCGCTGGACGGCCCCGTGGCCGGTCATGAACCAGAGCTCGTCCTTGAACGAATCGAGGCCGCCGAATGAAATCAAGACCGGGTTTTTCGCCTGTCCCTTCGGCTTGATGAAATAGGCGGGCATCGACACGCCTTTTTCATATGGGATCTCGACCACCTCGCCCCCGATATAGCGCAGCCACTTGCGGCTTGCGCGCTCGCACTTGTCGAAGGTGGCGAGCCGGCGCGGATCGTCGGGAAGCAGCCAGAACTCCGCCGAGCGGTAATAGTCGGCCGCGCGCAGCCAGCAGTTCATCGCGGTGCGGATGTGCCCTTTCTCTTCCTCCTCATCGCCGCGGCGGTCGTTTCTCTCCGCCACCCGCAGCCACTCTTCGTGCCAGCTGTCGTCGTCGCCTTGTTTCATGCGGCTTGCCGCCTGGAACACTTCGCTCACCGCGCCGCCGCCTTCCTGCGTCTCGCCCAGCGCGCGGCGGAACTGGTAGGACCAGAAGAAGTGCTGCGGCCAATGGTGCCAGCCGAACGGTTCGTATTTCATTGGGGTTGAAACCCGATGTCTTTCACCAGCTTTCCATACTTGTCGTAATCGCTCTTCAGCACCTGCGCGAAAAATTCCGGCGGCTCGGTACGGATGATGAGGCCGGCGGCCTCGAGCTTCTCGGCGACCTCGGGGATGCGCATGGCGCTGTTGATGGCCTCGTTCAGCTTGAGGACGATCTCGCGCGGCGTCTTCGCCGGCGCGGCGTAGCCGAACCAGCCGCCCGAGTCGTATCCCGGCACGTCTTCCGAAGCCGCCGGCGTATCGGGCCAGAGCGACGGCCGCGTCTTGTTGGTGGTCGCGAGGATGCGCAGACGGCCGGACTTGATGTGCGGCGTCATGCCGGTAATGCCGTCGATGCCCGCCTGCACCTGCCCGCCGATGATGTCGGTGGCGATCGCCGCGCTGCCCTTGTACGGGACGTGCGTGTAGGTGAAGCCCGCCATCGTGCGCAGGTGCTCGAACGCGAGGTGCGGGAAGCCGCCTTCGCCGTTGGTCGCGACGGTGAGCTTGCCGGGATTCGCCTTCGCGTAGCGCACCATCTCGCCGATCGTCTTGAACGGCGCGTCGGGGTTGGCGACGATCGCGAGGTAGTTGAAGGTCGTCACCGAGATCGGCGCGAAGTCCTTCAGCGGGTCGTAGGGAATGTTCTTCGAGGTGTGCGGCAGCACGACCATGTTGCCGCCCTGCACGCAGGCGATGGTGTACCCGTCGGCCGGCTGCTTCGCTACGTAGTCGAGCCCGAGCATGCCGCTCGCGCCGGGACGGTTCTCGACGATCACCTGCTGCCCGAGGCGCTCCGACATCCTCGGCGCGATGAGGCGCGACATGATGTCGGTGGTGTTTCCCGGCGGGAACGGGATGATGATGCGGATCGGCCTCGACGGGTATGGGGAAGATGCGGGCTGCGCCTGCGCGAGCGCGGCGAACAGCAATCCCAAAATGGTGACTGTCACCATTTTTGCGAGCGATAACGAGAGCGGTTTCACGCGTGCGTCCCCTATTTCCGATTCTGCGCGAGCGCCGAGTCCAGCCATCCCAGAATGGTCTCGGTCACCTTCGTTCTCAGCACGGGTTTCCTCCTCTCGGGAATGATGGGCAGCAGCAGGTAAGGCTTCCTGTCGAAATGCAGCGTCACCTTGCCGCCGAAGACCGCAGGCGGCCGGTCGGTCTCGTCGTCGTGGGTGAAGGGCCCGCAGCCCTTCATCGGGTGCTTCATGTTCGAGAGCGTGGCCGCGGCGTCGTCGTGCTCGTAGTCGCGGCCGCGGATGCTGAGCGCGATGCGATAGCCGGCGGGCACGACGATGCAGGTGGGCCAGATCTCGATGTCCAGCTCCACTACCGTCCCCGGCGTGAGTTTCTGCAGTTCGTCGTGCGTGTGCCAGGGCCGGTACGGCAGCGAGAGGCCGGGATCGAGCTTGCGGTGCGAGGCGCGCAGCCACCCCTGCGCCACCGGCGTCTTCGGATCGAGCGCGCCCTGGAACAGCACTTCCTTTCCACCCGGCTGGAACACGCGCAGCACGATAAAGAGGTCCGCGTCGGCCGTCTCGGAGGACACGAAGAGCTTCAGCGCCGACGGTCCGGTGATCTCGGTCTCCGCGCGCGCGATCATCGAGAAGGTCACGCCGTCGCCCTTGGGGTCGTAGGTGATGTCTTCCGCCGCGCTCGGCTCCTCGCGGGTCAAAATCTGGCTTTTCGGATCGAGATAGAACCGCGTCCACTGCGTGCGGGCGAGCGGCCACTCGCTCTCGGAGCGCTGCTCGAACCTCTCTCCCGGGCGGCGCACGTTGAGGAGCACGCGCGGCTGCTTGTCCCAGCCGTTCTTCTCGCCTTTCAGGAAGTAGCCGAAGAACTTCTTCTGCAGACCGACGCCGTAGCCGGTGTAGAAAGGGGCCCAGTGCGAGCCGCCGTGGACTTCCAGCCACTTATCCTTTGACGAAGAGCGGGTAAATCCTTCGAAGTTGCCGCGCGTGTGGAGTCCCTGTCCGCCCCAGTTCGCTGCGGTGAGCAGAGGCACCTCGACTTTGGAAAGGTCCGGCGAGCGCTCGCGGTAGTACTCGTCGAAGAGCTCGCGCGAGAGGAAGGACTGCCACATGTTCTCGCGATTCCTCTCCAGTTCTTCCAAAGGCAGGGTTTCGGGCCCGCACACCAGCTCCCCGGTCACGCGGCTCTTCGCGCCGCGCTCGCCCTGCCCGTGCTGCACCGTCTTCACCTGCATGTCCTGCCAGTTCTTGCGGAAGCTGCAGATGATGCCGCCGTGGCGCGCGCTCTCGCGGTAGGCGTCGTTCCAGCCCTCCCAGACGCAGATCGCGGCGAGATGCGGGGGCTTCGCCGCCGCGGCGCGCCACTGGTTGCTCGCGTAGTACGAGATGCCGTTCATGCCCACTTTCCCGCTGCACCAGGGCTGCGCGGCGGCCCATTCGATGCACTGGTAGATGTCGCGCGTCTCGCGCGAGTTGTTGTGGCAGAGCTGGCCGGGCGAGCGGCCGGCGCCGCGCGAGTCGACCCGGATCACTGCGTAGCCGTCGGGCACCCACTTCTCGGGATCGACCACCTCCCAGTTCTGGTAGCGGTTCGAAGAGCCGGCCAGCGCGTCGGGGTTCTCGCGCGCCATGATTTCCCATGCCGTCTTGTACCCGTCCTGGAAGGCGAGGCCCTTGCCGTAGGGCCCGTAGCTCAGGAGGGCGGGAAATCTGCCTTCGCCGTCCGGGCGGAAGACGTCGGCGCGCAGCACGAGGCCGTCGTCCACCCGGATCGGGACGTCCCATTCGATCTTCATGAAGTTATTCTAGTTGGAGCAGCTCGATCAGCGTCGGGCCGTATCGCTCGAGCTTGCGCATGCCGATGCCTGGAATGGCCGACAAGGCATCGAGGTCGCGCGGCCGCGCCGCGGCGATCGCGGCGAGCGTCGCATCGTGGAACACGACGTACGGCGGCACCGACTGGCTGCGCGCCTGCGCGGTACGCCACGCCTTGAGCCGCTCGAATACTTCCGGATTGACGGCGGATCCGATGTGAGCCTTGGCCGGCCTGGACCGCGACTTGCGCCCGCTAGCGCGGCGCATCTCCACGCGCTGCTCGCCCTTGAGGACCGGGCGGCTCGCCTGCGTCAGGCGCAGAGCGCCGTAGGAGTCGTGGTCCGGGCGCGCATAGCCGAGCGCCACGAGCTGGCGGAACACGCTGCGCCAGGTCGGCTCGTCCAGGTCCGCGCCGATGCCGAACACGCCGAGCTCGGCGTGATTCCACTGCTCGACGCGGTCGGTGGCCTTGCCGCGCAGCACATCGATGAGGTGCACGGCGCCGAAGCGCTGGCCGGTGCGGTAGATGCACGAGAGCGCCTTGCGCGCGGCGTCGGTCGCATCCCAGGTCTGCGGCGGATCGAGACAGGTATCGCAGTTCCCGCAGGGTGGGCCTTCCTCGCCAAAGTAGTGCAGCAGCCGCACGCGCCTGCAGCCGGCGCTCTCGCAGAAGCCGAGCAGCGCATCGAGCTTCGCGAAGGACACGCGCCGGAACTCCTCACTGCCCTCGGACTGCTCGAGCATGCGGCGCAGGTTCACGAGATCGCCCAGGCCGTAGGTCATCCACGCATCCGCCGGCTCGCCGTCGCGACCGGCGCGGCCGGTTTCCTGGTAGTACGCCTCGATGCTCTTCGGCAGATCGAGGTGCGCGACGAAGCGCACGTCGGGTTTGTCGATGCCCATGCCGAAGGCGATCGTGGCGACGATGACCTGGCCCTCCTCGCGCTGGAACCGCTCCTGGTTTGCGGCGCGCGCCGCCGGGTCCATCCCCGCGTGGTAGGGCAGCGCGGCGATGCCTTCCCCCGCGAGCCAGGCGGCCGTTTCGTCGACCTTCTTGCGCGACAGGCAGTAGACGATGCCCGCTTCCCCCGGATGCTGCTCGCGGATGAAGCGCAGCACCTGGGCGCGCGCATCGAGCTTCTCGACGACCGTGTAGCGGATGTTGGGTCGGTCGAAGCTGGAGATGAAAAGGCGCGCGCCCTCCAGCGCGAGCCCGCGCACGATCTCGGCGCGGGTATGCGGATCCGCGGTGGCTGTGAGCGCGATGCGCGGCACGTCCGGGAAGCGCTCGTGCAGCACCGAGAGCTGCAGGTACTCCGGCCGGAAGTCGTGGCCCCATTGCGACACGCAGTGCGCCTCGTCGATCGCGAAGAGCGCGAGCCTCGATCCTTCGAGAAGATTCAGCGTGCGCGGCATCAGCAGCCGTTCGGGCGCTACGTAGAGCAGGTCGAGCTCACCATTGGAAAAATCTTTTTCGATGAGCTGGGCTGCGCGCGCTTCCAGCGTCGAATTCAGGAACGCCGCGCGCACGCCGAGCTGGCGCAGCGCCGCCACCTGGTCCTGCATCAGCGCGATGAGCGGCGACACCACGATCGCGGTGCCCTCGCGCAGCAGCGCCGGCAGCTGGTAGCACAGCGACTTGCCTCCGCCCGTGGGCATCAGCACCAGCGCGTCGCCGCCCGCGGCGACGCGCAGCACGATCTCCTCCTGCGCCCCGCGCCAGCCGGCGTGGCCGAAGACGCTTTTCAGGAGGTCGAGGGCCCGGCCCGTCAACGCTCGGGCCGATCCTGCATGGAGCCCCGCATTTCACCCAATTGCGCCGAGAGCGAGTTCTCGATTTCGCTGAGCCGGGTGTCGAGATGGGCGCGCAGCTCGGTAAAGCGCGACGCCTCGGCCTGGTCGGCGAGCTCGCGGCTCGCCTGCAGCTCCTTCTCGCGACGGCGCCACTCGAAGATCACCGTGGTCTGCAGGTAGACCACGTAGAGCAGAAACAAGGCGGTGAGGATTCCCAGCAGGGCAAGCATGATGAGGCCGAGCGGCGCCTGGACGTGGGCCACGCCGAAGGACAGCGTGGTGGGCGCGACGAAGGCGCTCCAGTTCAGCACGGCGAAGATCACGACCAGCGCAAGGACGACGAGCAGGGCGACTGTGCGAAGAGGCATGGGCGCACCATAATTACCACAGCTGCCCCAACCCATGGAGAAATGAAATGAACCCTGCACTCGCCGCCGGAGCCGCCGCTCTCTACGCCCTCGCCTTCGCGTCAGCCGCCTCCGCCCAGAGCGGCAACAACCTCGAGATCATCCACCATCCGAACTACGACAAGAGCGTCTTCATGCCGTTCTCGCCCGCGATCAAGGTGAAGAGCGGCAAGATCCTGTGGCTCGCGGGCGGCACGGCGCTGCCGGTCTACCACGACCACCCGCACAAGCGCGAGCAGGTCCTCCAGTACCTCGGCAACGACCTCGAGGCCCAGATCCGGCGCACCATGGACGGCATCATGGAGACGCTGAAGGCCGCCAACGCCTCGCCCAAGGACGTGGTCCACGTCTTCATCTTCCGCACCCGGCCGCGCACCGGCGACATCGGGCGCTCGAGCGCGGTGGTCAATTCCTACTTCGCGCCCTTCAACCACAAGCCGGCCACCACCAACATGGCCGTGCTCGAGCTGGGCGAGCCCGAGCAGCTGGTCGAGATCCAGGTGGTCGCGGTGGTTGACAACTAAGAGGGTTCTACTCGCCTTCCCAATAGCCGACCTGCGAATCCGAGCGGTTGACGTAGCGGATCGAATCGGAGAGCACCCCGATCTTGCCGGAGTCGGGGTACTCGCAGACCTCGGGGTACTGCATCGTGCTGACGGCGAGGTATTTCAGCTCGTCGGCGCCGGTGTTGACGATCTGGTGCGCGAGCTCCGGCCCGCCCGGGGGGCAGGCAATGAAGTCGCCGGCACGGACCGGGAAGGTCTCCGCGCCGATGCGCACCTCGCCGCGGCCCTGGAGGATGTAGAACATCTCCTCGTTCGAGCGGTGGTTGTGGAACGGATAGGCGCGCTTTCCCGGCGGCACGGCGGTCAGGTTGTAGCCGAGCTTCTTCGCGCCGATCTGCCGGCCGATCTGGCCGGTGCGCGCGTCGAAGCGCTCTGCCGCGGCGCCCTGCGGCGCGAACTGAGGCGGACGCGGCTCCAACGCCACGTCGGCGATATTGATGATGTGCTTGTTCATTGAATTTCGAGGAGCCCCTTTACGGGGCTAATGGCCTGTGTACATCCCGAAGAAAGACCGTGAGATCGGTGGTCGGTGGACGCGCCGGAACCTCGTACATCATCTGCGCGACGAAGCCGCGGTGGTAGCTCGTATGGTTGACCAGGTGCTGCAGCATCTCGCCGCGGGTCATGGCGCCTTCGCCGCCGCCGACGAACGTGAATTTCACTTTCTCACCTAACGCCGCGTCGGCGATTCGATCGCTCCAATCGATGTACCAGTGGTCGAGGTCCTCCTGCGCGCGCCACAGCTCGGCGAGCGGCGGATGGTCCGGCGTGTTGCGCGCGCTGTAGGCGTGGCTGCGGCCTTCCAGGTGCGCCTGGAAGATGCGGTCGATCACGTAGTTGTGGTTCAGCGTGTGCACCATGTTCCGGAACACGCTGCGCCGCGGCTTCACCGCCTCGCCTTCCGGCAGCGCCGCCACCGCGGCGAAGATGAACTCGTTCGCCCACGCGTTGTAGCGCGTGAGCGTCCGGGCATCACTTCGCTGCACGCTAGAAACCTATGGTGAGTCCGACGTTGAGGACCGGATAGTACTTCGCGTTCTTCAGCTTGTCCTCGAGCTGCGCCTGCTGCGAGGCGACCTGGCTCTGGAGCGAGCTGCACTGCCCCGCCGAGAGCGAGCCGCAGTTGGCGGTGAGCGAGGCTTGAGGCGAGCCCTGGAACATCACGCCCAGGTCGGCGTAGAAATTGACGCCCGCTCCCGACACACGTCCGTAGCCGATGCCGAGGTACGGCGCCGCACTGTTGCCCGGCTTCACCGTGCCGCTGATGCTGCCGCCGTTCACCTGGTCGCTCTGCACGTCGAACTTATTCTGGTTGAAGATGAAGCCCCCGGTGAAGCGGAAGAGCGGCCCGAGCGGGGCGAAATCGAGGAAGGTGTTGAGGTTCGAGAGCTTGAGCTTGCCGTGGTAGGTGATGTTGGTGTCGACGTCGTGGTCCACGCTGCCGCCCGAGTATCCGAGCCGGGCGCTCAGCGTCGGCGCGAGGTCCCACGCGACGTCGGCGCCGAGGCCGGTCGTGCCGATGCGCGCCCCGATGCCCGCCGCCTGCGCCGACCCGGCCGCGGCGAGGGCAAGTCCCGCCACTGTGAATTTGAGCGTTCTCATGGGGACTCCACTAGGTTGAGATAACCGGACTGTACCGACCGGCGCAGGGGGCTTCCATGGCCCAGTTGGCATTTAGCAACGAAAACGGTTCTAAGCACTACAAAATGAAGCTCACCGCGCCCAGCGACGCGAGCTCCATCGCATCCAGGATCGCCTCGCGTCCCGCGATCTTGAGCCGTCCGTCCTCCTTGCGCAGGAGATAGCGGTAGCGGCCGACATACTGCCGCGCGTCGTCGTTGCTGCGATAGCGGTAGACGGCGAAATTCGCCTCCACGCGCAGCGGCTGCCGTTCCACGATTCTCACGTTGGTAATCAACCGGCGGGTACGCGACGGCGGAAACTCGGCGTGCGCGTTGCGGTCCTTCAGGCGCGCGACGCGCGAGCGGATCCGGGCGATGTCGTCGGCGATGGTAAAGAGCGTGCCGCCCGGATCGGACTCGGGCCGGTCGTTGGACGGCACGCGGTAGTAAGCGTCGGCGGTGAGCAGCGCGAGCCACTCGTCGAGCTTCCAGGCGTCGAGGAGCGCGGCTTCCTCGTACAGGAAGGCCTCGACCTCTTGCCGTGTCATCGGGACATCAGGTTGTCCCATTGGATCCAGAACGCACGCAAGTGGAGCTCGTCGGTGTTGAGCTGCTCGCCCTCTTTGGCCATGCCGCGGCTCATCGGCGACCAGGGCACCTCGCGGTAGGCGGCGAGGCCCTGCTGCACGGATTCGAGCGCGGCGATGTCGTCGGGCGTGGCGAAGCCGCCGGGCCCGTAGAAGGTGAGGAAGCTGTCGAGCCGCACCGCGCGCGCGGTGGCGCTCTCCTCCTTCGGTCCGAGGGCCCAGGCGGTCACGCGCATGCGGTCGGCGGAGAGCGGCTGGAAGGTCCGGATGGTCACCGAAGAGCCGTCGGCGAGGACCAGGTTCGGGAACACGATCAGGTTGCGGTTGGTGTCGGCCACTCGCGCGGCGCGCGCTTCGCCCAGGCGCGCGACGAGCTCGGCGCGGATCTTCTCGAGCTCGGGCTTCGCCGCCTCGCCGTAGATGGGGATCCAGCGCGCCACCGGCCGGCCGCGGAAATTGACGTTGTCGGTCGTGGCGTGCCCGTTGCCGAGATCCTTGCCCACGCCGTGCGCCGGCAGCATGTGCCCCTTCTCGGGCCGCTTCATCTCGACGCCCGAGTTCTTGAGGTAGTCGAGCCAGGTGGAATGGGTGCTGAGGAGGTGATAGTCGTCGAAGCTGTTCTCGACCAGGAGCTTCCAGTTCGCACGGATGTCGTATTCCTGCGTGCCCTGGATGACCTGCATCTCGCCCGAGGGTGACTGGTCGATCACCAGGTCGATGTACTCCTTCGCGTTGCCGAGGTATTCGTCGAGCGAAACCGCATCGGCATCGAAATTCAGGAACACGAAGCCGCGATACGCATCTACTTTGGGAGGTTGTTTCAAGGAAAACTGCTTCTTGTCAAAGCCAGGCGGGTAGGCCGACTGCCCCGGCACCGCATAGAGGCCGCCGTCGCGGTCGTAGGTCCAGCCGTGATAGAAGCAGGTGTAGCGCTCGGCGTTCCCTTCGCGGCTGCGGCACACGAGCGAGCCGCGATGCCGGCAGGTATTCAGGAACACGCGGACCTGGTTCTCGCCGTTTCTGCAGAAGATCAGCGGCCGGCCGGCGACGAGCCGCGTCTTGAAATCGCCGGGCGCGGCAAGCTCCGACTCGTGCCCGACGTAGATCCAGCAGCGGTCGAAAATGCGCCGCTGCTCGAGATCGTGGATCGCGGGGTCCACCAGCGCCGCGCGGTTCACCTCGAAGCGAAATGCCTGCGGCTCGTTGACGACCAGGCGCATGGAACGCCTCATTATAATGAGCACGCCATGAGAACCCTTTGGCTGGCGCTCGCCGCGCTCTGTTTTTCGCTATCCACGCTCGCCCAGGACTTTCCCAGCCGCCCGGTGCATGTCATCGTGCCCTATACGCCGGGCACCGGCGCCGACATCCTCGCGCGCCTCCTCGGGCCGAAGCTCGGCGAGCGCTGGAAGGTCGCCGTGGTCGCCGAGAACAAGCCCGGCGCCACCGGCAACATCGGCGCCGAGTTCGTCGCCAAGGCGGAGCCCGACGGTCACACCCTGCTCTTCGTCGCGACCTCTTTCGGCACCACGCCGGCGCTGCAGAAGGCCCTGCCGTACGACCCGGTGAAGAGCTTCGAGCCGGTGGCCCTGATCGCAACCAGCGGGCTGGTGGTCGTGGTGAATCCGAAGGTACCGGCGCGCTCGATGAAGGATCTGATCGCGCTCACGAAGCGCCAGCCCGGCCAGATGCACTACTCATCGCCCGGCAACGGCGGGCCGCAACATCTCGCCATGGAGCTGATCAAGCTCGAGACCGGCATGAGCATCGTGCACGTGCCGTACAAGGCGGCCGCGGGCGCGCTCACCGACGTCGTGGGGGGGCATATCGAGGCCACGATCGCTGCGGTGCAGACCGCGCACCCGCACGTCCAGGCAGGCAGGCTGCGCGCGCTCGCCGTCATGAGCGATGAGCGCTCTCCAGCCTATCCCGACGTTCCGACGATGAAGGAGCAGGGCCTGCCCGACCTCGAGGTCGAGACCTGGTACGGCTCTTTCGTGCCCGCGGGCACGCCGGAAGCCGTGATCCGCGAGATCAACGCCGGCATCAATGCCGCGCTCAAGGACACGCAGGTGCGCGAGGCGATCGAGAAGCAGGGCATGACGCCCGTCGGTGGGGCGCCGCAGCGCCTCGGCAACCTGGTGAAGAGCGAGCTGCCGCGCTGGAACCGGGTGGTCAAGGAAGCCGGAATCAAGGCCGACTGAGAGGGAAACGATTACGGAACAGCTCGAAGATCTGGTTGCCGCCTACCGCATCCTCGCGGCGCACGGCGTGATCGACGCCTATGGACACGTCAGCTTGCGCTCGCCGCGCAATCCGCAGCGCTATTACCTTGCGCGCTCCGTCGCCCCTGAATTGGTGGAAGAGAGAGATCTGATCGAGTACGACCTCGACAGCCGTCCGCTCGACCCCGAAGTTGGCAAACCGGGCCGCGAGTCGGTGAACGAGCGCTTCATCCACGGCGAGATCTACCGCGCCCGCCCCGAGGTGATGTGCGTGGTGCACAACCACTCGCCCTCCGTCATTCCGTTCAGCGTCACGGGCGTGCCGATGCGCGCGCTCTACCACATGGCTTCCTTCATCGGCGAGGGCCTGCCGAACTTCGAGATCAGGGACGTGCGCAAGGGCACCGATCTCCTGGTGAAGGACGCGGTTCTGGGCAAGGCGCTTGCGGTGACCCTGGCGAAGAAGCCCGCCGCGCTGATGCGCGGCCACGGCTCGGTGGTAGTCGGCGAGAACCTGCCGCGCGCGGTCGGGCGCAGCGTCTATCTGGAGCAGAGCGCGCGCATGCAAATGCAGGCGATGGCGCTCGCCGGCGCAAGCGGCAGCATCACTTATTTGGACGACGCCGAAGTGCACGCTTCGGTCGCGCGCCAGGACTACTACCGCGCCTGGCCCCTCTGGCGCGCCAAGGCTTTGCAGCGTTCATGAATCGAGACCTCTGCGCGCTTACAGCGTGCGAGTTGTTGGAAGGCTTCCGCACCCAGACCCTCTCGCCGGTCGAGGTCACCAAGGCGGTCCTCGCCCGGATCGAAGCGCTCAATCCGCGGCTGAACGCCTTCAATCTGGTCTCGGACCAGGCGCTCGACGAGGCCAAGGCCTCCGAGACGCGCTGGTCGAGCGGCCAGCCTAAGGGCCTGCTCGACGGCGTGCCGGTGTCGATCAAGGACATCATCCTGACGCGCGGCTGGCCGACGCTGCGGGGCTCGAAGACGGTGAGCCCGAAGGGCCCGTGGAACGAGGACGCGCCCGCGACCGCGCGGCTGCGCGAGCACGGCGCGGTGCTCATCGGCAAGACCACCACGCCCGAGTTCGGCTGGAAAGGCGTGACCGACAGCCCGCTCACCGGGATCACGCGCAACCCGTGGAATCCGGACAAGACGCCAGGCGGCTCCTCGGGCGGCGCCGCGGTCGCGGTGGCCTGCGGCATGGGCGCGCTCGCGGTGGGCACCGACGGCGGCGGCTCGATCCGGATTCCGTCGAGCTTCACCGGGATCTTCGGCATCAAGCCTTCGTTCGGCCGCGTGCCCGCCTGGCCGCTCTCGCCCTTCGGCACGGTGGCGCACCTCGGCCCGATGACCCGCAGCGTGACCGACGCCGCGCTCATGCTGAGCGTGATGTCGCTGCCCGACGCGCGCGACTGGCACGCCCTGCCCTACGAGCCGCGCGACTACCGCGCCGGGCTCGAGGACGGCGTCCGCGACCTGCGCATCGCGTACTCGTCGAACCTGGGCTACGCCGACGTCGATCCCGAGGTCGCCGGCATCGTGCGCGGCGCGATCGGCGTCTTCGCCGAGCTCGGCGCACGCGTGGACGAGCGGCATCCGGGATTCGAGAACGCCGGCCCGATCTTCCAGACGCACTGGTTCTCGGGCGCCGCGGCGCTGATCCGCACGGTGAAGGACACGAAGCCGGTCGACCCGGGCCTCCTCGAGGTCGCGGCGCAGGGCGAGAAAATCACCGCCGCCGAGCTGATGGACGCGCAGATGAAGCGCGGCGCGCTCGGCACGCACATGAATCTCTTCCACCGCGACTACGACCTCCTCGTCACGCCGGCGCTCGCGGTCGCCGCCTTCGACGTCGGCCAGGAGACGCCGGTCATGGGACGCTGGACCGACTGGACGCCCTTCACCTACCCGTTCAACCTCACCGGGCAGCCCGCGGCGGCGATTCCCTGCGGGTTCACGAAGGCGGGCCTGCCCGTCGGACTGCAGATCGTCGGGCCGCGCTTCGCCGACGCCCTCGTCCTGCGCGCCGCGCGCGCCTTCGAGACCGCCCGGCCCGTCAAACTGCCCGATCTTTCGTAGGAGACGAACATGAAGATTGGCGTTCTTGGATCAGGTGATGTAGCGAAGGCGCTGGCCGCCGGCTTTCTCAAGCATGGCCATGAGACCACGATGGGCACGCGCGATCGCGCGAAGCTCTCGGAATGGGCGGCGACTCAGAATCCGCGCGCCAGGATCGGCAGCTTTGCCGAGGCCGCCGCCTTCGGCGAAGTCGTCGTCCTGGCGGTGAAAGGCTCCGCTGCAGCGGATGCGCTGCGTGCGGCCGGCGGCGGAAATCTGGCCGGCAAGCCCGTCATCGACGCAACGAACCCCATCGCCGATGCGCCGCCAAGCGACGGCGTGCTCAAGTTCTTCACCAATCTCGACGAATCCCTGATGGAGCGGCTGCAGCGCGAGTTCGGGAACGCGCGTTTCGTAAAGGCCTTCAACTCGGTAGGCAGCGCGCGCATGGTCAATCCGCAGTTCGCCGGCGGCAAGCCGACCATGTTCATCTGCGGGAACGACGAGGCGGCCAAGAAGACGGTCGGCCGCCTGCTGGAACAGTTCGGCTGGGAGGCGGCCGACATGGGCAAGGTCCAGGGCGCCCGCGCCATCGAGCCTCTGTGCATGTTGTGGTGCATCCCCGGTTTTCTGCGCAATGAGTGGACCCATGCTTTCAAGCTGCTCAGGTGAAGCCAGCCGCGGGAGCTTGCTCGTCTCGCACCTTAGGCTTGCTCGTCTCGCACCTTAGGCTTGCGCGACTCGCGCCTTAGTAATAGCGTTCCGCTCCAGGAGGACAACAACAATCGCCATGCCGGACAACGAGGCGGCCAGAATCGCGGCCGCCGCGCGGCGCTTTCTGAGCCTCTTCTCGCTCAACGACGCGGCGAAGATCGCTGCCTGCTACACCGACGACGCCGAGATCCTCGCCACCAACAGGATTCCGATCCGTGGCCGCGCCGCGATCGAATCCGTGTTCAAGTTCACCAACCGCCCCGGACATACGCTCGAGTTCCAGACCGCGGAGCTCGATGTCCAGGGGAACACCGCGATCGAGATAGGCGCCTACGTGCGCAGGCAGAGGGACGGCTCGACCTTCAATCGCGGGCGCTACATCGTGATCTGGAAGCGCGTCGGCGACGAGTGGAAGATCCACCGCGACATGTTCGCGAGCCAGCCGGGCGTCGGGTTGGGGCGCCCGACATGAGCTGGGTCACGGCCAATAATCTGGCGGGCTTGCGTCGCCGCAAGGTTGAGGTGCAGCCATGAAAATCGACGGCGGCTGCCACTGCGGGGATCTAGGCTCGGTGAAGAAGGTCCCGCGCCAGCCCTAGCCAGCCGCCCGCGGCCAGGGCGAAGGCCTGGCACGCCGCTACGGTGCAAATCCAGGCGGAGCAAACCACGGCGTTGAATTCGCCGACCACCTGCGCCGCGCCCGTGACCGCCTTCTTCGAGCGTACGCGCACGATGAGAAGCGTGCCGTCGTAGCGCTGCGCAAGCTCGCCCGGGAAAAAGCGCTCGATGCCGCCCGAATCGTTTCCGAGGAATCTCTGGTACGCAGCCGGCACGTTGCGGTAGGGACAGACCGGGTACCTGATCTCCTCGTACATGGCGCTACCGTAGCGCCGGAGGCATTAATTCACTGGCGCGCCGGTCCGCGCGCGGGTGGTCCAACCTGCCAAGTCACCTGCGCACGACGAGCCGATCTCTGCGGCTTCGGCGGGCGTCGCGTAGTTCGAATGAATCTCCCGGCGGCCGTTTGTCAGCCCCGGCGAGCGCCTTTTGTGTCTTCCGCGCACGTTTGTTTCATGTGTTTCACTTGATCCCGCTGTCCTGCCGCGCCCTCTAAGGCATTGGACAATCAGCGAAAAGAAACATCGGGTTCTAGAACTGAAACGCTTGGCGTGATCCCGCATGATAGAAAAATCACAAAAACCAAGGGGAATAAGTCATGCGTGCTCTTACCACCTCACTGCTCTTGCTTGCATTCAGCGCGCGCCTCGCATTCGCTGCCGACGATCCGCTCGCAAGCCGCGCGCAGGTCGAGCAGCTCGCGGCAAACCTGGCCGCGGAGCTCTCGCGACTATGCCCGCCGGCGCAGCCGGGAGACCAGGCCGCATTCGATCGGTGCCGTCATGCGCTGTGGGAGGACTCGACGCTCAGGCGCAGCCTCACGCCGATCGTGCTCTGGGGTCGCGTCAAGGACAGCGATCCCGACGCACGCCTCAAGGAGACGAACCTCACGCAGTTTGCGCCCGACGTCCTCACCGGCATGTACGTGCCGCTCTTCATGTTCAACGGCAAGCACGTGGTCGAGTACCTGCCTGCAGAACAACTTTTCCGTGTCACGCTGGAAACCGCGTTTCGCAACCGGCTCCCGCCAGGACAGTTCCCCTACCCGTTCTGGCACGAAGACGCCAAGTGGACCGCCTATCAGGGCGCCAACGCAGTACTGCTGTGGATCGATCCCAAGACGGTGAAGGTGAAAGTCGGGCAGTACACCAACCGCGCTCCGAACAAGCCGATCGTTTCCAGCGAGTTCGTTCGCGCGCCGAAGTTCGACGGCAAGTGGATGTGGACCGACGCCGACGGCCACGAGCAGCCGCAGGCTACGCTGTTCGACGGCTTGTTCCGGCCCGACAATCCGTACGCCGCGAAGCTCGATGTCGCCTATAAGGATTTCGCGCTCAAGCTGCGGGACGGCCAGTGCCTCGACTGCCACGTGCCGAACAACCCGGAGAAGATGAAGAAGCTGGTGCTGCTGCAGTCGCCCGCCCATGCCGCAGCCGAGATCACGCGCGTAATGGAGGCGGTGCGCAAGGACAAGATGCCGCTCGACCAGACCGGCATCGAGGCGCCGCTCGACGAGCCGATCAAGAAGGCGCTGCTCCAGGAGGGCGCCGCCTTCGAAGCGCTGGTCAAGGCCGCGAAGGCCTGGGAGAAAGACCGCGGCAAGTCCATGGGCAGCGTCCCGGGCGCGCCGGCGAAGAAGCCGTGACCCGCTTGGGGTTAGAACCCGGATTTCTCTTATCCGTTTGTCCGAAGCGTCAAAGACCGTGAACTAGCGGGCTTCCGCTCTCCCCTGAGGTCCGGCAGTATCGCCGGCGAACTTCAGGGGAGCCTGTAATGAACAACAAGATCAGCGTCCGGCTGGCGTCCGCGGTCCTTGCCTGCGCGCTCGCGGCAGTCGCGTACGGCACGGCCGCTCAGCAGTACGGCACAGCCGCCCAGCAACAAGGCACGGCAGCTCAGCAAAAGAAGAAGGCACGAGCGCCCAAGGACCCTGTCGTCAAGGAGCGGCTCGTCTTTGCAGTGAACGAGGGCGCAACCACCTCCGTCACGCACGTGGAGCTGCTCCAGCGCTACGCCCCGCTCGCGAACGCGATGGAGACTGCCCTGCGCCGGCCCGTCAAGGTCGAGGTGTACCCCGATACCGGGCGGTTCCGCTCGGAGCTCGAGCGTCAGCGGCGCTTCGATCTCGTGTTCGGCAAGACCGTGAACCTGCTGGCGGGCATGGTCCGCGACAAGAAGTATGAGGCGATCGTCAAGACCAAGACGCCCTACGTCGCCGGCTTCATCACCATGAAGGACAGTCCCATCAAGAACCCCGCCGACATGCGCGGCAAGGTGGTGATGATGCCCGAGCGCGTGTTCACCACCAAGCTGGGCGAGGCCAAGCTGCGCGACCTCGGCTTCAAGGAAAACGAGGTCACCGTCCGCTACACCAGGTTCCAGGAGGCCGTCGCGAGCTCGGTGGAAAACGGCTCCGCCGACATCGGCGTGGTGAATCCGACCGTGAAGCAGGAATGGCTGAAGAAGGGAAACCCCGTCCTGCTGGAAGCGAAGGCGGTGCCGAACTGGTCGATCATCGCCTCGTCGACGCTCACGCCGGCCGAGATCAACCGCCTGCGCAACGCCTTGATCGCCCTGAAGGATTCCGAGCACGGAAGCGAAGTGCTCAAGAACATCAGCGTGCCGGAGTTCGTCGCCGCGACCAACGCCGAGTACGTCGAGCTGCTCAAGTACATCGGCGAGTGACGCCGGGGCGCTAGAGCGCCGGTTTCTGTCCCGGCGGGGCGTAGTTGGACGGGACCTCGCCGCTCAGCGCTTCCAGGAACGACACGATCTCGGCAACGCTCGTGTCTTCCAGCTCGCGACCGAGCTGGACGTACGCCATGACGCGCACCGCGCTGTCCAGCCGGTCCACCGAGCCGTCGTGGAAGTACGGCGCGGTCTTCGCCACGTTGCGCAGCATCGGCACGCGGAACACGTAGCGGTCTTCCTCTTTTTTGGTGATCGCGAAGCGGCCCTGATCGACCTTCTTCGAGCCGGTCACGAGCCAGTAGTCCTTCGCCGGGCCGAATTTCTGCAGCGTCGTGCCGCCCAGGTTGGGCCCGTTATGGCAGTGGGCGCAACCCATCGTGATGAAGGTGCGCAGGCCGGTCTTCTGCTGCTCCGTGAGCGCGCCGTCGTCGCCGGCCAGGAAGCGATCGAAGGGCGCCGGCGTGGTGAGGGTCGCCTGGTAGGCGGCGAGCGCGCGGCCGTAGTTCTTCGCCGACACGGGCTCCGCGTCCTGCGGATACGCCGCGCTGAACGCCGGCGCGTACTTGAGCTCGTTCATTTTCGCGACCGCCGCTTCCTTCGAGGGGAAGCCCATCGAGCCGTTGAGCGAGCCTTCGGCCTGATCGGCGGCGCTCTTTCGGTCCCCTAGCCAGCGCAGCGCGGGCTGGGCGGTGGCATTGAATACGGTCGGCGAATGGCGCGAGGTCAGCGCGGCGCGCGCGTCGGGCGAGAAGGGCCGCCGGTCCGCGCCCCAGTCGCGCGCGGTATGGCAGCTCGCGCACGCGGTCTTGCCGTCGAGCGAAAGCCGCGGATCCCAGAACAGCGCCCTGCCGAGCTCGGCTTCGGGCGACCCTGCCGTCGTGCTCGCCTTGATCTCGCCGAACAGCGCCGCGGCTTGGCGCCGCAGCGGCTCGTCCGCTCTTGCGCCGGCAGCGACGCCGAGCGCGGCAATCAATACGGTGAGCGCGGAAATATTCATCGGCGCCACGATACGCGAGCCCGCGCCCACAGGATGGTCACAGTGCACACCCGCGTGGGGGCAGCGCTGTCAAATTCCGTTCGCTGCCAATGACCGTTCGCTGTCAATTTCCGTATGACTCGCTAGCGTCCCGGAGGGGCGTAATTGGAAGGGATGGCGCCGGTCAACGCTTCAAGAAACCACACGATCTCGGCGACGGTCGGGCCGTCCAGCTCGCGGCCGAGCTGTACGCTCGCCATGATGCGCACCGCACGATCCAGGCGTTCCACCGAGCCGTCGTGGAAGTACGGCGCGGTCTTCGCGACATTGCGCAGCATCGGCACGCGGAACACGTAGCGGTCTTCCTCTTTCCTGGTGATCGAGAAGCGGCCCTGATCGATCTTCTGCGAGCCGGTCTCGAGCCAGTAGTCCTTCGCCAGCCCGAATTTCTGCAGCGTCGTGCCGCCGAGGTTGCGCCCGCTATGGCAGAGGGCGCAGCCCACCGCGATGAAGGCGCGCAAGCCGGCCTGCTGGCGCTCCGAGAGGGCGCCGTCATCGCCCGCGAGGAAGCGGTCGAACGCCGCCGGGGTGACGAGCGTCGCCTCGTAGGCCTGGAGCGCCAGCCCGTAGTTGCGGGTCGACAACGGCTCCGGGCCACGGGGGAACACGGCGCGGAACTGCTCCGCGTAGCCGAGCTCGCGGAGCTTGGCGAGTGCAGCCTCGCGCGAGGCAAAGCCGAGCGACCCGGTCAGCGAGCCTTCGGCCTGGTCGGCGGCGTCCTTGCGGTCTGCAAGCCAGCGCGTCATGGGCTGGCTCGTCGCGTTGAACACCGTAGGCGAATGGCGCGAGGTCAGCTCGCCGCGCGCGTCGGGCGAAAAAGGCCGCCGATCCGCGCCCCAGTCCCGGGCGAGATGGCAGCTGGCGCACGCCGTCTTGCCGTCGAGCGACACGCGCGTGTCCCAGAAGAGCGCCCGGCCGAGCTCGGATTGCGGGGATGCCACCGCCGTGCCCGCCTTGATCTCTCCGAACAACAGCTCGGCTTCGCGCCTCAACGGCTCGTCCGCGCTTGCAGCCACGACGGCAACCGCCGCCACGACGCCCGCTGCGGCTATGCTCCGCTTCATGGTTTCTCCCCTCCCGCCTAATGCTACGAACAATGCTACGAACGAGCCGTTTCAGTGGTGTATCCACTTTGTTTCCGGGGATGAAACATCGGCGGTGCTGGATCGCGCGATCGGCGCAGAAGCGAAAGCGCTCTTCGTCGCCGGTCACGGCGCGGGGAGCGACATGAACCATCGCAGCGTGCTCAAGCTTTCAGAAGTCTTGCGCGGGCGGGGCTTCGACGTGGTGCGGTTCAACTTCCTCTACCGGGAGAAAGGCGGCCGCGCGCCCGACCGCATGCCCAAGCTTCAGACGTGCATGAAATCGGTAGTGGAGGATTGCCGGCGGTTCACGGGGTCAGGGAAGAAGCTCATCATCGGCGGCCGCTCGATGGGCGGAAGGGTCGCCTCGATGCTCGCCGCCGAGGGCTTCGCCTGCGACGGGCTGCTACTCCTCGCCTACCCGCTGCACCCTGCCGGGCAGCCCGAGAAGCTGCGCGACGCGCACCTGCCGAAGATCAAGGTTCCGGTGCTCTGCATCAACGGCACGCGCGACTCGCTCTGTGACCGGATACTCATGGAGCGCGCCCTTGGATCCGTGAAGACGCGCTGGGACATGAGGTGGCTCGAGGGAAAGGACCATTCCTTTCCCGTCAGCGACGAGATCGGCGAGCTTGCGGAGCGCTGGCTAGGAGCATTTGAGAAGTGAGCTCCTCAATCGAGCCGCATCTGAGCGACTTCGATCACTTGCTTCCACTTCGCCGTTTCGCTCCGGATGAATCCGGCCAGCTCGGCCGGCGTGCCGGGAGCGGGCTCGGCGCCCTGCGCGAGCAGCATTTCGCGCGTCGCGGGACTGTTCAGAATCTCGACTGCGTCGCGATGCACCTTCCGGATGATCGCTTCCGGCGTGCGTGCGGGCGCAAGCAGCGCAATCCAGTACTGGGATTCCAGCTCCGGCATTCCCAGCTCCAGCACGCTTGGCACGTCGGGTGCGCCGGAGAAGCGCTCTTCGCTGGTGATGGCGTAGGCCTTCACCTTCCCCGCCTTCAGGTGTGGCAACGCGACGGGCACGAGCATGAAACCCGCGCTGACCTCGCCGGCGAGCAGTGCAATCATCGATGCCGCGGAGCCCTTGTAGTGAACGGACGCCAGGTTGGCGCCGACGAGCTGCTTGAAATGCTCGTTCGCGACGTGCGGCACGGTTGCCGGACCGGCATCACCGAAATGCACCGGCTGCCGCTGGTGACGGACATAGTCGATGAATTCGCGCAGGTCAGCGGCGCGAACGGAAGGATGGGCAACGAGGAGCATTGGCGCCTTCGTTACCAGGGTGATGGGCGCCAGGTCTCGCGAAGGCTCGTACGGCAGGCTCTTGTTCAGCGTGGGCGCCGCGGCAAGCGCCGTACGGTCGGACACCAGCAAGGTATAGCCGTCCGGCGCCGCCTGTGCCGCAACTGCGGTGCCTATGGTCATGCCTGCGCCGGCCCGGTTTTCGACGAATGCCGGCTGCTTCCAGCGCGCGCTTAGTTGCACGGCGAGGTGGCGCGCCACGATGTCGATGAAGTTGCCGGCCGTGCCGGTCACGATGCGGACCGGCTTGGCCGGCCACTCCTGAGCCTGCGCCGAAGCGACGAGGTTCAAGCTCACCGCCACCGCGATCGCCATGCTGCGAATGCCTGTCATGTCGCCTCCTCCGGGAACTAGCGCGCCGGATGTTGACAGTGGGCGAAGTTGCCTGCAAGGATGCGCAATTCACCAAGCGTTAACTATCGATTAACTCATGGAGCTGCGCGACATCGAGTATTTCGGCGTGATCGCCGAGCACGGGAACATGCGCCGGGCTGCCGAGGCGCTCGGGCTCTCGCCGCCCGCGCTGAGCAAGAGCCTGCGCCGGCTCGAGACGTCCATGGAGGCGCGGCTCGCGCAGCGCACGGGCAAGGGCGTTCGCCTTACGCCGATGGGTGAGGCGCTCGCGGCGCAAGCCCTGCGCCTGCGCCTGACCCTCCAGGACATCACGCGCGAAGCGTCGGACCTCAACCATGGCCGCTCCGGACATTTGCGCATCGGCGCGGGTCCCACCGATTGCGAATGGCTGCCCGCAGCATGCACACGCCTGTTGGCGGAGGCGCCCAAGCTTCGCATCGACATCACCATCAGCGATAACGACGAGCTGGTGCCGCTGATCCTCGATGGCAAGCTCGACCTCGCCCTCAACACCCTTCCACCGCAGCTTGAGGAAGGCGTCGAGCACATTCATGTTCTGGACGATCAATACGTCGCTTTCGCCAGCGCCCACCATCCATTCACGCGCCGGCGCCGGCTTGCGCTTACCGATCTGGTTACGCAGGACTGGACCTCGTCGACGGCCGACTATCGACCGAAACAGCTCCTGTTGCGAGTGTTCTCGGAGCGCGGCCTGCCCGCGCCGCGCTTCGTGTTGCAGACCCGGTCGGTGCGACTGCGGCTGCAGATCATCTCGGCCTCGGCCCTGCTCGGCTTCGGCACGAAGCGAATGGTTGAAAAGGCGGCCGCTCCCCTTGGACTGAAGGTGTTGCGCGTAAAGGAGCTGGCGCTGCCCAGAACGATGGGCGTGATGTACCGCAAGGGCGCCTATCTGCCGCCGGCGGCCACGCGCCTCATCCAGCTGATCAAGGCGGCCGTTCGATAAGCGGGCTCGACTGCCCGCGCCCTATTTCCCGCCGGCACCGATGCTAGAATTTTCCCGATAACGCGTCGTGAACAACGCCCGGGGAGCCACCGATATGGAGACCATTTCATGACGCAAACCCTCATCCGCGTGAAGATCGCCCCGAAAGGCATGGGGCTGAACGACTTCGTGGCTCTCGAAGAAGGCTATTTCAGGGACGAGGGCCTGGAGGTCGAGTTCGACTGGAAGATTTTCCGCGGGACGCAGTCGAGCTGGAAAGGCAAGGACTACTTCCAGCGGCCGCAGGACCAGCCCTACGCCAAAGGCGAGGGCGAGCCCGTGATCCAGGGCGCGTGCGAGTGGGGCACGATCTGCAACGCAGCCGCCGGCATGGGCCGCGTCGTCGCCGACGCCTACGGAGAATCGCCCTGGGCGATCTACGTGCGGCCCGATTCGCCGATCGAGCGGCCCGAGCAGCTCAAGGACGTGCCGGTCGCCGTCGGCCTGCGCGCCGGCAGCCATTTCAACGTGCCCTACCGGCTGGAGAAATTCCTGCCGATCGAGCACATCAAGACGGTGAACGTCGGCGGCTTCGGTGCCCGCCTGAAGGCGCTGCTCGAGCGCGAGGTCGACGCCGCCAGCCTGCTGCCGCCGCAGATCGACATGGCCGAGGAGCTCGGCCTGCGCAAGATCATCTCCAACACCTTCCGCACCATCTGGTGGGCTCCGGCGAGCATGCCGGCGGCGGCGGTGCAGGGCTATCTGCGCGCGCTCGGCCGCGCCGAAAAGGCGCTGCAGGGCGACCTGAAGAAGTACCTCCCGCTGTGGAAGCACTCGATCCCGACGGAGTTCGAGGACCGCAAATGGGACTTCGACCGGTTCACCCGCGGCGAGCGCTTCGTCCACGCGCCGTTCCCGCGCGAGGAGTTCGACGAGATCTTCAGGCAGGTCGAGCGCTGGGGGCTCGATCAGTACGCCAAGGAACGCGTCTACGGGAACCTGGTCTATTCGGCCGGTTCCTGAGACGTGTTCGAGGCCGGGACGCTCGAGGTCTCGGGCTGCAGCGTCACGCTGAAGCGCGGCGGCGCCGGCAGGCCCCTTCTCTATCTCCACGGCGCCGGCGGAGCGCCCGCGATCCAGCCGTTCATGGAGGCGCTGGCGCGAGAGTTCGACGTGCTCGTCCCGGAGCACCCGGGCTTCGGCGCGTCGGAGGAGCCCGAGTGGCTCGACAACATCCACGATCTCGCCTATTTCTATCTCGACTTCATGGAGCGCCTCGACCTGCGCGATGCGATCGTCGTGGGCAGCTCGATCGGCGGCTGGGTCGCTCTCGAGATCGCGGTGAGGAACGCATCGCGCATCCGGGCGCTGTCGCTGGTAGCGCCTGCGGGCATACACGTGGCGGGCCTCGCGAAAGGCGATGTCTTCCTCTGGCCGCCGGAGAAGAGGGTGCGCGAGCTCTACTTCGATCAAGGCATCGCCGAGCGCGTCCTCGCTCTGCCCCCTGCTCCGCAGGACACGGTGGATAAGAACCTGTACACGCTCGCGCGCCTCGCCTGGGAGCCGCGCTTCTACGACCCGCACCTGTCGAAGTGGCTGCACCGGATCAAGGTCCCGCTCCAGATCGTCTGGGGAGAAGGCGACCGGCTCCTCGCGCCGGGTTACGCCGCGGAATACAAGAAGCTGATTCCGCACGCGCGCGTGGACATCGTGCCGCAATGCGGCCACCTTCCGCAGAGCGAAAAGCCGGACGCGTACTTGCGGCTGTTCCGCGAATTCGCCTCCGCCGTATGAAGCGCGCGCGGCCATGAACGTCCTGCTGTTTCATCTCATGCCTTATGCCGATCTGGACCTCGGCGCAGCTAAAGACTACGCGACGGTGTGGACGCACCTGCCCAACCGCTTCTACGATCCGAAGAAGGGCCACGCGCTCTACAACCGTTACCTCGACGAGCTCGAATACGGCGAGCAGCTCGGCTTCGACGGCCTGTGCGTGAACGAGCACCACCAGACCGCGTACGGCATGATGCCTTCGCCCATCGTCACCGCCGCCGCGCTCGCGCGGCGCACGTCGAAGGCGAAGATCGCGATCCTCGGCAGCGCGCTGCCGCTGCGAACCCACCCGCTGACGGTGGCCGAGGAGCACGCCATGATCGACAACGTCACGGGCGGGCGGCTGATCTCCGGCTTCGTGCGCGGCATCGGCGCGGAATACCACACCTTCGGCGTGAACCCGACCTTCTCGCACGAGCGCTTCCACGAGGCGCACGACCTGATCGTGCGCGCCTGGACCGAGCCGGGCCCCTTCGAGTTCAAGAGCAAGCATTACCACTTCCTGTACGTGAACGTCTGGCCGCGGCCCTACCAGCAGCCGCACCCGCCGATCTGGATCCCCTCGCAGGGCAGCCGCGAGACCATCGAGTTCGCCGCGCACCCCGCGCACAAGTACACCTACCTCCAGACCTTCAGCCCGATCAAGGCCGTGGCGCGCTACCTGCAGATGTACCGCGACGTCGCCGCGGGCTTCGGCTACGAGTCCAGCCCGGGCCAGCTCGGCTGGTCGGTCCCGGTCTACGTCGGCGAGAGCGACGCCTCGGCCATCGAGGAAGCCCGCCCGCACTTCGAGATCTTCCGCAATACCTTCGTGCGCATGCCGTTCGAGATGCTTCTGCCGCCCGGCTACACCTCGCGCGAATCGATGAAAGGCATCGCTGCGGCGAAGGCCCAGCTAACGAGCTACATAGACGTGAAGCAGGCGATGGAGCTGGGCATGTTCGTCTGCGGCAGCGCGCGCACGGTGTGCGAGACGCTCACGGCCTACGCCAAGCAGCTCGGCTTCGGCCAGCTCCTCACCATGCTGCAGTTCGGCACGCTGCCCGCGGAGCTGACCCGCCGCAGCATGGAGCGCTTCGCCCGGGACGTGATGCCCGAGTTGAAGCGGCTTGAATGACGCGGTCGCCCCGCTAACGCTGGACCTTCACTCCCTGCATGAGCTCGGCGAGCTTCTGCATGTCGTGCTCCAGCAGCTCGTGGAGCTCGGCCGGCGTGCAGCCGTCGGGCTCGGCGCCGTCGGCGGAGATGCGCTCCACGAAGTCGCGCCGCCTGATGGTCCGCTGCACGGCCTGGTGCACCGTCTTCACGACGCTGGCGGGCGTGTTCGCCGGCGCCAGCATCCCGAAGTAGCCGACCATCTCGAATCCCGGGACGCCGGCTTCCGACACCGTCGGATAGTCCGGCACGACGCTCGAGCGCTTGAGCGAGGTGACGGCGAGCGCCTTCAGTTTCCCGCTCTTCGCGTGGTGGAGCGACGACACCATGCTCGCGAACATCAGGTCCACCTGCCCGGCGAGGACGTCGGCGAGCGCGGGACCCGCGCCGCGATAGACGATGTGGGTCATCTCGATTCCCGCAGTGCGCTTCAGCAGCTCACCGGAGAGGTGCGCCGTGCTGCCATTTCCGCTCGACGCATAGTTGAGCTTCCCGGGATTCGCCTTGGCATAGGCGATCAGCTCGCCGACCGAGCTGACGGGCAGCGACGGGCGCACGACGAGCAGGAACGGCGCCGAGGCGACATTCGTGATCGGCGCGAAATCGCGCAGCGGATCGTAGGCGCCGTTCTTCTCGAGCACGGCATTCGACGTGAAGCTCGAGGAAGCGAGGAACAGCGTATAGCCGTCGGGCGGGCTCTTCGCCACGATGCCGGCGCCGATGCTGCCGGCCGCGCCGGGGCGGTTGTCGACGACGACCGGCTGGCCGAGCTCCTCGCTCAATCCGGGCACGAGCGTGCGCGCCATGATGTCGGTGGCGCCGCCGGGCGCGAGGCCGACGATGAGGCGTACGGGTTTCGACGGGTAGGGTTGTGCAAGCGCCCAAGGTGAAAGAAGCGGCGAAACCAGGGCAACGAGCAATGCGAACGCGCGAAACACGTCCGATGTATACCTCACTAGAATGGGCCATGGCGCGAAACGGCTACAGGATTTTCGACTCCGACACCCACGTCGGTCCCTACATGGATGTGCTCGAGCGCTATCTCTCGGGCGACGAAAAGGCGAAGCTCGCCGGCTGGGAGCAGTTCAAGTCGAAGAGCAAGGGCCACACCGTCTATACGAAGGGCCAGCGGCGCTACCTGCGCAAGCTCGGCACCGCCCAGGCCGACACCGACAAGGGCGGCTACATGGCGGGATTCACCGGCGCGAAGCGCGTGCGCGAGCCCTCCGAGCACGGCGATGACGATCCGGCCGAGCGCATAAAGGATCTCGACTTCGAGGGCGTCGACGTCAACCTGACGCTGCCCTCGGGCTGGTTCGGCACCTGGACCGCGGGCGAAGACGCCGCACTCGAGATGGCGATGTATCGCGCATACCACCGCTGGATGAACGACTACTGCGGCGCGTATCCCGATCGGCTCGGCGGCATCGTCCTCGTCGGCACGCGCGATGTGCAGGCCGGCCTCGAGGAAATCGAACGCTGGGGCAAGTCGCGCTGGGCCTGGGCCGTCATGGCGTACGCGCCTTATGGCGTACCGCTCGATCATCCGAGCCTCGAGCCGGTGTGGGCGGCGGCGCAGGATCACGATCTCGCGGTCGTGCTGCACACGTTCACCGTGATGCCGCCGTACGCGCCCGGCGGCCTCGACACCTGGGAGAACCTCTGGCTGCAGCGCTCGGCGGCGCATCCGTGGTGCGGCATGCGCAACATGGCGGCGCTGATCGGCGCGGGCGTCATGGACCGCTACCCGCGGCTGCGCGTGGCGACGCTCGAGGCCGGGCACGGCTGGCTTCCCTTCTGGATGAGCCGCATCGACGAGCATGCGGAAACCATCGCCGCCGCCCTGCCCGCGCTGAAGGCGCGGCCGAGCGACTATGTCCGCGGCGGCCGCTATTTCCAGAGCATCGAAATTCCCGAGGGCGAGAAGCTCACCAACGCGGTGATCGACCTCGTCGGCGAGGACGTGCTGATGTACGCCTCCGATTACCCTCACGGCGAGAGCCACTTCCCGAAATCGGTGGAGAAGGTGCTCGCCTGGGACATGCCGCAGCAGCGCAAGCGCAAGCTCTTCTGGGACAACGCGGTGCGGCTCTACGCGCGCTGTGGCCTCCGCTAGCAATCCGAAAGCGAAGCGCCTGCGCGAGCTTCTCGCGCGCAAGGATCGCGTGCTCACGGTGCTGCATCCGCCGACCGCGGCGCTCGCGCGCATCATGGAACAGGCGGGCTGCGAGGCGGGCTTCGTCGGCACCTCCGCCGTCGTCGGCGGATATACGGGATTGGCCGACGTCGGCACGGCGACGATGAGCGAATGCGTGCAGATCGGGCAATGGATCGCGGGCGCCGTGAATTTTCCGGTGATCCTCGACGGCGATACCGGCCACGGCGGCATCATGGCGGTGCGGCGCCTGGTGCGCGAATGCATCGAGGCGGGGCTCGCCGGCGTGCGCATCGACGACCAGCCGATCGAAGGCAAGCGCCGCACCCAATCGGCCGGCGTGCAGGTCGTGCCGCTAGAGCAGGCCATCGCGCGCTATCGGGCGGCGGTCGACATGCGCAACGAGATCGACCCGTCGTTCGTGGTCATGGCGCAGTGCTACGCGCGCGACGCGACCAACGGCGGCCTGGAAGCGTGCCTCGAGCGCCTGCGCGCGTACGAGCGCGACGGCGGCGTCGACTGGGTGCAGCTCGAGTCGCCGCACAGCGAGGACGAGATCCGCCGCGCGCGCGCCGCGGTCAAGGGCACG
>Ga0207662_10000046_pt1 | contig 53907 bp, 101 predicted proteins | sample KBSS33LmetaG_FD_184338 | JGI IMG/M metagenome (GOLD analysis project Ga0207662, IMG submission 184338) | Switchgrass rhizosphere microbial communities from Kellogg Biological Station, Michigan, USA - KBS S3-3L metaG (SPAdes) (version 2) | ecosystem: Host-associated > Plants > Roots >... | reverse complement strand
TGCTGCACGAGGGGACCGCTGACGTCTTCGCCGGCGTGCCCGGTGGGGTGTCCCCGCGCGGCGATGCGCTCGCCATCCCGATCGTCGGCAAGAACGTCGTCGCGGGCGGCCAGATGGGGCAGGGCAAGTCGAACGCCTGCCGGGTCATCCTGCTGGGCTGCGCGCTCGACCCGATCTGCGAGATCGACGCATTCGTCTTCGCCGCGAACGGCGACTTCGACGCCTACCGCCGGCGCCTGTCGCACTACTACAGGGGCATCGACGACGAGGTCGCCTACGCCGCGCTGGAGCGGCTGCGCTGGCTGTACGCCGAGGTCGCCCGGCGCGAGGATCGGCTGGCGAAGCTGGGCGCCAAGAAGGTGACGCGCGGCCTCGCCGAGAAGCACCCTGACCTGCGGCCGATCGTGTCGCTGTACTCCGAATGCCATGAGCTGTTCGGCCACCCCGAGGTCGGTGAGGAGGCCGGTGAGCTGGCGTGCAAGACGGCGAAGCGGGCGCGCAAGACCGCGATCGTGCTGGGCTTCGACACCCAGTCGTCCCGTAAGGAGGCGATCCCGCCGAAGCTCGTCGAGCTGATGAGCGTGAACGTCTGCTTCTATGTCAAGACCTGGCGGTCCAACGATGGCTTCCTCGGCGACGGCGCGTTCCAGGCGGGCATCCGCGCCACCGAGCTACGGCCCGGCCGTGACGTCGGCACCAGCGTCACGATCGGCCTGAGCGACAACTCGTTCGAGCTGCTCAAGTGGTACTTCGTCAAGGTCGACGACGACACCGGCTGGGACGCCGCCGAGGAGGTCATCGCCCGCGCCGTAGCCCAGCTCGCCCCGGGCACGCCAGCGGCGGACGCGCTGCCCGAGGTGGAGCCGGCCGCCGAGCGGGACCTGCTCGCGGACTTGGGCGAGGTGCTCGGCGAGGAGAAGGTGCGGCTGGCCGACGTGCCCGCGCTGCTGCGGGATCTGGCGCCGGACTGGCGGCCGTACGAGACGCTGCATGGCCGCGAGCTTCGCCGGACGCTGGAGGCCGAGGGTGTGCGAGTCACCAACTCCGGCAACATCCTCAGGCTCGACCCGAGGGACCTGCGCAAGGTGCTCGCCGAGCGTTCGGAGGAGCGGTGAGTTACGTCGCCTGCAACGTCGCCAGAGGCTGCCAGAAGGGGTGCTGGGCGCCCCCGGGTAACGCCCCCAAAGGGGCTAACACGCTTAACATTTCGCAGGTCAGCGGGCGAGTTAGGCGCCCTGCTGGCGGGGGTTGCATAAGTAACGTCCTGGCTGAGGCTTCACCGTGAGCGCCGATCAGATCATGGGCGGCTTGTGGGTCTTGGCGCTCGTGCTCATCGGCCTCGCGGTGTACGCGAAGGACCGGCGCCGTACCCCGTTCGTGCCGTGCCGCCGCTGTGGCGGTGGTGGCGCCCGGTCGTGGTTCCGGTCTTCGGCGCGTGGCCCGTGCCCGAGGTGCGGCGGGAAGCCGCAGCCGCGCCGCTGGTGACTACCGCGCCGGGTGACCACCGCCCACATGCTCCGGCTCGTACATGACCGTGTCCACGTGCTCGTCCAGGCAGGCGAGGCACTGGTAGGTCCGGTGGCCGCGCTTGTTGCCCTCCAGCGCGGGCGGGCACTGGCAGGGTGCCCAGCCGACCAGCGTGCGGCCGGGGCCGAGGTCGTGGCCGTGCGGGCAGAGGAAGGGCGCGCTCATGCCGCGATGATAGGCCGGACGTCTGCGCAGGTCACGGGCAGGGCGGTTGACGATGCGACATGAGTGCGACACCGATGTGGTGCCATGCAATGAGGCGAGGAGGAGATTTAACGTGAGCGAATGGTGGATCAGTGACGGACCCCTGCCCGGGGGAGAATGGGCCGCAGACGGATCGTCGCCTGTAGGGACCAAGGTGCTGGGTCCATTTATGTCCCCAGATCTGGCGCACGAGGTGCGCGGACTCCTGGAGCGCGAGGGCGAGGCGACCTTCTGGATCGACACTCAGCTCGAATCCTGAACACGACGAAACGGCCCGCCCTCCCGAAGGAGAGCGGGCCGTTGCGCGCCTTGCTTACGAACTCACGTTCAGGCTACGCCTGCGGCGGCCGGGACTGGTTGGGGATGGCCCACACACCCAGCGCGGTCAGCACCGCCAAGCCGATCCCGATCCACTCGGTCGTGGTGACCGTGTCGTCGGACAGGGCGGCCTGTAGCGCGTAGGCGGCGGCGAGCACCACCGCCACGATCGTCTTCGCGTACGCTCCGAGCTTCATAGCGACCTCCTCAGGTCACCGGGCGGCAGGATGCCGCCGGTCGTGCGCGCCGGGCTCACAGTCCGACGATGATGGCGATGACGGCGGCGGCCACACCGGCCGCGCCCACCAGGTAGCCCCACCCGGCGTTCAGTCCGGTGGAGCGGCCCTCGATCCGGTCCAGGCGTGCGGCCAGATCACTGACGAGCTTCTCCAGCGCGTCGAGCTGCTCGGCGGTGGCGACGCCGTCGCGGAGCTCGTTGAGGAGCTCGAAGCGTTTCTCGGCGGCGTGCTCGGCCTTGGCCACGGCCTCCTTGGCCGCCTGTAGCGCCGCGTTGATCGCCGTGGTCTGGTCGTCGAAGCGCTGCTGGTAGCGCCTGTCCCGCTCGGCCAGCAGCGCGAGGACGTGCTCCAGGACCGAGACGCCGCGCACATCATCTCCTCAGGTCGACGAGCGGTCGGCCGCGCCGGGACTCTCTATGCCGAGCGCGTTCAGCGCCTGACTCCATGACTCGAACCGGACGGCCCGGTCGTCGATGTAGGCGATCGCCGGGAGCTTCTTGTTGCTCACCAGGAGCACGCCCTGCTCGTTCCAGAACTGCCGCTTCCACGGCAGGGGATGGATGCGGGTGGTGCACTCGATGCCATGGCCTGTGCGGTCCTCGATCCACCGCGCGACCTGCTTGGCATTGCGGGTGGTGTGGATGAACACGGCGTGCCGCTGCATAAGCTGCGTCAGCGCGACGACGGCTCCCGGCATGAGGTCGCCGTAGATCGACCCGTCCTGCCAGCCGCGATCGTAGGTATGGATCACGCCGTCGAAGTCGACCGCCACGGTGGACATCTACTTGTTCACCCGCAGCAGCACGGGCCAGGTCTGCGACCCGACCACGCCGTCATCGTCCACGCCGCCCCACGTCTGCACGGCGCGCACGGCCTCGACCACCTCGGCGTTGAACGGGCCCGTCATGGACACGTGGTGGGACCGGGCGTTCAGCAGGGCCCGCAGCGTCTCCATGTGCTCGCTCGCCGCAGCGCCCTCAGCCAGCGTCGGCAACTTCTCCACCATGGCCTCCATCCAGTCCGTGGTGGGCGCGCCCGCGAGCGCGCCGCTGGTGACCATGCCGCGCAGGATCTTCCCCGGGCATGAGGTGCTGATGAACTTGCCGTGGTAGCTGATCGCGGCGGCGAGGCCCTTCCCGCGCAGCCACGCCCGCAGCTCACGGAACGCGTTGACCTGCTCGGCCGTCGGTGTCTCGGTGTCGCCCGAGCAGAACGTGACGCTCGTCCAGGTGGTGTTCCCGCCGGGCTGTGCGGCCTGCTGCCGCTGCCAGCCCCGGCCCTCCATCACGATGCCGTGCGGGCAGACGGCGAACGAATAGCCGATGTCCAGCCAGCCGCGCGTCGGGCCCATGTGGAACTTGCGGGTGGCCTTCCAGTACGCCTGGCAGGAGGCGTGAGGCTTGCCCGCGAGGCCCTGGTTCGAGCCGTCGTAATGGGCTACGAGGCCGTTCTTGCACGGCGCGGTTCCGGCGGCGGTCGGGCCCCAGCCGAAGACGGCGCGCTTCTCCAGCTTCATCCCACGCCACCCTCCAAGGCCATGGCAGCTACCGTCGCCTCCCAGGCGTCGGCACTGAGCACCGCGTTCTGATGAGCACCAGGCCCCATGCTGTCCGGGGCAATGATCCGCACCGAGCCATCTTCCTCGCGACGGAATGACCAGCCGGGCGCCGCCTCGAATCCCTTGTCGACCTCGCTCATGCGGTCCCCTCGGTGTAGTCGTCGTCCGGGTCGATGACGCCCTCCTCGGGCGCGTCCGGCTCCGGCACCGACTCAACCTCGATCTCCTGGACGTCCTTGTCGCTCGTCATTTCCGCCCCCCACAGCCGCACTTCTTTCCGTCCGGGGGTGGCGGCGGGGGCGGCTTGTCCTTGCCCTTGACCTGGATGCCAGCCATTCCACTCACTCCTTCACGCACCCCAGGTCGACCCTGAGCTTGTGGAACAGCCGCTGCGCCTGCTCCGACCGGGCACGCTGCACCGGGTCCTTGATGGTCTGCGGCACCGGCCGGTCCAGCGTCGCGAACAACGCGCACCACCGCCGGTCCTGCTCACGCCGCGCCAGCTCCTGCCGATGATCGGCCTGCCGCTGCACCGAATTGGTGTAGACCCAGCCCGTCAGCGAGAACACCACGAACATGCCCGCGAACATCGCCAACGCCCAGCTCAACCGCAGATCAGCACGCATCACATCACCCTGATCCACCACTCGACGGCTGCGGCGAGGGCGACGGCTCCGGCGGTGAGGGAGGCGACGCCGACGCGGTACCAGACTGCGCGAGCCACAGCGTGGCCAGAGCCCCCGGCGCGACCATCAGAACGCCGTACAGCGCCAGCACCCCGAGGTTCGGCTTCCCGGACAGTTCCTCGTGGATGACGCCCCAGCCCCCCAGCCCGAGACACACCAGGTCGCGCAGAATCGTCACCCATGCCGGGCCACGCCACACCCGATCACCCCTCGACTCGGTCCAGCAGGTCAGCCAGCTTCGCCAGCTTGTCCGGAGGAAGCTCCGACAGGCGCGTCAGCACCCCATGCACCGGATCGACCGGCGGCCGGGCGGCGGCCAGCGCCTCAGCCTCGGCACGCGGGTCCGGCACGCCCGTCACGATGCGGATCAGGTACTCGCCGTTCTCGGCGTGCGCGTCGGTCTGCACCACCTCGGGCCCGACGGTGACCTCGTCCTGGTCGTCCAGGCCGCCCTCGTCCAGCGGTGCGCGCAGCCAGGCCAGCGCCTCCGCCTTCGCGTCGGCGACGGGGGTGTCGCCAGGGAAGCCCTTCTTGTGCGTACCCGCCATCAGACCTCCAGCTTCTTGGTCAAGCAGACGTGCACCCAGCCATCAGTCGCATGCGTGCCCGAGAACTCGCAGCCGACAGCCTCCGCGATCCGCATCACCATCTCGGCATTCTCGGCGTGCACGGGGCCATCGAAGATGGACTCGTGCTTCAGTCGCTCCCAGATCTGCCCTACCTCGAAGCCACGGGTGAACTCCGGCTCGTCGGAGTCGAAGCGCAGCAGCAGGCTGTACTCGGCGTCCTCGTGGTCGCTCATGCCGGGGTCACATCCGTCACGGTGTGGTCGGTGAGGGTCACCTTCACCGACTGCACGCCCTCGAAGGTCAGCAGCGTGTCCGCGATCACCTGGAGGAGGGTGGCCCGGTCCGCCTCGGTGATGGTGACGTCGTCGAAGCCGAGCGGGCGACTGAACGCCAGTCCATAGATGCTGCCCGACGCGCCCTCGTTCACGCTGAAGTCATAGAACGGCGGCGCGGGATGGTGCGTGGTGTCGTACGACATGCGGCCTCCTCAGGCGATCCGGGTCGCGACGATGCAGGAGTTCGCCTTGACCTGCGTGTTCTCGGCGACCGCCGCCGACTGCGACCACTGCAACTGAAGGTTCCCCGCCGTGCTGCCCATGATCAGGAGTCCGGTGGGGACGGCCGACAGTTCCTGGCCGGTCATCGTGCCGAGCGCCCTGGTCGTCGACGACGACGTCGAGGACACCCGGATGTAGCCGGACTGCTGCGTGCTGTCTTGGTTCGCGTCGGTCGGCGTCACGCCGATCGCCGTCCAGTTGAAGCTGGCACCGGCAGGCATGGTGAAGCCGAACTTGATGTCCGGCGTAGAGCCCGTCGACTGGTAGATCAGGTAGAGCTGGACGAAGTACGTCGCGTTGATCGTCGGGGTGATGAACAACTGGTCGTCGTCCTGGACCGTGTTGCTGTTGTTCACCGTCTCGGTCGAGGTCTTGAGCGCGAACTTCCCGTTGACGCTCTCGTTGAGATTCGTCGCGGTGAGGACCTCGCCCGCAGTATAGGTATGCAGCGCCAACAGGGCCTCCTAGAATCCGAGCGCGTTCGCGTCGAGCTGCCCGAGAGTCGCGTGATCGAGAATCAGGAACGAGCCGGAGCGGCTCGCGTCCTGCAAGATCCAGGTGACGACCCACGACATCGGCGTGAACTCGTGGTCGACGCCGCGGATGAACTGGTCCTTGCTGATCGGGTCGCCGCCGCCAGGTGGCCGGCGGACCACGGTGATGCGGTCGCCCAGTTCCCGGCCGAGCGCGTGCGGGAACAGCGTCGACTCCAGGCCCGCGTGCCGCGGGTTGACCGTCAGCTCGGTGAACCGCAGCTCGGGGTCGGCGGCCACGTGCAGCAGGTACTCGGCGAAGTTGAGCGCGTCGGCGTCGGTCAACAGGATCGGGTCCGAGCCCGGCTTGAACGTCTTGCGGTAGTAGAGGGTCTGGCTCGCGGTGTCGGCCGCGGACTGCTCGGTGCCACCCGCGCGAGTCACCAGCGCCTCATTAAAGAAGGTCGCGTCGTCCGCCGCGATCGCCAGGTCCTGGTAGGGGATCTCGGCGCCGCCGCCGTCGCCGAACGTAGCCTGGCTGGTGATCGAACGGGAGTCGGTCAGCGAGGCGTTGCGGTTGCGGAAGACGACCTTCCCGCCGCCGTCCATGTACAGCTCGCCGAGTTCGGATGAGGCCGTCAGCTGCAACTCGGAGAGCACGTCACCGGACAGGTCGGTGGCCTGGACGAGGGAGTCCCCGGTCGCGACCGTGCGGTCGGCCGTCTCCCAGTCCGCCGAGTCCAGGACCCGGTTGATGCGGGCGCCGGTCGCCTCGCCGCCGCCGACGGAGCCGCCCGCGGCCCGGTCGATGCCCGCGAAGATCTTGAAGGCGTCCGTCGCCGTCAGGACGCACTCGGAGTAGTTCGGCTCCATCCATTGCACGTCCCACTGGTCGGCGTACCCGCGGAACAGCTCATAGGTGACACCGGCCCAGACCGCCCGCACCCGGACCGCCCGCATCGCCGTGACTTGCGTGGCGGGCAGGTAGGGAAGGTGGGCGATGACACCCTCGTCCACCCACATGATGTTGCCCGCGGCCGGCGTGCCGCCCATGGTGATGTCCATGACAGCGGACACGGTTCCGGCCGGCGGGACGACGTCGTGAAGGATCTGCGTCCAGGTCGTTCCGGCGATCCAGATCGGGTCGGTGAAGTCCCCGCCGATTTCGACGCTGGCGGCGTTGAACCAGTGCACGCCGATCTGGACTGTGCGGGATACCGCCATCCGCACCTGCGCGGACAGGCGGTAGGTCTGCCCGGCCTCGACGGTCACGGAGTTGGCGAGGATGTCGCTGAACAGCGACGCCCCGGTCGGGACGATCTTTCCGGAGTAGGTGCCGCTGAAGGCCTGGTCGGTGGCGGCCGTGAACGAGGTCGCGCCGTTGGCGAACCAGCCCGAGGTGGTGCCGGCCTCGAAGCCGGTGTTGGTGTTCAGCGTCACCGACGTTCCGTCGAGTTCGCCCGACTCCCGCGTGTACGGGCCGTCGAGGTAGGACGGGTCGAAGCGGCGGTCGTCGTTGCGCAGGACGATCTGGCAGGTGCCCGCCTCGTAGGTGACGATCGGGTTGTCGACCCGGCTGGAGCCCCGCTTGATCGACCCGGACCGGACCCATTGGGTGACGTCGGTCCAGATGGGGACGTCAGCCGCGCCCGAGCCGAGCGTGCCGGTGTCGAGCTTCCCGCGGGTCGGGTCGTCCAGTTGCAGCAGGGTGCCGGTGTCGGCGCCGGTCGAGAACGCGACCTCGACCATCAGCGTCGGCATCGCCATGGGGTCAGTGCCTCTCGAACGGGTTGCTACCGCCGCGCCGCTTGTACTCCCGCAGCGTCTCGGCGATCTCCCGTGCGACCTCGTACTTGTTGGCCGTGGGCGGCACCTGCACGGTCACGCTGATGTTCTGCGTGACGCCGCCCGCGCTGCGCGTGGACAGGTGCTCCATCTGGCCGGTGCCGTTGTAGACCGGCGGGTTCCAGCCCGGCCGCAGGCTCAGGCGCCCCGTGTCGGCCTTGAACCCGTAGCGCCACGGGAACATCCCGTCGTTGTAGCCGCGCGCCCCGCCGCCGACCCGGACACCACCGCTGCCGCTGGACTCGACGTTGGTGCCGAGCAGGGTGCCCGCGGTATGGGAGGCATGGGCGGATCCATTGTCGAGGACTCCGATCATGAAGCCGGACTTGGCGTTGCGGTGCCATCCGGCCGGGGTGCCGCCGTTGAACGCTGCGGTCGCCCAGCGGCGGTGTGGCTTCTCGCCACGGATCACGGACTCGATCGCGGACATGAAGCCCGAGCAGTCCCACGACGGGTTGCCGTTGCCGCCCCACTGGTAGGGCTTGCCGGACTGCGTCTTCGCCCAGTTCAGGGCGGCGCGCATGCCCTTGCCGCCGAGCTGGCCGACGTTCTTCTTGATCCAGCCCCAGATGTTCGTCTTGATCCAGGCCGGGATCCCGGCGATCAGATCACGGAACATGCCCGAGCCCGGCACCGCGCCGCCGAGGACCTTGTCGAGAGTGCCCTTGGCGACCTTCTCGATGTTGTCGAACGCGAACCGCTTGGCGCCGGACAGGAACCCGCCGACGATTCCGCCGAGGCCGTACGCGCCCGCGTAGCCGGGGACGACGCCGCCGCGCGAGAACGCCATGCCCTCGCCGCCCGCCATCCAGTTCCGGACGCCGGACGGGCCTCGCTGGCGGGCGATGGCGTTCATCGCCGCGATTCGGCCGGGGCCCATCGCCTTGGTCCACTCAGGCCGCATGATGGCCTCGCCGGGGGACACGGCGGCGACGAGGGAGTCGCGGCCGGGCGCGTAGCCGGGCATGATGCCGCCGGTCGCGAACGTGGGGATCGTGCCGAGGCGGGTGCCGATCCCGGCGAGCTTGGCGATGCCGTTGACCAGCTTGACGATCCCGTTGTTGTACAGGCCGATCACGAAGTTGACGGGGCTCTTGGCGATGCCCTTCAGCCGCTCCCAGATGGTCTTGATGCCATCGACGGCGTGCTGGAACGCGGTCTTCACCGCGCCGACGGCGGACTTCAGCCCGTTGAAGATGGTCTTGATGACGCCGGTCGCGGCGCTGATCGCGGCACGGACGCCGTTCCAGATGGTCGTGATGTTGCTGCGGAACGTCCGGAACGCCGCCGTCAGCGGCCCCGCCAGGTGGGCGCGCAGGGCGTTCCAGATCGCGCGGATGGCGTTCCATGCCGCCGAGATCGCGGCGCGGATCCCCGACCAGACCGGCTTGATGACGTTGTTGTAGAGCCACCGGAAGATCGGCGCGAGGACGTTCATCACGTAGAACTTCATCGCGAGGAAGTAGCCCTTGATGATCGCCCAAGCGATCTTGATGTAGATCTGGATCGCGATCCAGACGATCTTCACCAGGTTCTGGAAGAAGATGAACGCCACGCCGAGCACGGCCCGGACCACCGTCGCGATCGCCCGGAAGATCGGCTGGATCAGGGACCACGCCACCCGGATGATCGTGATCACGGTGGTGAACACGAACTTCACATACGCCCAGTACCAGCGCAGCGCCGTCCCGATCACGACCATCAGGAAATGCGCGAACTGCATGAAGATCGGGCGGATGAAGTTCCACGCCGCCATCACCGCGTTCTTCACGGCCGTGAACGTCGCGTTCACGATGTTGCGGAACGTGGTGCTGTGCTTGTAGGCCAGGATGAACCCGCCGACCAGCGCCGCGATCGCGATGACGATCAGGCCGATCGGATTCGCTGACATCGCCGCGTTCAACAGCCACTGCGCCGCAGCCCACGCCTTCGACGCCAGCGCGGCACCCTTGGTCACCGCCGTCTGAACGGCCGTGACCGACGTCATCAGCGCCGTGCGCGCCGCCACGATCGCGGCCACCGTGTTGTAGGTCGCCCACGCCGCAACCAGCGTGCCGGCCACCCCCGCCAGGACCTTCGCGGTCGTGGTGTGCTTCTGCATCCAGCCGATCACCGAGACGATCGCGCCCTGCACATCCTGCTGAAGCGACCGCTTGAACGCGGTGAACTTGCTGGCCGTCGTCCCGCCGAGCGCCTGGCCGGCCTTGTCCGCCGCGCCCTTCACCTGCCCGAGTGACTGCACCGCCTTGGACGGGTCCATCCGCAGCAGCGACTGGCCCATGTCCTCCCACTGCGTGCCGAACAGCTGGGTGGCGACCTGCGATTGCTTGACGGGGTCCTTGATGGCGCGGAGCTTGTCCAGCACCATCTGCAAACCCTGGCTCGCGGTCGGCCCCCCGGCCGCGATCATCTGCGCCATCTTGGTGGCGTTCAGGCCGAGATCCTTGAAGCCCGCGATGGTGGTCTTCGAGCCGTCGATCGCGCGGATCGAGAACTCCTTGAGGGAGTCGGCGACGATGTCGGCGTCGCGGGCGCCACCTTGCAGGCCCTGCCGAATGAGGCCCATCGCGGTCTGACCGTCCAGGCCCAGCTTGCGGAACTGGGTGCCGTACTCCCCGAAGGTGTCGAGCAGGTCCTGCGCTTTGTTCGCGCCGGTCTGCGCGCCCTTGGTCAGGATGTCGAACGCTTCCTGGCTGTTCTTGGCCAGGCCGGTCCGCATCATCTGCGAGACGGCGGCGGTGACGGGGCCGACGTCCTCGCCCATCACGGTGGCGACGTCCATGGCGCGGGCGGTGGTCTGCTGGAGGGCCGAGTTGCTGGCCGTCCGCATGCCGTCCATGTTCTGGATGACCTGGGTGATGGCGCCCTGGACGTCCTCCATCGAGTCGCCGTAGGCGGAGCTGAAAAGCTTCCCGGCGACCTGCCCGACGCGGGCGGACTGCTGCTTGGTCAGCCCGAGCTGGGCTTCCATCTTGCCGCGCGCGTTGTCCAGGTTGATCATGCCGGTGATTCCGGCGACGAACGCGCCACCGGCCGCCGCGCCACCGGCGAGCGCGGCCTTCTTCGAGCCCTCCTTGAGCTGGGAGTTGACCTTCTTGTTCAGGCCGTCGAGGGCCTTCCCGGCCTTCTTCGTCGCCCCTGTGACCTTCTCGTTCGCGACCAGATTGAAGATCACAGAGCGGGCCACAGTTCACCTCAATCCGGGGGTCGAAAGAGATCGGAATCCTTGGGCTCTTTCTCGCTGTTGGCCTTGATCAAGATGTTGGCGATGTGCATGAGCATCGAGGTGTCGCCAGTGAAGGTGGCCTTCTCGATGCCGAGCACCTCGCGGCCATACGCGCTGTCTTGCGGGACCTGGCGGACGAAGGTGCGCAGCTCGCACCACGTCATCTCGCCGGTATCCAGATCGGCCAGGCGCCGCCCCGGCCAGAACCGGGGGATGTCGAATTCGAGCGCCTCCGCGTGCTCCTCTAGGAGTCGGCAGAGGCTGAGGATTCCCCCGGCTCGATCCCCGAGTGCTCCGACCAGTCGTCGAACAGGTCCTCGACCACATCCATCGGGATGTCGATCTCATCGAACTCGGCGAACTGCTCGTCGCCCATCGCGGCCTTGAGCATCTCGTCCATGTAGTCGAAGTTGTCGGCATCGGGGCCGTCGGCGTCGCCCATCTTGGCGATCTGCTTCATCTTCTTCTTGGACAGGCGGCTCATCGCCTTCATCGTCCAGTCGCGCCCAGCCAGGGTGAACCGGTAGTCGTGCTTGTCGCCCTCCTTGATGCGGGCGTCCAGATCGAACGGCTCATCCTGATCTTTGATCTTGCTGGGCTTGCTCGACGGTTTGCTCACGTTTCCAGCTGCCTTCTGAGATGGTCCATGGTCGCCTCGATCGTGCGGATCGCGGCAGGCTCGACCCGGCGCACCACCGGATCGAAGTAGGGGTGCGCGTGCTGGACGTGGAACTGATTGCGGCCGAAGTCGCGGACCCGCCACGGCGTGAACGTCCCGTTCAGGTAGCCCGGCAGGTTGTGCTGGCCGGCGGGCATCTTCTTCGGGTCCACCCGCAGCGTCGCGCCCGCCGCCTTCGCCGTGACCTTCACCTGGAGCCGCGTCGCCCGGGCGGTCGACTTGCGCAGGCTCGGCCGATGGAGCTGACGCGACTGCCCCTGGGAGGGGATCTTCTTGACGGCCGAGCGGATCGCGGGCACGGCCGGCGCGAGGCTCTTGCGGACGTCGCCGCGCAGCTCCTTCATGAAGGCCCTGTTGTTCTCGTGCTGCTTGATCGCCGCCACGAGGTCTTTCAGGTCGTCCGCTTCGATGCGGACCTCGACCTCACCGGCCATTACGAGGTGGCTCGGATCACGGCGCCCGACGTCGGCCAGGACACCTTGAGCTTGCCGAGGTCTCCGACGCCACCATCGAGCGGCGTGTACTCGGAGATCAGGACGTTGCCCTGGTACTCGGGGTTGGTCGCCGTGGTGGTGCCGCTGCTCGGCTTCGCGGTGAAGGCGACGACGGTGCCGAGGAGCGGCCAGATCGTCGCGTCGACCTCGGAGGCGGCGTAGCTCTGGTTGAACTCCATCTCGATCTTGCCGTCCTTGAGGCCGCCGACGCGGCTCTTCCAGGTCGAGCCGAACGCGGTCGTCTCCTGGTCGTCGACGTCGAACGAGGCGGTCGCGCTGGTGCTGAACGTCGACATGTTCACGGCGTTGATGGTGAGCTTGACGTCGAGAAGCACGATCGGGGCCATGGGACTCTCCTCATGAAAAAGGCCCCGGGCGACGGGGCGGATGCTGCTGCCGGGTGTTACTGGATGCCGATGGCTCCAGCGATGTTGAACGTGCCGGTGATCGCGCTCACGTTGAGCCGCCAGTAGGTGTCGGTCTTGGGGCCCGCGACCCGCGTCATCCAGGTGCCGCCCGTGGTGGTGATCGGCCCGATGGTCGCCACGTCCGTCGAACTGGAGAAGCCCGCGTTGTCGTCGGACTGGAGCTTCACCGTGATGGTCGTGCCCGCCGTGAAGACGTGCAGGGCGACGTAGATGAACTGGGTCGAGGACGCCGCGCCGAGCTGGAGGGCGCTGCCGATCGCGCCGGTGGCGCTGACGTTCTGCTTGGCGGCGGCGAGCTGGCCGCGTACGACGCCATAGCCGTTGGAGCCCGAGGCTTTCAGGCTGAACGGGTCCACGTCACCGACGTCACCGCCGTTCTCGTAGGAGAACTCTCCGACGCGGCTCATGTAGGCGACGGTCCCGGCGACGCCGGTCGGGGTGACGGTGAGGGCCCGGTCGGCGACACCGAGGTTGGTCCAGGTGTCGAGGTCGGGCGTCGACTCCCAGAAGCCCTTCAGGTCGAAGTCGACGTCGCGCAGGCCGCCGACGCGGGACTTCCAGCCGCCGGACCCGAACGTGGTCACGTCCTGGTCGTCGATGTCGGTCTTGAGGGTCATCTCGTTGGCGTAGGTCGTCACGGCCAGCCCGTCGACCCACGCCGTGCAGTCGGTCAGGACGATGGTGCTCATGTGTCCTCCGGGGGCGGCGTCCAGCCGAGCTTGACCAATGCGTCGCGCACGTCGTCCGGAATGTGCAGCTGGACCTCGGTCATGGCGAAGTCGGACACGTCAACGATGCACAGGTCGAGCTCGACCTTCGGCAGGTTTCCCACGCTCAGCTCCAGCGAGAGGCCGCGGAGGGCCGTGCTGATGTCGTGGCCGTTGACCTCGACGTGCGCCTGCCCTGGCCCCCATTCGGGCGCTGGTTTGATCGAGACGCTGGCCTTCACTTGTCGGACTCAGCCTTCGCCTTCGCCGCCCTCGCGGTCGGCGCGGGCTCGTCCTTGATCTCCTCCAGATGCACGCCGAGGAGCGGCTCGACGATCGCGCGCGCCCTTTCCAGCTCCTCTTGGGAGACCGTGCCGCCCGGCTCGACGCCCGCCACGGCGGCGGACCCGATCACCTTGTATGCCTTGCTCACGTGTCCTCCTAGACACCAGATGCGATCACGCGCAGTTCGAACACGCCGCCGTAGTAGCCGATCAACCCGACCTCCTCCATACCGAGCGGCCGGAAGGAGTCCACGACGCAGTCGTCCACGATTCCGCCGAGCGTCTGCCCGCCTTGCGAGCGGTCGCCCTCGATGGCGGCGGGGATCGAGGTGTCGCCGGACACGTCCGCGTAGCTCGCGAGCGCCTCCTGCCCGACCCGGTCCAGCGCCGCCGACACCAGGATGTAGACCTGCGGGCGGAGCTCCCACGTGCCGCGATGGAACGCCGTGTGGTAATTCTCGATCGGCGGTGGGCCGACCACGGCCATCGGCGGGTTGATCTGGTCGGCGATGTAGGACTCGACGCGCAGGCCGTCGATGGTGTCCAGCCGCTCCGCGATCCCCTGCATCACCTGCAAGACGGTCGGGGCTGCCATCAGGCCTCGCCTCGAATGCAGCCGATCTGTTCGACGCACCCACCGATGACCAGGGGCTTAATACCGTCCGGCAGCTTGTCTTTCAGCACCTCGCAGAACTGGTCAAACTCCTGCTCGGAGATGCTGGGAGCGAGGCGCAGAACCAGAGTGTCGCCGGGTCGAATCGCAACCGCCTCGCGAATCGCGCCGATCACCTCGTCGTCCCTCATGCGACCAGCACCGCGTCCCGCTTGTAGGGCGCGATCATCGCGCAGGCGATCGGGTTCTGCCGCACCCGCACCGGCCCGTAATCCCCATAGCCAGCCACACCAAAAGGCGCGTCGCGCAGCTTGAAGATCTCCGAGGCGACCACCAGGCACGCCTCCTTCACCGGCGCCGGGACGGCGGCCCAGCCCCACCGCGCCGTCACCTGCACCGGTGGCCTGCGCCACCAGCACGGGAAGTGCCGCTGCACCGCCTCGATCTTCCAGAACGGCCAGCCCGCCTCACCGTCCACCACGCCGTTCAGCGGCTTCAGCTGGTAGTCGGCCGCCGTCCACGTCTCGCCGTACGTGCCGGTGTCGCTGCGGTCGACCGCGATCACCAGGCCCGTCGTGGTGGAGAAGTCATCGATCTTCACCAGGCGCGCCGACTCGGGCGAGAACACCCGGGTCGTCGCGGTACCGGCGTCGTTGAACTGGCGGTGGCACTCCTTCTCGATGCCCCGGCTCGCGGTCGCCAGCGCCGATGTCAACCGAGCGTCATCCGAGGTGTCGGTCAGGCCGAGGCGGGCCTTCAGCTCGATGAGCGTGGCGTACGGATCACCTAGCGACATCGGCCACCTCCAGCGCGCGGCGGACGCCCTCCTCGATCGAGATGCGGGGCGTGTAGAAGGTGTTCAGCAGCGTCGGGTCACCCACCCGGTAGGCGACGCCCGAGGGCTTGTCGGCGAGGAATGTCAGAGCCGGGTCGTAGCCTGCTTCGACGGCGAACAGCGCCGCGAGTTCGGCCATGCTCGTACCGACGCCCGTGCAGATGTTCACCGGCCCGTCGATGCCGCCGTCCACGGCCGCGAGCGTCGCGCCGACGACGTCGTCCACGTGGACCCAGTCGCGGACCTGCGTGCCGTCGCCCCACACCACGAACGGATCCTGGCGGGCCCTGGCGCGGTCCCTGAAGGCGCCGAAGGGGAAGTCGGGGGACTGGTCCTCGCCGTAGCCGGAGAACGGCCGTACGACCGTCACAGCGCCGCCCTGCTCGCGGTAGGCGGCGGCCAGGCGCTCGCCGGTCAGCTTCACCCAGCCGTAGGTGTCACTCGGCGTGCCAGGGCTGTCCACGCAGGACAACCCCTCATCGAGAGGCACCATCGACCCGGGGTCCTGCCACACCGCCGGGTAGGCGGCGCAACTGGAGAGGTAGACGACCCGGCCCGGCCGCGTGCGGGCCGCCCACTGGAACATGGCGGCGTCGAGCTCCAGACTCCCGGCGCCGACCGCGAGCGCACGATTGTCGATCGCCGAGCGGTGCGGGGCGACGGCCGCACAGTGGACGACGAGGTCCCACGCCTGCCGGTCCTCGCGAAAGAACCGCAGAGCGTCCCAGTCGTCGGCGTCCTCCGCGACGTCGAAGCTGACCACGTAGGCACCGCGCGCTTCCAGGGCCCGGACGAAGTGGCGGCCGAGGAACCCCTTGGCGCCGGTCACGACGACCTCCATCAGGACCTCCGCCCAAGGATCAACTGGAAGGCGCCCACAACGCCATGCCGGACGACCTCGAAGCCGCCCTGCTCGACCAACGCCCGATACCCGTCGGTATCCCAAGCCCACGCGTGGCACTCGTCGTGCGCGCCCGGACGCTCAGCCCAGGGCGAGGAGGCGACGATCCACGCCGAGTGCTCACCGATCCAGCGGACAGCGCCATGCGGATCCGCGAGATGCTCCAGCACCTCCGTCGTCACCGCCGCGTCCCCGAACAAGACCTTGTCCCGGTCCGCGCCGAACACGTCGGCCTGCTCGGCCACCACATCCCGCTCCACCCAGCCCGCCACATTCGACGGCTGGAAGTCATAACCCCAGCAGGTGATGGCCGGCGTCTCCTGCAACAGCGACAGCAGGCCACCGTCACCACAGCCCAGGTCCGACACCGAGAACGCCTCCGCGTCGCTGCGGGCCTGCTCGACCAGCTTCGCGGCCTCCAATAGGCGCGGCCGGTGCGCCGGCTGCTCCAAGTGCGGGGCGCGGTCACGGTCGGCATGGAACTCCGGCGTGCTGACGTGCGGGACGTCGCCGTCGAACAGCTTCCACTCAGCCACGGGCCACCGCCTTGCGGACCGCCGCGACATCCCCGGCACCGTGCTGCGCCCAGTAGGTGGCGTACGCGGCGGCGTCCTTCTCGTACATCGCCTCGTCATTGACGCGCCGGTAGCCCTCGTCCCAGGACGCCTTTCCGACGATCGGGTGCAGGTGCTCGACGACGACGTCCGGCAGGTAGGTGATGCAGCCGGTCGCGTGCCCGAGGTCGCGCCAGTAGTTGTCCACGTACAGGTGCGTCAGGGGCGGCGGCGCCATGTGGCCGAGCGCGCGGACGACCTCGGTGGACATGGCGACCTGCGTGGGCAGGTTCGCGCCCTGGACCAGGTCGTTGCCGTAGACCAGGCCGGGAAGCTTGGCCAGCGCGTCCAGGTAGGCGGAGTCCCAGCCCTTGGTGTGCGGCCGGTGGTCATCGCCCATGAAGGCGATGGCCTTCGGCTGTATGCGTTCGAGCACTCGCCGCGCGGCGAAATTGAGCGTTCCGACCATCGTTGACGTTGACTGCTCGTCATTGATGATGAGCGCGTCTCCCGGGTGTCGCCCGGCGTCGTAGTCGGCCACCAGTCGGTCGTCCGCGTCCACGGCGAAGACCAGCTGAGTGTCGGCCGAGCAGGTGCTCTGAAAGACTCGGCCCAGTTCTCCAGTCGCCTGCGGGCGGCCACGCGACGGGACGATGACGACGAGGTCAGCCATGGGTCACCTCGCCCACCCAGGTGTACTTCAGGTGCGTCGTCTTCACCCGCGTGTCCACCAGCACCGGGAAGCCCAGGCCGGTCACGCGGCGGCAGAACGACAGGTCCTCGCTGAGCAGCACACCCGACGGCTCCACCGGCAGCCGCGAATACCAGTCACGGCCCACCTTCACCAGCACGTCCCGGTGGATCAGGATGAACGCCGAACCCGTCGCGTCCACCTCGACCAGCCCGTCCGGGTAGTCCAGGTGCAGCTCGTAGCCCTCCTCGCCGCCCACCTCGATCCAGCGGTACAGCGTCGGCTGCGGCTCCGTGCGCCAGCCGCCCATCCCGTCCGGCTCACCCTCATGCAGCCGGAAGCACAAGCCCCCGACGATCGGGCGCTCGACCGGATCCGCCACCGCCAGCAGGCGGTCCAGCGAGTCAGCGGCGAATCCCATGTCGGTGTCCACCCACAGCAGCCACTCGGCGGCCGACTCCAGGAACGTTTCCACCGCCGCGTTGCGCGCCTCAGCCAGGCCACCCGTACGGCACGGCACCGCCAGCACGCCGCCACGGGCGAACCGCTTGGCCCGCGCGTCCTGCGCCAACAGGCCCACCATCGACGCGTGCCACGAATGCGCGACCCGCCTGTCATGCACGTAGGCCAGGCACACCGTGCCCTCAGTCATCGGCGTCCTTGGATTTGCCGCGCTGACCCGGCAGCCGCGGCGACGGCCGCTTGGGCGGCTCGGTGAACAGCGCCGGCTGCGCCTGCACCAGAGCGTCGTCGGCATCCCACTCGTCGCCCTCGTGCAGCAGCACCGGGACGCCCTCGTGACCCACGAACCCGTTGTAGACCGCGGTGACCTTGCTCATTTCGCATCCTCCGAGTCGGGCGCGGCCGACGCCGCCAGCGCCCCCCGCTGAGCGAGGTAGGCGTCCATCGTCAGCTCACGGTCCTTGATGTGGCCGAGCTGTACGGCCGTGTTCACGAACAGCGGGATCCCCGCCAGGCCCGCCCGCCAGCAGAACGCGATGTCCTCACTGACCGGCTGCCCGTCATGCTCCAGCTCCTGGAACCACGGGAACGCGTCGTTGAAGCCGCGCCGCCCGCCTCGTGTCGGGATCTCGATGTCGCGCATCCGCTCGAACACGCTCTTGTGGATCAGCAGGCACGCGGCACCCGTCGCGGCCACCTGGAACATCGACTCCGGTGGCCACTCGTGATAGCGGATCACCTGCGGCGACGACTCGTCACCCATCAGCCCGAACAGGGTCGGCTGGATCTCGCCCTTGTCGTCGAAGCCGAAACACAGGCCACCGACGATCGGCGCCGTCTCCGGGTCGGCGTGCTCCAGCAGGCGCTCGACGGTGTCCGGGCGGAAGGTCATGTCGCTGTCGACCATCCATAGCCAGTCGGCCTTGCCGTACTCCAGGAACCGCTTCACCAGGCCATTGCGCGGCCCCGACAGATTCGCGCCAGCCTGCGTCGCCAGCCGCCCGCCACCGTTCACGATCCGCTGATGGAACGCGGTGTCGTACACCAGCAGGTCCAGCACCGACTCCATGAACGCCGCGTGCACCGTGCCCGGATGCAGGTAGCCGACCACGACCTTCTCCGACAGGTCCCTCATGCTCTTCTCCCAGGTATGCGGAAGGCCCTGAGCCTGGGACTCAGGGCCTTCCTTCCCCACGGTGCGCGTACCGGGGGCGCTGATCGATCAGACTGCGTTGCCCTCTTGCTGGGCCATCTGCTGGCTGTGCTGCATCGCCATGTCCCGCGCCTGGTTCAGCGCGTCGGCGAACGCATTGCCCGCATCCATCTCCACTGAATTGGGGACCTCACCCGCTGCCTGAGGCGGCTCGGCGGGACCTTCTGGCGGCATGCCCATCAGCCGAGCGCGGTGGCCGCGGCCACCTGGTTCAACTGAAGGAGACGGAACGCGCTGGCGTCAACCACATCCGCGCCTACACGCCAGAATGCGTACCAGCCGCCCTGTCCGGTGGGCCTGCCGTTCCCGGTGGACTTCACCATCGGGTCGTAGATGACGCTCATCCCGACCCGGTCGACGATGTAGTACTCGGCGAAATTGCCCGCCAGCAGCACGTTCGCCCCGGTGGACACGACGCCCGTCATCGACGACGCCTCGTACACCGGCTGGCCGAGCAGCTGGTTGGGGATCCCCATGCCCAGGTTCGCCCAGAAGGACGAGCCGCCCGCCGTGTCGAACCGGCGAGTGAGCGAAAAGATCTTCTTGTTGCCGACCCAGGTTGCCTGGCTGGCGTCGCGGGGGCGGAGCGCGTCGGACACGTTGTAGACGTCGCCGATCGCGAACGCGTTGGTGGCCGCGGCGGTGACGATGCTCGCGGTGACCGCGGCGACGCCGGCGACGACGCCGCGGGGGATGGTGGCGCCGGTGTTGGCGGTGGCGAACGCCGCGGCCTCTAGCCGGTCCTTGGCGTCGGCGAGGAGGCGGCCGAGCTCGGCGGCGAAGCCGGAGTCGGCGAGGACCTCGTAGGAGCCGAACACCCACGCGTCGGCCTTCTTCGGCGTGATGGTCGGCTGACCCAGCGTCGGGCTGGCGTCCGCGGCCTCGACGCCTTCCGCCGTCCACTCCGCGGACACGCCCGCGGAGGTGACGCCGTTCCAGGTGTCGGTGGCGATCGTCTTGATCGTGGAGATCTGCCGGAACGGGTTCGCGACACCGGCGTTCGTCAGGATGATCGTCGGGTCGAGGGTGAACGGCACCAGGTAGCCGCCGTTGGCGTCGGTCAGCGACATGGCGGCACGCAGCGCCTCGCCGACGTAGGTGCCGCGGCTGGCGACGTACTCGCGGAACTCCTCGTGGTACTCCGGCGAGCCGGTGAGGACCATGTGCCGGGCGATGAGCGGGGCGTGCCGGTTGTCGAGGTGGAGCAGGTCGTGCATGCGCTCCTTGGCGTCGTCATCGACGTGCCTGGGGGCGCCGTCGACCGCGGCCAGCGCCCGGTCGATGGTGTCCTTCTCGTCGAAGGAGCCGTGGCTCCACAAGCTGCGGACGAGTTCGGTCTGCGTCTCGAACGGCGCGACCTTGCGCATCACCTCGGGGCCGCGGGGCGCGGCCGGCGACTGCGGCTCGACCTTGCGCTCTTCGAGGCTGCGCTGGAGGACCTCGTCGACCTTGGCCTCACGCTCCAGCGCCTTCTTGTACTCGGCGTCCTTCAGGTCCCACTCCTCCAGCAGGCCGTCGGCCCGCTGGAGGTCCTCGTCGGTGGACTCCTCCGACTCCTGGATCACCTTGATCTCGGAGCGGAGAGCCTCCATCGCCTCGGAGAGGATCTCCGACTTGCGCTTCATCGCATACCTCGTTCCCGCATCGCCATCTTCAGGCGAAGCAGTTGGCGTTGCCGCGAGGAGTGCGTGTCGCGCGGGTCCTCGTCGCCGGGTCCCACATCGGGAGTGGCGGGTTCGTCGTCCGGGGCCGGGGGCGTGGACGTCGGGGTGGTGCGGCTCAGCGAGGCCACCAGGTCGTGGATCTCGTTGAGCGTCGAGCGCATGGCCAGGATCCCCGCGTCGGCGTAGGCCGGGATGGGGGTCGGGCCGTACTCCATCAGGCCGAGTTCGGTTCGGGTGACCGTGGGCAGCGAGCCGCTGCGGGTCTTGGGCACGCGGCTCGGGGTGGACTTGAAGATCCGGCCACGGAAGCTGTAGCCCTTGATGTCGCCGTTGCGGATCGCCTCCAGCACCGCGTCGGCCATGGCCGACCCGTTGAACCGGGTGACGGTCCGCAGGCCCTTGGAGTCGGCGCGGATGTCGACCGGCGAGCCGATCGGGACGCTGCCCTCACCGCTGGCCGGGGTGCCGTGCATGGTGAGCGCGTGGTTGTAGAAGACGCCGACGCGGTCGATGCCGTGGCTGAGCGTCCGGTTGAACGCCGAACGGGCGATCTTCTCCATGTAGTGGCCGTGCTGGTCGGTGATCTCGGTCGGGGTGTCGAACACCGCCGCATAGGCCTCGACGGTGCGGCCGTCGCCGTGGCCGTCGGCGGCGCGCAGGATGTGGATGTCGTCCAGCGCCCACGACCGCGCGAAGGGGATCGGCTCGGGCCTGTCGTCGGTGGCCACGTCAGCCTCCTGATCCGTTGGCGGCCGGGAGGGCCGGTTTGTCGGTGGGTGGTGCTATGGGCGCCGCGGGTGGCGGCGGGGGTGGCGGGTTGGTCAGTTCCGGTGCGGCGCCCAGGCCGGCACCTGCCTTGTTCAGCAGGGAGCGCGCTTCGTCCGGGGTTATGACCACTCCGACGCCGAGGTAGAGCTTCTGGAGGAGTTCGCCTACGGCACGCGCTGTCTTCTCCTGGGTCGGGATGTCCTGCGGGCCGCCGGGTGGCTGGAGCTGGATCGAGACCATGCCGGTGTGCGCCAGCAGGTCGACGTTCTGGCCGAGGACGGCCGCCTTGGCGGAGTCGGCGGTGAAGCCTTCCTTGACCAGGTTGGCGACGGTCCGCGCCTGGATCTCGGTGATCTCGGCGGCGTCGTGGGCGTCCTCGCGCAGGAAGCTGACGTCACGGTCGTCGTACCAGAGGCGGGCGCCCGCGGGCGGCGGCGCGAGGGTCTCCAGGCAGCCGGCGGCGTTGCGCCACAGCGGACGCATCGTCCCGTCGGCGACCAGGCGGCGAGCGGCGGCGAAGTTGCCCGCGTTGAGCGAACTGCCTTGCAGTCCCTCGGACAGGCCGGCGATGGTCGGGTGCACGCCGGCGGCCGAGGCGATGCGGGACTCGCCGGCGCCCTGGGTGACCTTGAAGTCGAGCTGGCGCATGTCGGCGCCGATGACGGTCACGTCCGCGCCGGCGCCGGTGTACAGCGTCTTGTAGGCCTGCTCGGAGCCCTTGTGCTTGGCGTCCATGAGTTCGACGAACTCGTTGAACTGGTCTGGCTCGATCTCCTTCGGCAGCGACACCGCAAGGTTGGGGGTGGCCGCGTTCTCGAAGAACTTGAGTTTGTGCTTGGTGGCCTGCCCGTCGGCCATAACCTCGCGGACCACCGGCGTCAGCCAGGACATGCCGCGCCAGTTGGCGAGCGGGTCGGGGAGCGGCGCGAAGTGGACGACCTCGTCGGGCAGGAACACGGCGGGCTTCTGGCCCTGCTGGCCGCCCTCGTAGTACAGGTAGGCCAGCCGCTTCCAGCCGACCTGCATGCCCTCGGTGTCGTACCGCTCGGCCATGACGATCTCGACCCAGTCGGGCCGCAGCCGCACCACTTCGCCATCGAGTTCGACACCGAAGAAGTTCCCCGCCATGTCCACGTCGAGGATCATGCGGGCGAGCAGGTCGCCGGTCGTGCCGCCGTCCCACGGCGACTCCAGCAGCGTCAGCGACTGGTCGCCGAACAGGTCGGCGGGACGGCCCTTGAAGAACCGCTGGAACTGGAACCGGGCCTCGGAGAACAAGGCGACGCGGACGCGTTCGACGGCCCAGACCACGCCGTTGCCTTGCAGGCCACCGGCAACGTAGTCGGTGAAGCTGTCGCCGATCGGCTCGGCCTTGTCCACGCCGTAGCTCGTGGTGTAGCCGGGCAGCACCGGGGCGCCTTGCAGGTAGGGGTCCATCCAGCCGGGCGGGGTGTAGCGGGCGATCTGCCGCGGCGCCGGCTTCAGGAGGGCGTCAAGCAGCTTCACGGCGCGCCTCCAGGTAGCCGATGACGTACGCCGCGGTGACGCACTCCAGGCCGCCGACGATGACGCCCGCGGGCAGGTAGATCAGGCCGACGCCGGTCGCGACGGCGAGCATGCCGACGACGGCCAGGACGGCGGCCAGCCTCACCGCCACGCCACCAGCGGCTGGAGCGGCTTCTTCGGGGTGAGGTCGTGCTCGATCGCGTGCGCCGCGGCGGCGTGCGCCAGGACGGCGGCCACGGCGCCGTCGATCCATTGCCCGTCGCCGCGCTTGGCCATCTTCAGGTAGTGCTTGGCGAGCATCTCGTCCTCACCGGGCCGGATCTTCTTCCGGCCGCCCTTGACCAGCACCGCGTTCTTCACGTGCCGGGCCAGGACCGGGTGCCCGTCGTGGGTGAGCTCGGCGTCCCCGGCCGCGGTGGTGAACCGTTCGATGGCCTTGTCCATGCGCTGCTCGACGTTGGTGGGGAACTCCACCACCCGGTCGGGCCAGCGCGCCGCCCAGTTGTCCAGGTAGTCCTGCCACAGGTACGGGTCGGCGAACATGACGGCGACCTTGTAGGCGCCGAAGGTGTCCTCGACGACCTGCGCGATCTCGGCGGTCGGGATCTTCCAGGACGGGCCCGCGTCGGCGGGGCGTTCCCAGATCCGGATGACGAACAGCCGCCGGTCGCTGAGGCGTTCGGCCACCAGCGCGGTGGCGTCGCGGCGCTTGGAGCCGTCGAAGCCGAGCGCGATGGGCTCACCGGGGGCGAGCGCGTCGTCGGGATGGGCGAGCAGATCCCAGCGTTCGGGGGCGATCAGCGCGGACTGGCCGACGACGATCTCGTTCAGGAAGAACCGGCGCCGATCCGCTTCGAGGTGGGTGGTCGACCGGACCTCGTGCATGATGCGGCCCTTGATGTTCACCCAGCCGCCGCGCTCCCGGCTGCTGTCGCCGTACTGGCGGAGCAGCTCGCGGTAGAGCTCCTCGTCGTCCTCCAGGACCTCGACTCGGCGCGGCTCGACGGTGTCCAGGTAGACGCGCTCGTTGCCCGCGTCCGCCGTGACCTGCGCCTCGCTGCCCTCGGTGGGATCCCAAGCGTTGGTGAGCTCCAGCCACCGGCCATCCATACCGGCCACGTTCCGCTTCACCGCGCCCGCCACCTTCCGGAAGCCGCCCTGGAGCGTGAACAGGTGCGACTCGGTGATGGTCAGCGCGGTCAGCGGGGCGCCGAGGCGGGCCCGCGCCGAGCAGGTGACCGGCTCGATGCGGCCACCGCCCGGCAGGTTGCAGCGGGTGAGGCCGATGTCCAGGCCGGGCGTGTCGGCCAGCGGCCCGTTCTGCGCCATCGAGACGAGCGGGCGCCAGGTGTTGTCGACCTGCTCCTCGGAGGTGCCGAGGCAGGCGATCAGCGGCGTCGGGTACGGCTTGCCGACCGGGTCACCGCTGGCGTTCCAGCCGTCGAAGCGGGTTGGGCCGAGCGCCTCAGCCCACAGGATCGCCGCACCGAAAGGATCTTTGCCCCACTTCTGACTCCGTCGCAACTGCCCGCCGTAGTAGGCGAACGTGTCAGGGGCTGGCCACGGAGCCGCCTGAGGGAACAGGCGGTAGTAGTGCAGCAGGAACCGCCACATCTCGTCGGTGAGCAGGTACGGCTGGCCCTTGCGGTACCCGTCGGGCACCACCAGGTTCGATTCGATCCACTCGCCGACGTCGTAGCCGAGGGTCGGGAACTCGCCCGGCTCGTCAGGCCCGCGCCAGGGCACCGTTTACCTCGTATCGCGGGGCACCATATCTCCCGCACCCGGGGTCACTAATCGCTCCCAGCCAGCACCTGCAAGCAGGTGAGACCGCCCGGCCCTTACCCCGCATCAGTATGTTCCGATCGGGCCCGCGTACAGCACGGGCGTCTCAGGACTGGACGTGATCTTCAGCCAGGCGGCGTAGACCGTGTGCGCCGTCGCCGCCGGGACCGCCGCCTGCCACAGCACCCGCGCCTTGTGCACACCGCCCTCGGTCACCCAGGAGGCGGACACGTACGATCCGCTCGCCGGGTCCGTGCCCGGCGCGACGATCGCGATCGACACCGGCAACGTCGTCGGATCCGCCACCTCCGACGACCATTCGGTCAGCGGCAGCAGCACGTAGTCGTTCGAGGTGTAGGGGACCTTCAGCACGGCGACCTCCTACAAGCTCGGCGGACCAACGCTCCAGGACCGTGCGGGACGCCCCGCCTTCCACGACCGGCCGGGCGCACCGGCCTTCCACGACCGCTCCGGGCGGCCCACCGACGCGGTGATGGCGACCTGCGCCGTCGTCACCAGCGGCTGTGGGAATGCGGCCACGGCTGCCACCGAGGCCGGAGCCGCCATCGAAGACGCCGACGGGGCGGCGGCCGGAACCGAGACCAGGCAGGCAACCGGCGAGGGCAGGACGTTCACCAGGCCCGCCACAGACGGCGCGGGGACCGACGCGAGTGCCGTGACCTGGCCCGGGGCCAGGTCGGCGCCCGCCGATGCCACAGGAGCCGGTACAGACGCCTGGACGGCCACCGCAGAGGCAGCCACGGCCGAACCCACCGAGAACGACGGCGACTTCACCGACGTCACGGCGGCCACAGCGGCGGGCTGCACATCGGCGGACCCGCCCGCAGTCACCACCGGAAGCGGGGCGGCCACCAGAGCGGCAATGACTGCGGGCGAGACCCTCGACCCCGCCGACAACGACGGAGCCGGAAGCGAAGCGACCGCGGCCACCGCGGCGGGAGTGACCGACGCCGAGCCGGACACCTGCACCGACGGCGACGGAACCGACGCCAGAGCCGTCACAACGGCGGCCGATACGGCCGAACCCGTGGACAGCCCAGCGACAGGAACCGCAACCGTGGCGGTAATGGGCGACGGCGAGACCGTGACGCTCGCGTGCAGGCCCGCGGCCGGGAAGGCCATCGAGCCGGCGAGCGTGGCCGGCGCCACCGTCGAGCCGGTCGCAAGTCCCGGCGACGGGACCGCGGTCAGCGCCGCGATGGACGCCGGCGCCGCAGTCGATCCGGTCGCCAGCGCCGGGCTGGGCAGTGCGGCCGTTGCCGCCACTGCCCCTGGAGAGACGGCGGTGATCGTGCCGACTACCGGCGCCGGGACGCTCGCCGTCGCCGCGACGACCGAGGCCGCCAGCGCCGAGCCGGTCGAGAGACCTGGAGCCGGGGCCGCAACCACGGCCGCCACCGCTGAGGGCGCGACCGTTGAACCGGCCTGGACCGTAGGCGGCGGAGTCGCGGTGATCCCGGCGATGGCAGCGGGGAGGACCGTTGAGCCGGTCGCCTTGGTCGCGGCCGGGAAGGCGGCGATAGCCGCGACCGAGGCCGGCGAGACCGTAGATCCCGTGGACTCCGCCGGCGCCGGGACGGCCACCACCGCAGCGATGGCCGAGGGGGTCGCGGTGGCGTTCGTGCCGCCGGAGGCGACCTTGAACGCCAGGATGATGCCGGTGCGAGCCTGCGGCGTCGCGCTCGTATAGGTCGCGCCGGTCGAATAGGAGGTCGAGCCGTTCGCTGTGGCCGAGAATCCGGCGATGCCGCCGGTGTCGCGGGTGCCGGACCCGAGGGTCGTGAACGCGTCCTTGATCTCGGTGAAGGAGTTCGTCCAGGTGTCCACGCCCGATAGTGCGCTGCTCAGCGACCCGCCGATCGAGCCGATGAAGTATCGGTCACCGCTGGTGGGTGTGATCGAGGGCGTGGTGTAGGACGTGGCGCTGGACTGGACGAACTGGCCGTTCGAGGTGTCGTACGGCGTCGAGGTGAGGCCGGAGATCTCCGCCGTCGCCCAACAGGACGGCGAGGCGCTGCCGATCGTGTAGGTCGTGCTGGTCTCGCCACCGGCCGCGACCTTCCACCACACGTAGTGGCCGAGGAAGGTCTGCTGGCCGCATCCGGTGCTCTGGGTGAAGCCGCTCGGTGTTCCGCCCGCGGTGCGGTAGTCGTCGGCGCAGGCCATGACGACCAGCAGGTTGCCCGCCGTCGCGGCGGTGTCCCAACTGACGGTGACGGTGGCCAGGCCGGTGTTCTGCGCGCCGCTCTTGGACTGGACGACCGAGGCGGCCACCGCTCACCCCCGGTCAGACGCCGTTGAGTTCGTTGGTGATTGCCTCGGCCTTGATCTGGTTCAGATAGTTTCCGCCGCCACCTTCGGCCTGGTGTGCATCCCACGCGGCCCGGTCGGCCGTGGGCGGATCCCAGTCGGTCTCGACCGTGTGGTCGAGCAGCCAGTCGATGTCCAGCACGATGTTCTCGTCCTGGCCGTACCACTGGCCGGTCGTGGCGAGCATGACGACGTCGCGCAAGCGGATCAAAACAGCTCCATTTCAGTGATCAAGGCACCAGGTCTACGGTGAACACGCCGGACGCGTTCCAGGTGATCTGGAAGGTTCCGGCTGAGGTCGAGTAGTCGGCGCCGAAGTCGACCAGGCAGATCGCGTTGTTGCCCGCCAGGGCGTCGGCGTACAGCAGGGCACACCGGGCGGCGGTGATCGTGGACGTCGACCACGACGTGTCCGCCTGGTCGAAGGTCATAATGCCGCCGGACATCGTCAGCGTCGGCGACGCCACCACCGCGCCGCCGGTCGTATAGCCGGTGCCGGAGACCTCGTTGGCGTTGTAGGGCGCTACGCCGTAGGCGGTGTCGGTGTTGTAGTTCGGCGCGGTGAGCGAGTTGGTGAACATCGCCCACTTGTTCGTGGTCAGGCTGAGGTCGATTGCGAGCTGGGTCGCGTCGAGCACGTCGACGATCGTCGCGCCGAAGAGGCCCGATCCGGAAACCGCCATGTCAGCGCACCTTCCCGCTCACCGTGGACGGCTGGATCGCGACCGAGCCGGGCTCGCCGGAGCTCACCATCAGGCCCGACTCACGCGCCGCCTTCCTCGCCGCGCGGAGCTCCTCCTGGGTGGCGCGATACGCGGCGCGAGTGCCCTCCGTGCCCGCCTCGCGATGCTCCTGGGCGGCGGCCTGCGCCGCGTCCTCCAGCGCGCCGATCTCCTCAAGCTGATCTGCGAGCGCCCGCAGTTCTGCGGCCCGGTCCGTTGAGCTCATCGCTCCTCCGTGGTCCTCGCCTGCACCCGCACTACCGGCGCATTGATGTTCACGTCCTGCCGGTCGCCCGCACGCTGCGTGACCGTATTGCCGAGCTCGTCTGTCGTGGCCTTGAAGCGCTCGCCGGCGTCGTCGCGGCCCTCGCGGACGCGGTCGCCCGAGCGGCGGCTGATCGAGCCGATCGAGCGGAGCTTGTCCAGGTCCAGTGGCATCAACCGACCGCCTTGATCCGCTTGCGGGCGCCCGTGCCGGACTGGCGCTGCTCAGCCACCTCGTCGGAGGAGATTTCCCACAGCAGGAGGCGCATGGACTTGGGAGTGAGCCCGAGGCGGTCCTCCATCGCAGTCGCCTGCGCGAGGAGGGCGGGCTGCGCGCCCGACTCCTCGGCTTCCAGCATCACGCGGCAATACCTCGCGACCGTGCGAGTCCATCCGAGGCGCGCCCAGGCGACGGCCTGGGGTGTCGCCCACAGCTCGACCCATGCTGAACTCTCGGCTTCACTCTGGTCACCCAGAGGCCAGGCCGGAGCCTGACCCTTCCGCCCCTCGGCGGGCAGCTTCGTGATCCCACGGCCACGCGCGCCGCGCTGAGGCTCGAACTTCGGGGGATTTGGCATCTCCACCTCCTCAGCCGATCAGCATGAGCTGCTCGCCGCCGCCACGATTGCCGCGTGCGATGTTGCACGTCAGATGCGCCAGGCGAACATTCGCCGGATCGTGGGCACCGCCCAGCGAGAGCGGGTCGATGTGGTCAAGGCTTGAGCTCATCCGATGAGGCCACGCCAGGGTCATATCGACCGCGCAGCCGCAGATTCCGCACAAATACCTGTCGCGCGCAGCGATCTCGGCCTTGCGAACCGGGCGGCCTGTCGAGGCGCCCTTCTTCCTGGCCCGCTTGCGCTGGTATCGATCTCGATCCACATCGTTGTACCGATGCTTGGTCTTGGGCGCCTTGCGTGGGCGCTTGTTCTTGCACTTGGTCGACCAGTACTTCGAGTCCAGTGATCGCGGTGTGAACGTCACGGCACAGATGACGCAATCGCGATCAGTCAGCGGGGCAGCCCTGGTGGCCCCTCGGACCACTCCTGCGCAGCGCTTGGAGCACACCTTCGCCTTGTACTGAAGGGCGCTGATGTCCACGCCGCAGGCGGCGCATTTGCGGACTCTCTGCCGCCTCTCGCCAGGGTTCCGGAGGGCCCAGATTCGACACGCTGGACTACACCATTTTCGCGGCGTCGAGCCTGCCACGGCGCCTAGCGGGACGTTGCAGGCAAGGCATGAGCCCATGTGGAACTCCCAGGGTCGTGCGGAAGCCCCCACGCCTGGGACGCAGGGGCTTCCTAGCCCTCGGGGATCAGCCGAGGGTTGATCGTTGAGTCATCACCCAGCCGGATGTGGGAACTGCCGACATCGCGAGAAAGCTGGCATCGGGGTCTCTGGGGGCTTGATCGTTGTGCCGCCACCCCACCCCCCGGGTCCCTCTCCCTCCCCGTCCGGTCGCCTACGCCGCTGGGTTGGGGCGTGCACCGCGTGCGCTGTTGCAGCTGCGGCACAGGATGGCGAGGGGTCCTCCCTCGTGCCCGCCGGCACCCACTGGATCAACATGGTCTGCTGTGAGATCACTGCTGACGTGTGCTGGTCGCTGCCAGCCTGGGCACCAGTCACCATGCTGTGCTCGCCATGCCGTGACTGCTGCTGCTCGTCGCTGTCGTTCGGCTGCGGTGTAGGGGCGGCGCTGCCGCTTGGCCTGGTCGCGTGCCCGCTCGAGGGGGCGGGTGCAGGCGGGGCAGCGGGTGGTGGCGCTGAGTGTGCCGCAGTCCAGGCAGGGCTTGAGTGCCATGTGCGTGACCGGCGTTCGTGGTGTGGGGGCGAACGGTGGGCGCGGGTGGCTGCACCTGCCTGGACTGGGCTGAGGTGGCGGGTTAGCGGGGTACGGCGAGCAGGTCGGCGTTGGCCCGCAGGATGTGGCCGGGGTAGGGCTTGTCGTAGCCGGGCACGTTGGGGTCGTCGTGGAACTGGCAGATGTGGATGCGCAGCCTGCGGTTGCTGGGCACGCGCACTGGCTGCACTGGGAACACCACGTGCTTGACGCTGGGGGAGTGGCCGGGTGCGTCGGTGATGACATTGCCCGCGCTGTCCCACAGCAGGTCGTCGTGCTGGATGGGGGCGTACCACTCCTGCGCCGGGAAGGTGGTGACGGTGTTGCCTGAGCCGCCGTCTGCGGTCACCTCGCAGAGGCTGAGCCACATCTGGCATTCGGTGCGGTGCTCTGCGTCGGGTGCCCACAGGTCCCGGACCCACAGGCTGATGGTGCCCCATACGTCGTAGCCCTGGGGGTCGCCGGGGCCGTTGATGAGGCTGATGCCGCCGCCGTTGGCGTGGTGTCCGGCGGGGTCTTCGGTGTCCTCGCTGAACCAGATCTTCAGGCCTTCGCCGCCGACGAAGCGGGAGATGACGGGGATGTCCTGGGGCTGGTCGCCGGTCTTGTAGCCGTACCGGGCGTGGACGGGCTGGAGGATGGACATGCGGCGCCCCCGTGGTCGGGCATGGAGAAGGCCCGGGAGCGTGTGCTCTACCGGGCCTTTGGCTCAGCCACGTGGTGGGCTGAGGTGACACTGAAGGTCAGTTATCACATTAGAGCTGAGTTGCACTACCAGGCGCAACCTTCACGACGGGTAGGCGCTTGCGGTCGCCCAGGAGGGCCCGCATCTGCTCCACCTCCTCCGCGTTCCAGAACAGCTCTCGCCCGCGCCGCTCGGGTGCGCAGAGGCGACCCTCGTCGGCCCAGAGTCGGAGCTTGCTGTACGGCGTTCCGAAGAGCCGGGTAGCGTCCTTCGTGGAGATCATGTGCATGCAGTCCCCGCATTCCCGCCGATCGCCAGGCTTCAGGCTGGCGATCCACTCAACGAGCGGCGACTCCAGGTTGAACCACTCGCCATGGACGCGTAGAGCCGCGAACTCTTGGTGACGCTTCCGTTCTACATCTCGACCGCCCGATTCCGTCGCCATCACCTCTTGCGGGTTGATGGCTTCACGACGGCCTTCGAGGTTGGTCGTCCAGCCGATCTTCACAAGTGGCCCGAGCCGCATGTAGTAGACGAGGGACCGATCCGCCTTTTCCTGCTCTTCTCTGAGCAGCCGGGAATGGTAGTCCACGTAGGTCTGGATGCAGGCGCGCGCGATCTCTGTCGTGATCTCCTCGCCCTTCGCCTGCATGACCTGGAGGCGCGCGAGTCCATGGGCCACGCCTGGCGTGTCGAAGGCGAACTCTTCGCGGATCTGTTGGGCGACCGGGTGGCGCGAGCCGATCGCGCCCTTCCCGCCTTCGGTATCCGGGTCGACCGTTCCGCCAGTGAGGTGACCCGTTGGCCTACGCTTGCCCATGTCGACCTGCCCTTCATCAGGTTGACCACGCCCCCGGACTGTTAGCGCAGTCGCGGGGGTCGAATGTCTGTTCATTCTCCCACGTCGCGGGCTATTTCCGCCGGGAGTTGCGCGTCGCAGGTGAGGCACAGGTGCGCCACGGTCTCGCCTTCGACGGACTGCACGGGCTCGATCTCTAGGTGGTTGCACAGGCCCCGGATGTACTGCGGCCCAGGCTCGCCCAGTTGCATGGTCTCGATCCATTCCCAGCGCGGATCGAGGTCGGCGCTCACGGCCGCCACGCCTCGTCGTAGTCGGGGTGCTGGTCGTACGGCAGGGCGAGCAGGCGGAGCGTCTCGCATGGGAACTCAGTCCATCCCGCGCCGTCGGGGTCGGTGTCGTATTCGCAGGCGATGATCTCCTGCAACTGCCCATCGCGCATGCGGTGCAACGTGACGGGCTTGTGGAGGTCGATGATCCGCCGCTTGGCCTCCACCTCGGCCAGCACGCGCGCCGGGTCGTGACGGGCGACATGCACAGCGTTCACGGACTCGCGGGCATCAAAGACCGACGAGTGGTAGTTCCGGATCACGGTGTCGTCGGGCAGCCCGTCGTCCCACTCGTCACCCATCGCGCCAGCAGCACGGGCCGCCTGCTCGTCCTCAGCGAGCCGGGCCCGCAGGAACTCCACCAGATCGCTCATTCGGCCGACTCGATCACCAGGATCTTGACGTTCGCCATCCAGGCCAAGCCCTCTTCGCGGCATCGCGTCCGATGCGGCTCGGCGTCCGGCGGAAAGACCGGATAGTCCCGAACGACTTCCAGGCGGAGATCCGCGCCGAAGACCTTGCGGGCCTCATCGAGGGCGGATAGCTCGATCTCGTCAGCGGTGTTGCCGTAGCCGTAGATCGTGATGCTCCGGCCGTACGGCTCTGTGCGCTGGCTCGTATTCTCGCTCATGTCGATCCTCCAGATCGGCCAGCCCCCGGAGCCTCAACCGCTCGCGGGGGCACCTTCATGATGCCTGCTGGCGCTGGTACTCGCGCCCGAAGCGCAGCCACTCGCTCGGCGGCTTGGTGAACTCACAATGACCGCAGTAGATCTCGGACGGCCGCACATCGCCCTCAGCCCTCACAGTGGCCCACAGCGTCCCTGGGCACGCTCCACCCTCCCCGGACTCACGGCAGGGCCCGATCTCGATCCTGCGGGCTCCTGAGGGCTGCATGAGGGCACGTGCACGCCCGGCCAGCTCCCGCATCGCGCCGGGGCACTCCTCGGCGGTGTCGGGCTGGGCGGCGAGCCAGTCGACGTGGGCGACGAGCCACGGCGCGGTGACGTCCGGTTCGGTGAACGCGGCGCGGGTCTTGCCGCGCCGGTCGGTGATGTGGTCGACGGGCAGGGTGAGGCCGCGCGCGTCGGCGACGTACACGCACCACATGGTGAGGTCGTGGGCGATCTGGTGCCGGGTGTCGGCGACGGCCGGGTTGATCGGCAGCGGTTCGCTGCTGGACCCGGACACGCGCTGCCCGGCCTGCCCGGTGGTGGCGAGCACCCGCTCCAGGCCGATGTACAGGCTGGGTAGTTCGGCGATGTCGCGTTCGAGGTGGTCGCGGCAGGACGGGCAGAGCCTGAGCCCTGGGAGGGCGCGGCGGTCGTCGTCGCCGTGGTCGGTCACGCAGAGAGTGCTCACTCGGCCTCCTGGTCCGGCTCAACGATCGCCTCGTTCCAGCGGTAGCGGCAGCGCGGGCACTCTCGGCGCAGACGCTCGTTGAGCCGGACTTCCATCCACTGATCGATGGCGTAGGTGGTGCTCGCTCCCACCTGTCCGCACTTGGGGCACGTCGCGTCATCGCCGGAGAACGGCGGCAGCTCACCCACCGCCGACGGCGGCATCTGGAGGTACAAGGGCATGGACGGCGGGACGACCCCTTCGGGAACCTTGCCAGCTCGCGAGCCTCTGCGCCTCACGTGGCCCACCCCCACAGCCAGACGTTGACCGGGATCGCCGTGACGACCGTGACGGCCACCAGCCAGTTGACGGCGGACGCCAGGGCGCGGTGGAGCTTGTCGCGGCCGGGCGTCACCTGATGGAACTCGATACCGCCAGTGGGCGGCTCTTGCGGATCTTTCGCCATCAGGAGCTCCCGCTCCCAGTCGGGCATGTCATCCATCAGTCCTCCTTGGGCTCAAGCGGGAGTGGCGCGGACCCTGTGGCCCTGAGATACCTAGTCAGCGGTGCGAGCTGATCGAGCGTGCCGACCGCACGAATGGTGATCACGGATTCGAGCAGGCCCCACAACTCGCTCTCGTGAACCTGGGCCCCGAGGACGCGGCATGCGCGGAGATGCGCTCGCAGTTCACGACGCCGCCATGCTCCAACGATCATCTCGGAGATCGTGATCGTCACATCGCCGCTCACGTGGCCTCCATCGGCAGGTCAAGGTATTGGGCGAGCATGAGCCCGGCGCCGTAGTGCGGATCGTCCTTGGGCCACTTCAGCCACTTGTCGCGGAGCTCGACGGCCCGCTCGATGGTCGCCGCCTGCTCCTTGGCCTGCTCGATGAGCTTCAGGTTGAGCTCGTTGACCGACAGGAGAGCGATCTTGGTGGCCTTCGCGTCCAGCTCGGCCTGCTCGGCGCGCTGGCGCCATTGCTCGCACTCGGCCTCAAGCTCCGCGATGTCGTCGCCGATCCCCGCCATCTCGTCCCGGGCGGCTCGGATGGCGTCACCGGTCTCGGTCAGTGCCGAACGCAGGTCGTCGGTCATGGCTGACCACCTCGAACCTGCTCGGCTGCGGCGTCCAGCCCTAGGTCATAGGTGCTGTTGAACCCTTCGTGGGGCATGTCGTAGATCTCGTCCGAGAGCTTGATCCGCACCTGCCGCTCATGCTCGGGCAGGATGGCGGCGAGGACCGCTCGTACACTTCCGGACCACGTGTTTCCGCTTAGCCCGACCTCCTCCTGGTGCTTGGCGTCGACTGCGAGCGCGAGCTTCCAGAGGTTGTCGGGCACCGTCTCGACGAGGTCGTTCGGCACGTCTTCAGGCTTCATCGTCGGCCTCCCTGGGCAGCACGCGGGCGGTGAGCGTGCCGTCGCGGACCTGCTGCCGCTCGGCGTCAGTCAGGGCCCGCACCGGGCTCCCGTCGTGACCACAGGTGCAATCGGCGGACAGGCACGCCAGGTGATCGTGGGCTATGCATCGAGGGCAGATCACGGCAGCTCCTTGATCGCGTCGAGGAAGGATCTCCAGTCGTTGCGGGAGACGGTCAGCATCGGCGACGCCTCGCCGAGCCTGGTGTCGCAGATCCCGATGCCGTCGCCGGTGTCGCCCGCCCAGACGCAGTCGCCGCCACCCGACGCCCGCGCTTTGCGGCCTCGGGTCAGCCGGTTCACGGCAGGGCCTTGATGACGGCGAGCAGGCCGTGGAATCGGTCGCGGGTGAGGACGAGGCGCGGGCCGTTCGGGTCCACGGAGTCGCGGATGAGCGCGAGGCCGCCGGACGCGCAGCAGGCTTCGATGCAGGTGCCGCTCGCGCCGCACGCCTTGCGCCAGGCCGCGGTCTCGACGCAGGTGCCGTTGGCCGCGCAGCCGCGCGCCTTGCGCCAGGTGAGGCCGCTCACTTGGCGGCCTCGGGGTCGTCGTCGAGGGTGAAGGCGTGGACGCTGACGGTCTCGATCTCAAGGGCCGCCTCGTCGCGGATGACGGTCATGGCGCTGTACATCACGTCGCCGGGGTCCTCGTCGGTGACGATGGTGAACGTCACGTTCACGCGCCGGTTGGTGGTCATTCGGTGGGTTCTCCTCGGAGTTGGGCGAGCGCCTGCTGGAAGCGCTCGTTGGCCGGCGTGCCGCTGCCGGGTTTGCGCAGTGGCGCGGGCCGGGGGATGGGCCGCCAGTCGTGGTCGTACAGCCCTTCGACGATGGCGGTGGCGAGGATCTTGGGGTCGATGCCGGGGAGGATGCGGCCGGTGAGGTGGCGGGCGCAGCGGTCGGTGGCGTCGTCGATGGCGCGTTGCAGGTCGGGCTCGCGGTCGGTCATGGTCCGGTCGCCCCGTAGACGATGAACGGCAGGCCGCCCAGGACCAGGCAGGCGCCGATGACGAGCAGGGCGAGCACCAGCCACCCGCGCTCGGTCATGGCTCGCCTCGCTTGCGCTTCCAGGCGGCCAGGGCGCGGCGCTCCTTGCGATTGCGCGGCTGGGCGGGGATCGACGTGCCCGCCTGATCCTTGGGCAGTTCCTTGCCGCGACCGCCGTTGGGGGCGGCAAGCGGACGGACAGGGGCTCCTTCGCGGCTCATCCGGTGTCCTCTCGAAGTGGGTGGCAGGCAGGGCAGCGACGTGGACGGTCCGGGTCGAGCAGACGTGTCTGCTCGTCGCAGTCACCACACCAGTCGGGCACTGCGCGGACGGCTGGGCCCGAAGGGCCAGCCCGGCCGGACGCGCCAGCCCGGGAGCGGCCCCCGCTCCCGCTTCCTTCGGGGCGGGGCGGGGCAGTGTCTATAGACGCGTCTGCAGACGCGTCTCGTCCCCGTCTCTTCTTGTCAACCCAGCGCGCTTGGCGCTGTGACTTGGCCTTTCTCTCTCGTTCGACCTTGGCCTTGGACGGCTGGTACTCGAAGTAGTCGTGGATCAGCCATCCGCTGTCCACAGGGTGACCCTGGTTATCCACATGAGCCGGGCAGTACTCCGACTTGCACGACTCATCCGCCAGATGCCAGATGCCACGGACCACCAGCTCGGGAACGAACTTGAGTGGACGCCGGGCCGACGCCACATCGAGGAGATCGTCGGCGGGCACGAATCCGTCAGTGAGGTTGCGTGCACACCAGAAGACCGCCTCGATGTGGAGCCGGAACGCGGTATCGCTCAAGCCCCTTACCTTGCGGTGAATCGGGAACTGGTCATCGAAGCGAACCCAGGGCATTCAGGCGGTCCCCTTCCTGGCTTGGCGGAGCCGTTCGTAGCGCGTGCAGGTGCGAGGGTCCAGGCGCATCTGCACGGCCGCCTGCGAGATGGTGAATCCCAGGTCTCGCAGGTGACTGAATCGAGCGACGCGCCCCTCGAAGTCGTCGCTGAACGCGTGATCGGGCTGCTCGGTGAACGCTGAGTGCACCGTGGCTATGAGCCGTTGCAGCAGTTCTTCGACGGAGGCCGGTTGTGCGTCGGGGCGCACCCGCTCGGCCTCCAGGGCGCGCACGCGCTCGGTCAGCTCGTCCCCGCTCACGACGCAGCCGCCTTCGCCTGACCGCGCTGCCATGAGGCGTTGCGGCGCAGCTTCATGCGCCGCCGCTCGGTCATCCCACCGGCCACACCGCCGGGATCCTCGCGCTCACGGCGCGCCATCACCCACTCGGCACACTCCCGTACGACAGGGCAGATCGCGCACACCTGAAGAGCCCTGCGCTCGCTGGCGGCGGTGTGGCCAGCGGGCGGGTCCATGACGTCCGGCATGCCGTAGCAGGCGGCATGGTCGCGCCAGCGGGCGAGGATGTTGGCCTCGCGGCCAGTGGCGGCGTGGTCGAGGTTGTAGTCGCCCATCAGCCCACCTCCGGCCAGTCGGCCTTGGCAAGCACGTCACGCTGCGCCTGCGGCAGTGCGAGGTAGGGATGCCCGAGGCGGTCACGCCCGGCCGCGGCGAGCCAGAACGCGTCCACCTGGTTGTCGTCGCGCAGCTCCAGGCCGTCGGTGCGCTTGGCCAGCGCCACCGCCATCGCCGTCTTGTCGGCGGTGCCGCGGCCGGTCGCGTACTTCTTCAGCACTGCGGGCGGCACCACGGCGACCGGGATGCGCGGGCAGCCGAGCGTGCACGTCAGCGTGTCCACGACGAGCCACCACAGGCCGGCGCGGTCCCATGTGCCGGCGCCGCGGGAGTTGTAGGACGGGCCCTCCAGGACGACGAGGGTGGGGTAGGGGCCGTCTCGGGTGACGTGCTCCCATACCTGGCTCAGGATGCCCCTGAGGCGCGCGTGAGAGGCGTAGACGCCCTCGCCGGCCGGGACGCTGCGGATCGTCTTGGTGACAAGCGCGTTGTCGTCGGCGAGCTCGGCCAGGCCCGTCGCGGCGAGCGACAGGTCGAGGCCGATCACGCGGGGCAGGTCGGTCATGCCGCGGCCTCCGCTCGCAGGTGCGCCATGAGGGCCTCGCCGATGTGGCGCGTGTACGCCGGCGGGATCGCCTGCGCGAGCTCGGGCCAGGACATCCAGTCGATGCCCATGGCCTCACGGCCGTCGGGTGCGTGGAACTTGTAGCCGCGGGTCATGGGCCCGCCGCCGCCGGTGCCGTAGACGCCGCCGATCGGAAGGCGCGAGCAGTGGCAGCCGCCGGCGCCCATGATGAAGAAGGAGGCACCGAACCGGCGGTGCCTCTTGAGCCATCGCGTCCTACCGTCGCGGCACCTGGCCTTCAGTCCGAACTCGGTGCCGCACAGTACGAGCGAGCCGGGCATCTTCGTGGTCGAGGCCACGTTCTCCACGACCCACGGGATCGGGCTGTCGGCCAGGAGGGCGAGAGTCGGCGTGAGCAGGTCGGGATAGTCGTTGTCGGGCCATCGGTGCCGGAGGTCGCTTTCGGACTGGCAGGGCGGCGAGCCGGCGACGGCGACGAATTGGGCCATGAACGACGCGTCGGACAGGGCCTCCAGTGCGTCGCGTTGGACGAACTCGAACGGGTAGTTCGGCTGAGGTTCGTGGTCGACGCCGACGACTTCGAAACCTGCGTCGTGGTAGCCCCGGCTGGCTCCGCCAGCCTTACAGAAAAGGTCGAGCAGCCTGGGCTTGGGTGCCCCGCCTGCGGGGATCCTCGTACCCGCGGGCGGGGCGGGCGCCGGGGAGCCGCTCCCATGGCTCGACCCGGCGCCGGTCTGGGCGCGTCCGTCTGCCACGGGGACCGCAGGCGGACGCGGGTTGGTGGGGGTCACGGCCGCCTCCTCGCGCCGTAGTCCCGCTGGTCGCTGACGTCGTCGCTCCCGCAGAAGGCGTCGTCGATCCGGTCGCCCCACGGCAGCTGGTCGCGGCAGTGGCGGGTGTACAGGCGCAGGCCGTGCTCGGCCGCGAGCATGGCGATGGCGCCGACCAGGCCGGCGAGGAGGTGGGTCATCACGCCTCCTCGTCGCGCAGCTTTGCGAGCGCCTGATTGCGGAGGTTGTCGCGATCGCGAGCGAGTGCAGCGATTACGGCATCGCTCAGATCGGGATGCTGGCCCTCGCCGATGAAGGTCCCGCCCACGTGGTCAAGCCAGCGACGCCAGAGCATCGTGGTCGCCTTTGCGCGTTCGCTCTCGTGGTCGACGACCGGCGACCAGCCGAACATCACGCACACGTTCTCGGCCAGCTTGAGTCGCTCGCGGAGCCGCTCTACTTCAGCCAGGAGGTCGGCGACGTCCCGGCGCGCTGCCGTGATGAACGCCGCGTCGGCCTGTCCCTGGGCATCCGCCTCCAGCTCCACGGGCGGCAGGTCGCCAGAGCGCACGACCTCCCACGGATGGATCTCATCCGCGATGTCCACTGACGGCCCCCAAGGGCCTGGCGTGGCCGCCTGCTCGCGCTCACGGATCTCGGCAAGGCGCTGGTCGGTCATCGGTTCCATCACGCCTCCTCGGCGAACTCGTCGTGCGCGATCCCGAGCGCCATGAGCCACCGCTGCCAGCGGGATGTCTCAGCCACGCTCGTCTCCGTCGGGGTCGCCGCGATGAAAGGGCGCCTTTGCGCCGTCACCTCCGCGTTCGGCCTTGAGGTCGGCGATGCGGTCGCGCTCCTCGGTGAGCGCCCGCGCTTCGGCTGCGTGATGGCCGCAGCCGCACCGGTCGCCGTTGCACAGGTCGTGCCGGGGCGGGTCGTCGAAGCAGGGCGTCGGCTTGAGTACCTCGCCCCCGCGCATGACGTCCTTCAGCGTGATGGCCTGCGACTCGCCTGCCTCGGGCGGTGCGGACAGGGCCTGCCCGATGTCCTCGGGCCGCATCTCGCCGGTCCGCTCCGGCGAGGGCATCTGGACGGGCGGCAGGGCGGCGGAGTCGATGCCGCGTTCCTCGCACCACCTGCCGAAGACGCTGCTGGCGTCGAGCGCGTCGTCGCGGTGCTGGGCGGTGACGTATCCGGCCTGGGTGTAGGCGCGTTCGAGGTCGTCGAGTTTCTTGGCCTCGCCGCCGAGCCATGCCTCGAACTTGGCGCGTTCGCGGTCCATGTGGGCGCGCTGCTCGTTCATCTGCCGTTGGAGGGCGGCTTCGCGGGCGGCGGCTTCCTCGGCGGAGCGCTGTTCGGTGAGGGCGCACAGGCGCACCGTGTGCATGTGCGCGGGGATGCGGACTTGCTCGGTCACTTGGAATCCTCCGAGACGCGCACGGGCATGATCAGGGCGTAGAGGCCGCCGTGGGTGATGACGAGCGGCTTGGTCGCGGACCGGAACCGCATGTTGATCGGCTCGCCGGTGTAACCCCGGCCGTTGATCGCCGAGCAGACGCGGGCGACCATCTTGGGGCTGAAGTGGATCGACGGCGCGACGGGTTCGCCGTCGTCGGCGTCCGCCTTGGCGACCATGTCGCGGTACTCGGGGAACTTGCCGTCCGCCGGGGTGAAGGTGACCGTCGAGTCGTACTCGCCGACGTACTTGACGGTGACGCGGTCGCCGTCCTGGGCGAAGGAGACGAGGCCCTCGATGGGCTGCTTGCGGGTGGCGCGGGGGATGAGGCTGATCAGGCGCTTGGCGATGTCGCGGGGCATGAGCGTGTCGAACGGCTGCCCGGTGGCCTTGATCGGCTCGTAGTACATGACGTACCGGTCGGTAGCGGCGAACTCGACGGCGCCGTCGGTCGCGGCGATCTTCACGGCGCGGATCACGGGCGGGTCGTAGTCGGACGATGAGGAGAACCCGATCGCGGTGACCAGGGTGGGCCGCAGCGCGGCGGCCTCAACGGTGAATTCCTGCTGCTCAGCCATTGCGGGCCTCCTTGCGGATGTGCTGGGTGTCGAGGGTGCGGATGCGGTCCACATAGTCGGCGGCGGCGTCGAACGCCTCTGGCCGGTGGTCGCGGAGCCAGGCGAGCGCATAGTGCTCCTCGCCGGACGTCATCGCGTGGTGGCGGACGGAACGCTCGTGCGGCGTCATGACGCACCGCCGTTGATCAGCCGCGCCAGCGTCAGGGCGGGCAGCGAGTACGCCTCGGCGAAGTCCGGCGCCACCGAGTCGGTGAGCATGGCGAAGACCTTGGCCTGCAACTCCAGTAGCGCCGCCAGCGGCTCGGCGAGCGCCGGGCTGGCCAGCGCAATCCAGGCCGCGTCGGTGTTCAATGCAGCTCCGTAGACGACGGCCTTCGAGCCATCGGTCCAGCCGCCGCCGTCGATCACCATGTGCTCGCTACGGGCGATGACGTTGCTGGACACCTCGTTGCCCTCACGGATGTGCCACGGACCAGGCGTGGCCTTGGCGGCCGTCTCGCGCAGCTTGGTCGCGGCGGCGCGCAGTTCCTCGGCGGGCGTCACGACGCCTTCCCCTCGGCCTGCGCCGTCCGCAGCGCCCGCCCCGCCTTGGTGAACGCGGCGGCGAGCATGTCGGCCTCGTCTGGGTCCTTGATGGTGACGACGACCTCGTCGGCGATCGTCACAGCGACGAACGGTGCGCCGTTGCTGGCGAAGTGCTCCTGGAGCCGGGGCGTGACCAGCGTGGCCCCGAACATCGACACGTAGCCGGTCACGCTCCGGCCTCCTTCGCGCGGTTGGCCTTGCGCTCCAGGCCCATGCCGAGCTGCACGGCGGCGAGCTCGAACACCTCGCGCCAGCGGATGAGCAGCGCCAGGTCCTCGACGGTGAAGATCAGGTCGCCGTCCTGGATGCGGGCCATCGGCCCGTCAGGCCCGTCAAGCAGTCCCTTGAACTCGGGGTGCCCGGACAGGCTGAGCTGGACGACGCTGTGGCCGATCACTGTGATCGCTTCGTGGTGCGGGATCATCGCTCGGCCGCCTTCCTGGCGCGCCGACGTCGTTCGGCGTCCCTGCCCCGCTTTCGGCGGCAGGTCAGGCAGGATCGCTCCGTTCGATCGGGGTTCTTGCGCTGCTTGCGCACGTAGGTGTTCTCTGGCGTGTACTCGTGGCCCAGGGGGCAGTGCGTCTTGCGGCTGTTCACCGCTGCCGGGGCGATCGGAGAACGCATCAGGTTCTCCAGAATCGTCACCGGCTCCAGGTGTGCCGGGTTGACGCACCGCCTCACCCTGCAGAGGTGATCGAGCACCAGCCCGTCCGGGATCGGGCCGACCAGCTCCTCGTACGCCAGGCGATGCGCCAGCGCGCATCGCCAAGTCCCGTCGATCTTGACTCGCGTAGACCCGTACCCGGGAGTGCTGATCCGGCCGAACCAGATCAGACACCCACCCCGGCCTGGCACTACATGGTTCAGGACCGAGTCGTCCCCCGGACGCCAACTGTTCGGCGCCTTCGTTACTGTTTGCATCGGCCGATGCCTCCTTTGTCGTGTCGGCCGTTCCAGCCGCCGCCCTGGGGGTCCAGCCCGGGGCGGCGGTCCTGCTTTCGATCAGTTCGTCCACGCGGGCCATGGCCTCGCGTCCGTGCGCCCTGAGAACCTCGGCCGCCAGGTCGCTGATGCCCTCGGCCCACGTGGTGTGGTCGCAGGTCACGGCCGGTCCTTCATTCGCGTGATGTGCAGGTCCGGGAAGGCCTTGGCCTGCTTGGCGTCCTCGACGAGGCGCTGCGCGGCGTCCACGTCGGCCTCCAGGCAGGCAACCCAGGCGCCCTTGAAGCGGGCCGTGGCCATCTGGGCGGCCACCTCGGCGCGGCGCAGGCAGTACTCGGTGTCGAAGCCCGGCTTGTCGCTGTTGGCCAGCAGCTCATCGGCCTCGGCGGCCAGCTCGCAGCCGCGCGCGTAGTGAGCGGCGTGGTTCATCGGGACCCCTCGGCGATCTCGTCGGCCTCGTAGTGCGTCGAGCTGTCCACGGCCTCGCCGTCGATGACCTCGGCGGCGTCATCGGCGCACGGCGGCACGGGCTCCGGCTCGCGCTCGCCCGTGATGTCGGCGGCCGTGACGCGCGGCGAGGCACTCTCGGGGACGCGGCGCTCGTCCTCCGCGCCCAGCCCGGAGACGTTGAACGCGCGGCGAAGAGAGTGCACCTCGGCGGCCTTCAGGGCCATCTCCTGGGCGTAGTCGCGGTTCGAGCCGGCGACCGGGTAGCGGCCGGGAAAGGTGAACGGGTGCCGCATGTCCTTGCGGTAGACGCTGACCCGCGCGACCCACTCCGTGCCATCGTCGGACAGCGTCGGCTCCTGCTCGACCACGATCCCGTCGAGCTGGCCGGAGGAGTGCGCGATGTGCAGGTAGCCGTCGCGGGTGATGTACACGCCGCCCTTGGGGATGACGATCACGTGCTTGAGCAGCGGGTCCAGGCCGTAGTGCTGGGCGACCGCGACGACCGCGCGGGACTTGGGGTCCTGCGGGTTCAGTCCCAGGTACTGCACGACCTTCTCGTCGGTCCGGTCGAAGGCGCCGACCGTGGTCTGCTGGGTTGCGAGCTCGGTCATGCGTACAGCTCCTCGGGGTAGCGGTCGTGCGCCCACGGCGGCAGCGACACCTCGTGGATCTCGTGCGGGTAGCCGGGCCAGACACCCGCGTCGCGGCAGTCGCGGAACATCTCCAGCGCGCGCCGGTTCAGCCGGGCCCCGGTGGCCATCGCGTCGTCGTCGAGGCGCACGATGCGGATCAGGTGCGGCGGCGCGGTCTCCTGGAACACGAACAGGAAGTCGGGCCGGGCGAGCTTCAGGACCTGGTAGCCGTCCGAGTAGAAGGCGGCCTGCATGTCGTAGCCGTAGCTGACGACCGACTTGCGGACGGCGTCCTCGGCGGCCTCCGTCGTGGTCTTGTAGTCCACGATCACCGGCACGCCGGCCACCCGGGTCTGCTTGTCGAGCATCGCCCGGCACATGACGCCGCTGTCCTCGTCGAGCCACACCAGCGCCTGCTCGACGGGGCCGTTGCCGGTGATGAGCGCTGCGGCCTCGGGATGGTTGAGCAGGGCGGCGGCCATGTCCTGGACGCGCTCGTAGTCCTTGCGCAGCAGGGGCACCTTGCCCTCGCCACGGGCTTTGGCGGCGGCGTCCTTGAACACCTTGCCGCGCCGGTCCTTGGCGTCGATGGCGACGAGGCCGGGGCCGACGCCGAGGACCATGCGGTGCGCGGCGGTGCCGAGCTCCATGGCGTCGGTGGGCGCGGGCGGGTGGTCGAGTTCGTAGCGGAACCGGGCCGGGCAGGTCTTGAGGAGCCTGCGGGCACCCGAGCTGGACAGTGAGCCGCCTTCGATGGGGTCGCGGTGGTAGTCCTCGGCGGGGATGTCGTAGACGCCGGGCGCCGTGATGAGGGAGGTCATGCCCGCACCTCTCCGCGCTCTCGCTTGAGGTCAGCGTGCGCCGCACGGCATTCAGCGCAGCGGTACCGATAGTTCACGTAGCCGTTATCGGTCCCGTGCGGCTTCTCCTCGAACGGCAGGTCCGCGAGCCGGTTCCGGTAGGTCCACAACCATTCGCTGTGCGCGGCCCGGCATTCGGTGCAGCGGCAGCCCCGGTTGTTGTAGCCGCCGTTGCCGTGCGGGATCCGCGCCGGGTCGGTGGTGGTGTTGCGGGGGCTCATCGGCCCCACCGCCCGTCCCAGTCGCGGTAGGGCGTCCAGTCGTCGTCGTCCTCGGGGCAGACCTGGTCGCCCATCCGGTCGATCTCGCGGCGGGTGCGGTCCACGAACAGTTCCAGCGCGCCGACCACGGACACCTCGGGCGCGGCCTCGCGGAGGATCGTGACGGCCACCTCGACCTCGATGACGCCGAGGTCGAGGCAGCCTCCGATCAGCTCGACCTTCTCGTGCAAGGTCAACACGGCCCGACCTCCGGTTCTGTGGCGGCGGACGTGCGGAGCTGCCGGAGCGCCCACACGGGCCGGACGGTGCCGTCGCAGCGCCGCGCCTCGCACGGCACCTTGGAGCGGTCGGCGACCCAGGCGCGCTGCTGGGCGCGGGTGAAGCGGGTGGTGGTGTGGGCGTCGGAGGTGCCGCACTGGTAGGGCTCGACGCGCGGGCCCGGCAGCAGGTCGGCGACCGAGGTCAGGAGGCGCTTCATCGGCCAGCGCTCCGCTCGGCTTCAGCGGCGGCGCGGAGGGCGGCGAGCACCTGATCCTCGGTGCGCTCGTCCTCGTCGTTCCAGTAGGCGATGTCCTGGATCAGATTGCGTGGCGTGGGGGCTCCGCGCGTCTCGAAGACGACCTGCCGCAGCAGAGCGCTGAACGCATCCGCCGCCGCGCCGTCGTCCACGTCAACGTCGTCGTGATCGAAGTCGGGCGCGTATTCGAGCGCGATGTTGATCGCAGCGCCAGCACAGACCGGGCAGTCCTCTGGAGCGTCACCACGCTCCTCGGGCTCGTACCAGTCGCCCTTGATCCACCCGTTGCGGTCGATCACGTCGGCGGCCTTGTCGAGGATCTCGGAGGTCTTCACGACCGCGCCTCCTTGAACTTCGCGACCTGCCGCTCCAGGTCACGGACCCGGCCGATCAAGTCGGCGAACAACTCGCACCACGGGCACTCGCCCTGGTTGGGACAGATCGCGTCGCAGTGCGGGGTGGACCGGTGCGGGTGCTCGGGCTCACGCGGGCCCATCCGCACGGGGCCGCCCTCGGGGATCGAGGTCATCTCGGGCCGGACGTCGAGGTCGGCCTGCGGCGGCACCTTGGCCCTCTGGCTGAACGGGCCGATCATCAGGCACCTCGCCGGATGCGGGCGGCGTGGACGCTCCCGGCCGCGAGGACGGCAGCGACGGCCATGGCGATCCCGTCGTGCAGGAACGCGCTCATGGCCAGCAGGACGATCGACGCGGCCAGGGCGACCCAGGCGGTGAACGCGGTGCGGGCCACGAAGAACGCGGCGACGGCGATGAGACCGGCGACGATGGCCACCGCGAGGGCGATGGTGGTGGGGTCCATTTGGATTGCTCCTTTACGCTGGCGGATGTGGATTGCTCCACACGCCCCGGTCTGCTCGCGACAGGCCGGGGCAACTTGCTTACGAGGCGATGTGTGGGGCCTTCGCCTTGCGGGTGCGGGCGGCGATGAAGCGCTCGATCGCCTCGTCGCTGACGCGTGTCTTGGGGGCCTTCGAGCCAGGCGGGGCGATGTCGCAGGACTCCAGGTCACCGGCCGCGATGAGGCGGTAGACGGTGTCCTTGGAGGTCTTCAGGCGCCGCATGACCTCGGGGATGTCGTAAAGCTGGGAGGCCATTTAGGCGCTCCGGCGGTCTACAGGGGGGTCCCGCAGTTCCGGCACTTGGTCCGCGTCGGCTCGGTCATGTCGTTGGGCGTCCCGCAGTTCGGGCACGGCACCATCGGCGGCTTTGGCGGCCGTCCCTTCGGGCTCATCGGGCTTCACCAGGGAGTCGGGGTCGGTGACGCCGAGCGCCTTCGCCAGCTTGCGGAAGGCGGGGCGCGACATGTATTCGCGCGTTCCGCGTTCGAGTTGGCCGAGGTACGCCCGGCTGATGCCAGCCTTCGCCGCGACTTCCCTGATCAGCAGGTCGGAATCGGTTCGTGCTTTGCGGAGGGCCGTCCCGTCGAGGGGGCCGACCCTCACTGTGAGTCGCGCCATGCATGGAGTCTGTGGCTTTCTTTAGCATCCTGTCAATACTTGCTACAGAAGTCTCCATGATCATCTGCTTGGGAGATAGCTTCCCGTACCGGAAAATGACGGTGCTGGACGGTGCCATAGGAAGCTGGAACACTCTGAAGTCATGAACGCAAGCTCCCGCCAGGTACTCGGCGACGCCGTGGCCGCAGAGCGCAAGCTCCGTGGTCTCTCGGTCGCCCGTGCCGCCGCGCTAGCGGGAATGAGTCATGTCACCTGGGCTCGGATCGAGAACGGCGACAGGGTCCAGGACGCCAAGCTTGGCGGCATCGACCGCACCTTCCAGTGGCCCGTCGGCATGGCTGCTCGCATCCTCGACGGCGAGCAGCCGCCGCGGCCCGACCCGCGCATCATCGAAATCGAACGCTCGACGGTCTTCACCGACGAGGAGAAGGCCTACCTCATCGGAAAGATCAGGGCGATGCCGCCCCGTGAGCCCGAGAGACGTGACGACACCGCTTAGGCAAGGCTGGTGTCACCGTCACGCCAGGTATGAATTCATCTCGATCCGTGCTGACAATTCGTCTACAAACACCGACAGTAGGGACGTTTCAACGCTGAGCGACCCCGCGCAGGGCAGGAAGTTACCTTCACCCAGCGAATGCGTTCCGCGAAGTTCTCCCATCAGGAGGGAAACCGTGGATGCCCGTACAGTCCTGGCCGCAGCTCTCATCGCAGCCTTCGTCGCGGTCGGATTCATCGCCGGGGCCGCGTCGAGAGGGGGCGTTGATCCGCGGCTCGTCGGCAACGCAGGGGTAGGCCTGGGGGCGATCGCCATCGGGCTCGCAGCGGGCTCACGCCTCTTCCTCCTCGTCGAGCGGCTGGAGTCCAAGTTCGAGACCAAGTTCGCGCACCAGGAAGCCAGGTACGTGCAACTGGAGAACAGGTTCGAGATGGTCGAAGGCAGGTTCCACAACCTGGAGCTCCTCGTCCTGCACCTGATGGAGGAGGTCGGCGCGCACAAGCAGCACGATCAGGACGCGCTCGCCGAAGCGGCGGGGCTGGAGACCACCGGCCCGCACAGCGTCCGGTCGATCCGCAAGCCGTAGGCTCCGCGTCACATGGCCGCCGGTGAGCCCGCGCTCGCTCACCGGCGACCGCCCCCATTACCCCTCGTCAGGTGAACCGAGGAGCAGCCGATGCCCTCCTACCGCAAGCTCCCGTCCGGCCTGTGGCAGGCCGCGGTCTACAAGCCCAATGGCCGCCGCATCACCGAGACCGACAAGCTCAAGAGCGTCGTGAAGGAGTGGGCGCAGGACCTGGAGGCCCGCTATGCCAAGGGCGATCGCCGTGACCCGCGCGCAGGCCAGATCACTTTGGGGGAGTGGCGTGCCCGTGTCGTCGCCTCCCGTCGCCTGGAGGCCCCCACGGTCCGCAAGAACGAGTCGCTGTGGCGGACGCACTGCCAGGGCGAGTGGGGTGAGTGGCCGATGAATGCCGTCACCCGTGTGGAGGCGCAGGGCTGGGTTAAGGATCTGGAGGCCAAGCGGCGCTCTCGGCACAAGGGCAAGAGCGCCGACCGCGACGACGAGGCCGTGCCGCTGCTCAGCGCTTCGACGGTGCATGAAGCGGTGTTCGTGATGACCGTGCTGTACCGCATCGCGATGGTCGAGGATCCACCCATCGTGGCCTACAACCCGTTCGCGAAGCTCGACCTGCCGAAGATCGAGCCGCGCCCCGTCGAGTACTACGAGCACGACGAGGCGGCGCTGCTGTACGCGGCGATCGAGCGGCTGCACGGCCGCAGGTGGCGGCTGCTGGCCGAACTGGGCATGGACGTGGGCCTGCGCCCCGGGGAGCTCTACGGGCTGCACACCGACCGGATGAGGTGGAAGCAGGGGCTGGTGGAGGTGACGCGCGTGATGACCCGGGCCGGGCTGCGCGAGTACCCCAAGAGCCGCAAGTCCCATCGCTCTCCGCCGGTGCCACCCGCGACGATGGCCGCGCTCGCCGACGAGCTCGGCGCCGGCCGCAACTGGGCGGGCCGGTGCACGTGCCCGAAGGTGATGCCGGACGGTTCGACCCGGCCGGGCTCTGGCCCGTGCCCGGGACTGGTGTTCAGGGCGCCCGAGGGTGGGCCGGTCGATGACGGGAACTTCCGCGACCGGATCTGGTACACGGCGGTGGGGGCCGCCGACGTCCGTCGCTTTCCACCGAAGGTCATGCGCCACACCGCGGCCTCGTGGCTGGTGATCGACGGGGTGCCGCTGTACGACGTGCAGCACCTGCTCGGGCACGAGTCGTTCGCGACGACGCAGCGGTACGCGCACTTGGCGCCGGACGCCCACGACAAGGTGCGAGAGTCCTGGGCGCGACGGTCATGATCGTGCGTGCACCATGCGTGCGGAAGGTGCGAGACGCTGAGATGTGCTGAGACACACTGCGACGGTTTCGCACGCTCAGAGACATGATCGGGGCTCCCACCTGCGGGCCCGGGATCTTTCACACCGAAGAGGTCACTGGTTCGAACCCAGTATCGCCCACCGCAGGTCACAGGCCGTTTCTCCAGATCAGGAGAGGCGGCCTTTTCTGTTCTATGCGTGCCATGTGCGTGATGATCTTCGAGAAGCCTCCATGACCGGATGGTGACAGCCGCCTTCTGCGGTGAACGGGTCGTGACATAGAGACGTCACACGGACACGCATCCACCACGGGAGACCACATGGCCAAGCCGGAGAAACTGCTCGAACAAGCCCGCGCCCACCTGGAGCCCGGCGAAGAGATCCTCGTCTACGTCACCGGCGCCTACGAGGCCAAGCTCATGGGCAGCGACACCGTGAGGTCCGGGATCTTCCTGGCGACCGACCGGCGCCTGGTCTTCTACGCCAAGAAGATGGGCGGCTTCGACTTCGAGCACTTCCGGTACGAGAACATCTCCAGCTTCGAGCGGGCCAAGAACTTCAACGGCCACTCCTTCAAGTTCTTCGCCTCCAACAACACCGTCGGCATGAAGTGGATCAAAGACGGCGACGCCCTGGCCACCTTCGCGCAACTCGTGACCGACAGGGCTGGGCAGAAGCAGGCGAGTCAGCCTGCCGCACAGGAGGACGTGTTCGAGGCGCTGGAGAAGCTCGGCAAGCTACGCGCCGCCGGCGTCGTGACCGACGAGGAGTTCGAGGCGAAGAAGGCCGAGTTGCTCAAGCGGATCTGACCTCGGTCTTAACGAAGCTTGGCCTCGCACCGTAGCCTGAGAGGTGTCTAGTCGCTCAGGAAGTAGGTGCGAGGCCGATGCATGACGAGATTACCATCGGGGCCCGACTTCGGGTGCTGCGCCGCTGGCGCGGAATGAGCCTCGACGAAGTCGCCACCCTGGCCGGGCTGAGCAAGTCGTTCTTGTCCCGTGCCGAACGAGGGCAGCGCGCCCTGGACCGCCGATCCCACATCGCCTCACTGGCGTCCGTCCTCAGGGTGTCGGAGACCGATCTGGTCGGCGGGCCGCACCTGGGCACCGACCCCGAGCAGGCCGAGCCGCACTCCTACATCTCCCCGCTGCGGATCGCACTCGAGACCAACAGCTTCCGCAGTGAGCCGATCGTCGAGCGGGCCCGGCCACTCGCCGAGCTCCGCACGCTCATGACCGGCCGCGTCGAGGAGCACCGGCGCCGCTACGACTACGTCACGGTCGGCCGATACCTGCCCGACCTCATCGACGAACTGCACTGGCACGTGTCCGAGCCCGAGGACGAGGCCGTCCAGCAGCTGGCGCTCGAGACGCTCGTCGAGGCATACATGTGCGCGGCGGGCATGGCTCGCTCCCTGCGTCATCCCGACCTCGGGCATATCGCCGCCGTGCGCGCGGACGAGGCCGCGATTCTGCTGGATGATCCGATCGCTCGAGGCAAGGCCGCCTTCTCTCTGCTACGGCCGAGCGCCTCGAACTGGCATCGCGTCAAGACGATGGCCGAGCGCGCGGTGGATCGACTACAGCCTTACATCACCGACGACCGCGACGTGCCCGTGCTCGGCATGCTGACGCTGAACGCAGCGCTGGCGTCGGCGGCCAGCCGGGACCACGCCGCGGCGCAGGGCTGGCTCGACGAGGCGGCCGAGCTGGCGACGCGCGTGCCCGACGACCTGCGGGCCAACTGGCAGGCGTTCAGCGCCACCAATGTCGCGGTCTGGAACGTCACGGTGGGCGTCGAGGCGGGCAAGGCAGGCGGCGAGGTCGCCGAGCTCGCTCGAGCGGTGGACGTGACCAAGCTGGACACGCACCTGGGCCGCAAGACCTGCTTCCTGGGTGACGTCGGACGCGGGCTTGCTCGAGACCCGAAGCGGCGCGAGGATGCCATCAAGTGGCTGCGCCGCTCTGAGGAGGCCGCGCCGCAGCGGTTCCGCAACGACGCGAAGGCTCGCGAGGCGATCGCGGTCATGCTCGAGCAGGCGCGAGTCGCCTCCCAGGGGCGTGAGCTGCGAGGGCTGGCGGCGAGGATGGGAGTCCCGCACTAGCGTTTCCGCAGGTAGCGACAACGTTGCCACCTGACAACTTACCGGCCGGTATCACGCCTACTGTCCGTGGTCATGAACACGTCCCAGGGTGACGCCACGGAAGAGCTCGAGCGGCTGCGCTCGACGCTGGCCGAACGAGGATGGCCAGCCGAGATCCGACAGCAACGTGGCCGTCGGGATCGTCTTCACGTTCGCAACCCTCGCGTGCCGAGCATGAACGACGACATTCTCTGTGACGGCGCCCGGTTCTGCTGGTCGCACGGCCAGGGCATTGGCCCGGTCAAGGATGTCGCCGACGTGGCCGACCGCATCCAATACGTGCTTCGCGAGGTCGGCTCATGATCTCCGGGTCCGGGTCAGCCCGCGGACTTTCCGATCACGTACGTGCCCTTGCCGCGGACGGTCCGCGTGAGGCCCTCTTCGTTCAGAACGTGAATGGCGGCGCGCACGGTGTTGCGGCTGACGCCGAACTCCTCGCACATGTCGGGCTCGCTGGGGATGGCCCGCTGCGGCGGGTAGGTGCCGTCCCGGATCCGCTCTCTGATCACCGCCGCGATCTGCTGATAGATCGGGTCGGGCCCGAGCAGGTCCACACTCACACCAAAAAACTAGCCGTCCGCACACGTAGCTCCCTGTGTGTACCCGTGCTAGTACAGGTAGAGACAGGTAGGTACAAGATCGGGCCCGGTGTTGCGTCCTGGGCCTCATGGAACGTGGGTGCGGCAGCACCTTGGTCCTGCGCGGGAAGGGGTCTGCCGCGCCCACCCTACGTCGCGCGGTTCGACCCGGCTACCCCCGAGGCCGGGCGGGCCGCGCGACTCCAGCGGCGCGACGGCGGGCCGGGCCCATACCGGCGAGGGCCCGCCGTCGCGTCCCGGGGGTGGCGCGCATGAGTGACCAGCGCCCCGAGCTCGTCACCGCCGAGCAGTGGCAGATCCCCGAGTTCACCGTCTACCGGGTGTCCCTCGGCTGGCGGGCCAGATATGTCCGCGACCCCGGGCTGATCATCGAGGCGTCCACCTGGGATGACCTCGCCCTTCGATGCTGCGCCGTCCGCATCGGCCGCTCATGGCAGGACCCGGGCGATGGCTGAGTCCGAGGCGGAGAAGGCGCGCCGCATCGCCCGTAAGGCGGCGGCGTTCGAGCTGTGGCTGAAGAACCTGCCGATGGCCGGACGCCCCGATCGCGGCGACCCCGCGCTCCGCGAGCGCGCGGAGAAGGTCCTTGACGAGGAGCCCCCGCAGGGCGACGGCGAGGACGACTAGACCCCGCGGCCCCGGGCGTTGGAGGACGCCCGGGGCCGCGGTTGCCAACCCGAAGGAGAAGCACATGGGCAAGAAATGGATCCTCAGCGCCGACATGAAGAACCGGATCACCGGCGCGCAGGGCGATTCCGCGCTGGTTCACAGCAAGGAGGACCTCGACCGCCGGGTGGCCGCCGCGAAGAAGGCGGGCGTGAAGGTCAAGATCAAGGAGGTCAAGTGATGGCCAAGGCCAAGAAGAGCCACGAGACGCCACCGGTGCAGTGCGGGAACTGCCAAGGCAGTGGCCGGGATCCGTGGCATCCCCGCACGCAGGAGTGCGGGCCCTGCGGCGGAAAGGGCTGGGTCCGGGTCTAGCCCGAACCGATCCATCTGGCCGCCCCGCGCCTCCGCGGCGGGGCGGCCCCAGCATTTTGGAGATCCCATGGACACGACCGAGCAGCCACGCCCGGCCGCCACGGCCGGAGACGTGGCCATCCGCCGCACCACCGCTGCCGTGGTGGTCGGCGTGGCCGTCCTGGCCGCCTACGTCTCCTACCGGCATGCCCTGCATCTGGCCATCGGTCACGGCGAGCCGGTCAGCACGGCCGTCGCCGCGGCCCTCACGGTCGACGGCCTCATCTTCGCGGCCAGCATGGTGATGCTGCACGCAGCCCGCCACCGCCTCCCCAAGCCAGCACTGGCCTACGGCCTGCTGGCGCTGGCCATCGCGGCCACCCTCGCGGCCAACGTGGCCAGCGGCTGGGCCCACGGACCCATAGGTGCCCTGGTGGCGGCGTGGCCAGCGGTGGCCCTGGTCGGCTCGTACGAGATGTTCATGTGGCTAATCCGCACCGGCCCCGCACTGCCCGCCGCGACCGAGTCGATGCCGGAGGTGGCCGACCTGGCCGCCGTCGTCCAGGCAGCGGCCGATGCAGGGATGTCGCAGCGCGCGATCGCCGACAAGTTCGAGATCAACCGGCACCGGGTGAAGCAGCTCCTCAGCCAGGCGGCCACCGCCCCGGCCATCGAGAGCCAGCCGGAGCCAGCGTGACCGTCAGCCTGGAGAAGGAGACCGGCGCGGAGGTCGCCATCCCCGACGGCGGCCTGCCGGAGCGAGCCATCCTCGAAGGCGAGGTGGTCCCGCCGCCCAGTGCCGCGGCCGTGATCCGCGCCGTCGTCACCGACGTGGCCCGGCACAGCCGCACCCGCACCGCCGCCCGGCACGCCATGTACGTCCCCGCGGGCGCCGTCGTCGCCTTCCGCCGCCTGTGGGACGACCGCACCACCGCGCGGTACGGGCGGATGATGCGCGCCGCCGAGGCGCAGGGGAACCGCGAAGAGGCGCTGGAGTGGGAGGCCCGCCTCGCCGCGTTCCGCCGCGACCGGCACGCCCGCCGCATGGACCTGCTCGCGCTCCCGCTCAAGTTCGCGCTGGCCGTGCCCAAGGTAGCGCTCGGCCTGTTCTGGGTCCTGCTCATCGTCGGCGCCGCGCTAGCCGGAGCCCGCCACGACGTACACGCGATCGGCACGCCATTCATCGCCGTCGCCAACGCCGTCGCCGTCGCCGTGCTGGTCATCAGCATCGCGTGGGGTCCGCTGCTGCTCGCCCTGCCCTGGCTGGGCATGGCCGCGCTGTACGTCGTCGGCCGCAGCCACGCCGAGTCCGCACCCGGCTGGGCTACCCGGTTCGAGCCCGACCGGCCTGAGGCCGGGATCGTCATCACCACCGACACCGTCGCGCTCGCCCTCCAGCACCTGCGCATCGCCGAGATGAAGCGGGCGTTCAAGGACGGCTGGATCCCGACGTTTACCCAGCAGCCCGTGCGAGACGGGCGCGGCTATCACGCCGTCGTCGGCCTGCCGCTCGGCGTCACCGCCGAGATGGTCGCTGACCTGCGATCCGTCCTTGCCCGCAACCTGCACCGCGCCGAGATCGAGACGTGGCCGAGCGACGCGGAGAAGGCTGGGACCGGCGCGGCCGGCGCGCTCGACCTGTGGATCGCCGATCCCGGCGCGCTGTCCAAGCCCGCGCCCGAGTACCCGCTGCTGCACGAGGGGACCGCTGACGTCTTCGCCGGCGTGCCCGGTGGGGTGTCCCCGCGCGGCGATGCGCTCGCCATCCCGATCGTCGGCAAGAACGTCG
>Ga0207662_10000028_pt1 | contig 68798 bp, 109 predicted proteins | sample KBSS33LmetaG_FD_184338 | JGI IMG/M metagenome (GOLD analysis project Ga0207662, IMG submission 184338) | Switchgrass rhizosphere microbial communities from Kellogg Biological Station, Michigan, USA - KBS S3-3L metaG (SPAdes) (version 2) | ecosystem: Host-associated > Plants > Roots >... | reverse complement strand
GCCCTCCATGCGTTCTCCTCCTTCGACGTGTAGATCGGGGTTACCGGCGAGTCGCACGTCACGCACTCCGGCTCGTACTCGCGGGACGAGAGCTTTCGGAAGTTCACCCACGGCGTCGGCCCGTGGATCGGGCAGAGGTACTCCATCGGCTGCTCGTGCGGGCACTCGACGGCGGCTGCCATCGCGGCGTCGGCGGCGGTGTGCGGCCCGGTGCGCATGTCGCAATGCACGCAGTCCACCCAATAGCGCGTGCGCCACAGATCGCGCGCCCGGCGGGTGCTGCGAACCATGACCAGATGCGTGCTCACTCGTCGTCCCTCCACTTCTTCCACTCGTCCACGAACTCCGGCCAGAAGCGCCACAAGATCAGGAACTCCACGCCGACCAAGAAAACCGTGACACCCCGCCCAAAGCCGCTGACGGAGCCGTCCGCGATGTCGAGCAGGTTGCGGACCGCGCTCTGCCCGTTCGCGAACACGATGAACGCGAGGATCCAGAAACGGCCGGGCGGCTTCGGCCGTTTGCGCCGCCGCCTGATCGCCGTCCTGATCGCGTACTCCATCGCCCCATCTACATCCTCGGCTCGTAGCGTTCGAGGTACGCGAGGATCCGGTGCTCCAAGCTCTCGGCGATCTCGTCGAGGATGTCGTCCGGCGGGTACTCCCACTCGGCCATGTGCTGCATCAGCGCGTCGGCGTCCTTGATCGACAAGTGCAACGTGACGTCGAACGTCGGACGGCCGGGCGCGTTCCAGATCGCTCGGGCGTGTTGGAGCAGTTCGCGTAGCTCGCGCCCTGTCACGGCAACTCACCGATCAGCGTCTCGGTGGCGGCCTCTAGCGACTGCACGTCGGCGACGTCCACACCCCACTGGTTCGGGTAGTCCATCGGCACGGTGACCTCGCGAACGACCTCGCCGTCCTTCTTCGCCTGCAAGACGAAGTGGCGGGGCGCACCGTCGCCGGACGGCTGCCACGCGAAGAACGTGTAGCCCTTCTCCTCGAAAGGCTCCGCGAACGGGAAGAAGTCCTCGCTCGGCGCACCGGGGAAGCGCTCCTGCCACGGCTTGCGCGCGTCGCGGGCCTTCTCCATGCCGTCGCGGACGCGCGCGGCCCGCGTGTCGCCGCCGCCCGGCCAGCCGAGACCGGCGGTCGCGACGTCGCCGAGCGACATCACCTTCACGAACTCCGCGACGCTCGGCACCTTGTCCTTCGGCAGCGTGGACTTCGCGAGCAGCGCCTCGATCTTGGAGATCTCGCCGACGCACGCCATGCCATCCCACTCCTTGACGAACAGACCGTCGGCCTCGGCCTCGGCGTACAGCGCTTCCAACTCCTGCATCTCGTCGCTCACGGCTCGATCTCCTTGGTCGGGTCGATCTCGGTCCAGCCCTCGTCGTCGCCGGTCCACGTAGCCGCCTCCTCCGGCGACACGCCGGTGAACGTGCGGCCCTCGCCCAACTCCACCGTCGGCTGGTCGGGCATCACGTGCGCCTCCTCCACGGGGAACGTCTTGAGGCCCTTCTCGGTCGGAAACCAGCGGTCCTGCGGATCTCGCGTCGTCCGCTCGAAGTAGCCCTCCTTGACCGCGTACTTCATCGTGATCGCGCCCTTGCTCGGGAGCACGCCGCCCATCGCGGCGGTCATCTCGTCAACGTTGAGCGCGCGGTCCTCGCGCACGCACGCGGAGACGGCCCGTGCGATGGCGTTGAGGTCGAGGCCGAGCGCGCGCCCCATCGGCGTGTACTTAGGCATCAGGCACCCGCCCGAGCGTGGAACGCCTCGTGAAGTTGGGCCTGATCCTCGGCAACGAGCGCGCCGCACTCGGGGCACATGCCGACCGAGAGTTGGATGTACGGGCCGTTTTCGCGGCGCGCAGCCTCGGTGGTGGAGAGCGCCAATACGAACGGCGTCCACTCAAGAGCGTGTTTAGGCATACCGGAGACTCCTCGGGATCGGCTTTCCGTGCTCGTGCGCGAACGTCTGCAAAGCGCTGATCGACACGACGGGGATCCGCAGGCCACGGGCGATGTCGGTGACGCGCTCGCGGTCATCGGGCATCACGGTCCTCTCGGAGCGGCGGAACACGCGCTTGACGACGGATGTCGTCTCGATCTCCACCGGTTCGAGGACCCGCACTTCGCTGCACGTCGGGTCGTACGCCAGCGCCACGGGCTGCACCCACTCGGCTCGGAAGCCGTCGCGGTGAACCTCCATGCCGCCCCACGCCGCGCACGCGCCGTACACGACGTTGACCGCCTGCTTGCTCACGAGCCGGTTCATGTAGCCCGACTTCACCGTGACGTCGTGGTAGAGGTTGAAGCCGCAGTGATGGTTCTTCGCCGGGGCGTGATGCTGCCCTCGCGCGCACCGCGCGCGCACCGCCATCCGCCCGCGCCAGTCCGGGGTTCCCTGCCCCCACGGCAGAAGCAGCCACGTGCCCATGACCTTCTCCACCCGCCAGAAGCGGAAGCCGATGACCTTCTCGAACAGGTCCGGTGCCCGCTGGTCCCACGGCGGCTCCTCGTTGAGGCTCGGTTCCTGCCCAAGCGCTGCGTCGAGCTTGCGCAGGAACGTTGCCACCATCATCGGGTCACGGGCGTCGTAGTCGTCCATGTCGAACTGCAACGACACCGGACCCTTGGACCACGACAGGAACTTGACCGCGTACGTCGTAGCGGCCCGCATCTCGTCTCGCGTCCACGAGATCTCGGACGCGCCGCGCGCGCGGAGTTCGCGCACGATCACGGGTTCCTCGTCGCTCCCGCCAACCCCACCGGTGCCCTGCGTCATGCGCCCGCAGGCACCTTCTCGCGCTCCGGGGCCTTCACCGGCACCGGCTCCTTCGCCGGAGCCTTGTCCGGGAGCGGCTCCACCTTGATCGTCTTCGACGGCCCCTGCAATCCCACGTCAACCTCCTTCGTCGCCGTCCGCGACGTCCTCGATGTCCTCACCGATCTCGTCGCCGGTGTCCACGTCATTGTCCTGCACGTCGTCCATGTAGTCGCCCGACGTGTTCGGATCGGAGTAGTCGTCCGGGACGTACTGGTCCACCGGCTCGGGCTGCCAGTTGCCGCCTTGGTAGCCCGGCTCGTAGTCGGTGACGTAGCCGCTGTCCTCACGGCGCTCGCGCTGCTTGCGCTTCTCCATGAAGTTCTTCGCGGCGTCCTTGGCCTTGGCCTGATTCTCGGGGTCCTGCGCCGCCTCCTTGGCCTTCCCGAACAGGCCCTTCCAGTCGGGGGTCATGTGGCGAGGCTCCACACGCCCGCGACGATCAGCACGACCACGAAGACGCAGAAGATCGACCACGCCACGCAGATGCGCACCAGCCACTTCTTGAGCGTGTCGTCGAACTTGAAGCGCCCCTCGCGGTCATCGACCGGCGGGTTCTTCTTCGGGCCGGGGTAGATCTCGCTCACGACGAGCCTCCCGAGTCCGAGGAGCCGCCGCTGTCGGACGACGACGAGCCGCTGTCCGACGACGACGACGAGCCGCTGTCGGAGTACGTGGAGCCGCCGCTGTCGAAGCCGCCGCTGCCCGAGTCGTACGCGGTCGCCGAGCGGTCCGGCTCCGGGGTCACGGTGCCGATCTCCGACGGGTCACGGCCGATGTCGCTGCCGGATGCCGGGGGGTCCTGCTGATGCGTGGTGCCGCCGACCTCGATGCCGGGGTCCGCGCCGATCACCTGCCCGGCGAGTTCGTCCCCCGCGATGTAGCCGAACGGCTGCGAGATGTCGTCCTCCTCGTCGGCGGCCCGCTCCGATCCGCGCTTGCGCGGCATCGACGTCACGTTCGATGGCGACGTCGAGGTCTGCGCCGGGCGCGGCGGCACGCGCCGCTGCGCGCGCTCCACGACCTCCGGGTGGCTCGTCAGCGGCACGGTGTCCTCCTGCCGCCGCTTGCGCAACCGCCTGCTTGCGAGCAGCGCGATGCCCACGATCACCACGACGGCGATCAGGATGTACACGATGGTCACTGGTCCCTCCTACGTCAGCGACGCGCAGATGATGAACGCGACCGCGATCTGCATGGAAGACGTCACGAAGACGCCGGGGTGAAGCGTGACGGGAGCATCGGCGCTCTTGCCGTTCGCCGGTGCGATGGACTGCCCGAGCTTGCCCGGCGTCACCGCGTCAGCGGTCAGCCACGCGAGCGCCTGCGCCGCGACGCCGACCGCGCCGAAGATCGCGCAGTTGTCCAGCCCGCGCCAGCCCGCGCCGGTGAAGAAGATCGCGAACCAGAGGATCATCCCGAGGCTCACGAGCGTCGCCGCCGCGATCACGCAGGCGTTGACGTTGCCGCCGACGATCTCCTCCGCGAGCTTGCCCGGCGTGAGCAGGTCCAGCACGAAGAAGCCGACGATCAGGGTGATGACACCCACGCCCGCGTACGCGAGCGTCTGCAACACGAGGTCAAACATCCAGCCCTCCTAGATCAGGTCCGTGTCGATGATGTGCGGCACGAACCGGGATTCGTTGTTGGTGATGAAGTTGTCGGACTCGCGGATGCCAAGGCCGACCGGCTCCATGTCCACGGTCCACACGCCCATGACCGGGCGCGCGCCCGCCTCGCCGTACTGGCCGAGGTCGGTGTACTGCTGCACGACGAAGCCCTCCTCGCCGTAGTCCTGCTGCGGCCCGGCCTCCACGACGTTCCCGGCCAGCACGATCTGCGAGTTCGCGCCCTCGCGCGCGAGCAGCGGCTTGCGGACGACGTTGCCGCCCCAATCGAGCGCGCCGACCGGCTCGCCGAAGACGTCCACGGGCACCGGCCCGCCGGAGTCGCCGAAGTCGTGCTCGAAGTACGCGGGCAGCAGGTTCGGATGGTCGGGGAACAGGTGCCACAGCACCGGCAGGATCCCCTTGTTGCTCCACAGCATCTTCCAGATCGGCTCGATCCACTGCGTCATCCCGCCGCCCGTGCCCATGCGGGACATCGCCTGCGCCGAGTAGCGCTCGTGGACCATCCACTCCCACGGGTAGAGCTTGAAGGCGTTGCGGACCGGCGCGCCGTCGAGGTCGAGGAACCCGAACGTCTGATGCCATCCGAGGCTCTCGACCGGCAGGATCACCGGGTTGAGCAGACCGGAGTCGCGGCACGTCTCCACGAGGTACGCGACCGTCATGAAGTCCTCGCCCGAGCGCTCCTCGTTCGTGTGCAGGAAGTGGACGGTGTTGCCGGGCAGGCGGCCCGCCTCGGCCATCTCCTTCCACCGCGCCACGAGCGCCTCGTGGACGCTGTTCCACTGGTCGGCGTCCTCGCCGAAGACGTCGGTCGCCCAATGCCATTGGATCGCGGTTTCGAGCAGGCAGGTCGGGGTGTCGGCGTTGTACTCAAGGAGCTTCGGCACGCCGTCGGGGCCGTACGCGAAGTCGAAGCGCCCGTAGAGCATCGGCGGCTCGCTCTCCCACGTCTCCTTGATCCGGTCCACGGCCCATCCGGGGATGCCCATGCGAGCGAACAGGTTGTGCTCGATCATGAAGTCCCCGGCCGGGACGAGCAGGTCGTTGAGCAGCACCCGCGCGGCGGCCTCGAACTCGTAGACCTCGGTGGAGGACAGCGCGTAGTACGCGCCCTCGTGCCAGTAGGAGATGACCTCGCCGTTCGCGAGCGGGGTCTTCCAGTAGATCAGCCCTTGCTGCTCGATCCGGCTCTCCCATCCTTCGCGCGGGCGGATGTCGCGGCGTTCCATCAGCCGCCGCCCGAGCGTCCGCCGCCGCCGCCGAAGCCGCCCTTGCTGCTCGCGGTCGAGCGGCCCACGCCGGAGGACTTCGTGGACGAGCCGAAGCCGCCCCTGTTCGCCAGCGCCGCCCGGTTCGTGGAGACCACCATCGCCTTGCCCGCGACAGCGGCCTTCGCCGGACGCAGCCGAGCGCCCCTCTGGACGCCGTTGTTGCCGCCCACGAAGTCGTTCGCGCCCCCGAAGTACCAGAAGTAGCTGCCGTTGGTCCCCGAGTCGCAGAAGCGATTCTCGACGACCACGACGTTGCCGTTCTGGTCTCGGGCGGTGCAGAACGCCTGCTCGTTGTTGTCGTCGTCGGAGCCGCATCCTGCGACAAACCCGGCGGCGAGCAACGGCACGACAGCGAACGTCGGGGCCATGCCCCGTCGCTTGCGTCGGTCAGGCATGACCGTTCCTTTCGTCATGGATCTCCCGCAGCGCCGCCACGACGCGCGGGTCTTGCACGAGCGGGATCAGCCGCTCGACGTCTCTCATGCAGGCACCCATCTGCTCGACGGCGGCCTGTAAGTCGTCCCCGATCTCGGGGGTCAGTTCGTAGTCGTGGCGAGTGATCCGGCGCTCCGCGATGCGGCCCGCGAGCGCGGCGGTGAGGATCGCCAGCCCGAAGACGCCGCTGAGGATCACGGCCGTGGCGAGGAACCGCATCGCGGTGTTCTTCGGCGCGATGTCGCCGTAGCCCACGGTCGTCTCGGACACGAACGCCCACCAGATGCCGTCCGGCCAGCTTTCGCCGTCCTCGATCAGGGAGAAGATCGTGCCGCCGATCAGGATGCCGCCGGTGATGACGATGGTCGCGTACCGAGCGGGGGACTTCGCGATGCGGTCCAGCGTCCGGGCGACCACGACGTCGAAGTGGAGCAGCGCGAAGCGCACGTCTTTCCACGCACCGCGTCGCGGCAATGCTGCCGCGATCTTCTCGTTCAAGCCCACGGTTCTCCTATGGTCGGGACAGCGGCGCGCGTGTCACCGCGCGCCCATGATCTTGCCTTAGTCGGACGGGTTCAGCAAGCCCATCGCGATCTGATACGCGCTGCTCACGGGACCTTCGTTCTCCTCCGTGGAGAGCGGGCCGCGCGCGGGCAGCGGACCAAGCAGTTCGGCTATCGCGTGCAGGCGCGCCTCGGGGGAGCACTGCGCGTCGGGCAACCTGCCGACCTCCTCGTGTGTCGCCCGGCGCTTCGGCGACACACGAGGGATCTCAGTCGTCGGCTGCTCGCTCACACGTTGCCCTTGGAGAACTCGCTCATGATGTTCGGCGCGTCCGTGTCGAAGCCCACGACGTCCAGCATCCCACGGTCGTTCGGATCCGCGATGGAGAACTCCGTCGCGGTCATCGCGACCACGATCAGCTTCGCGTCGATGCCGGTCTTCTGGCGGTACTGCTTGAGCGCCTGCGCCGGGTGGATCTGCCCGGCCCACGTCTCGTTGTCGGTGAGGATCACGAACGTGTCCACGGGCCGGTCGCGCTCCATCGCGTACATGATCGGCAGCGCGCAGTCGGTGCCACCGGCGGGCACGCTGTCGATGGCCGTGAGCACGTCATCGAGCCGCTGACGCGGGGACACCGGCGCGGGCGCGATGCCGAGCATCTCCTGCCAGCGGTCGTTGCGGTAGCTCGCGGGCGGCATCCACTCGCCGTCCGGGTGACGCATCGTGCTCCTGCCGTAGTAGCGGTCGAGGCCCCGGCCCGAACTGAACACGACGATCTCGTACTGCGGCTCGACGCGCGCGGTGACCATCGCCAGCGCCCCGGCCGCCATGCGCGCGTCGAGGCCCGGCACCTTCATGATCGGGTTCGTCATCGAGCCGGAGACGTCCACGGCGATCAGGGTCCGCTTGCCGGACGGCTCGACGGCCCCGAACGAGTGGTAGAACGCCTCGTCCAGCGCGTCCACGATGCGCGCGTTCGGAGTCCACGTGCCGTCGCCCCGGTAGCTGCGCCCGGTCTTGTAGGTGAGCAGCGCCGACAGGACGCCGACAGGGTGCAGGCGCGAGCGCGCGATGCGCCCCCGGTCGGTGAGGGCGTCCACGACCATCCGCTCGCCGTGGCTGAACGTCTCGGTGACCTTGTTGCGGCTCATGGTCGCGAGGTTGCGCACGAGCGCGACCATCGGCATACCGGTCTCCAACAGCGCGATCCACACGTCCGGGGAGTTCAGGTGCTCGGTCTTGAGCGCCTCGCGCGGCAGCCGGTACTCGCGGACGAGGTTCGCCGTGTCGGCCGGGGAAGCGGCCCGCTGCGCGCGCTCGAAGCCCTCGATCACACGCAGGGATGCGGAGACCGGCTCGGCGTTCAGTCGGGCGATCTTCTCCTTGCGACCCGTCACCCACGCGAAGATCAAGTCCTGATCGGAGTTCTCCGCGACGCGCGGAGTGCTCTTGCGCAGGGCGTCGCGCTGCGACCAGCCGTCCCGCTGCCGGTACTTCACGACGTCGTAGGCGAGCGCGCTCGCGGGCCGGTCGGTGTACCAGTGCTCGACGGCCTTCTGCTGGCCGCGTCCCCACCCACGGAACTCCTGCACGAAGTCGAGGTAGTGGAACAGGTGCGTGCCGATGCGCGCCACCCGTGCGAGGTTGTGCCACGCCGCCTTGCGGACCGCGATGTCGGAGTGCGCGGACGCGAGCGCCAGCGCGAACAGCGCCGGGTCGTTCTTCGGCGCGCGGCCCGCCTCGGAGATCGCGATGATCTCCTCCACGGCGGCGACGCCGTGCTCGTCGAGCGCCGCCTGCACCGCCTGCGCGTTCTGCTTGGTCAGCTTGCGCTCGTCGGCGTAGTAGGTGCCGCCCTCCGATCCGAGGATCAGCCACCGGCGCATCCGGTCGAGCGGCGAGATCGTCCACGCGAAGCCACCGGCCGTGTTCTCGACCTGCCCGGAGCCGGGAATCGGCTCGGACTGCGGGGTCTTCTTCGTGCTCAGGGTCCCCTTGAGATACGTGTGGCTCACGAGCGCCTCCTGTTTGCGGGCATGGGAATCGCCGGGGGACAAGGGGTTGCACGTCCGCCGTTTGCGCGCCTAACCGCTCGGCCACCCCGCACCGTGGTGCGGGGGCGGGACTCGAACCCGCGTACTCGCCCTCCGTAGGGATAACGAACGTCGCTTCGGTCCTCCCGGCGACGCCCACGATGTTACACCGCGCTCGGACGGAAAGGCGTCCACGATTCTGCGGAAAGAGCGGGGAGCGCGCCGCGCAACCGACGACAAACACGACGCGCCCCCGATCTACAAGAGACGCGCCGCGCCGAGAAAAGTAAGGCCATGTGCGACGGGACAAGGTGGTGGAGATCGGCTTGCCTTTCGGCGCTACAGCCCCTCCTGCTGGAAGGACTGGCCGGACTCGAACCGGCCACCTGCGGGGTCGCCCCCGCCGCTCTATCCCAATGAAAACCGACTGGCTCCTTCGGTCCTCGTCGCGTCCACGATGCTATCGAACCCCGGACGGACAAGGTGACGACGACCGGAGCTTGGGTTCACTTATCAGGTGAGAACCGGCCGCACTTCGGTCCTGTCCGAAGTTCGATAGCAGGAGCGGGACAAGGAGTCGCGGTCGGAGCGTGGGAACCACTGCTCTACCAACTGAGCTACCGCCCCGAAGGGCAGACGAGACTCGAACTCGTGACCATTGGTCTAAGAGAACCGATTCGCTTCGGTCCTCGCTCCTGCGCCGCGCAGCATACCGCTACGCGGCGCGCTCGAACTCCTCCTGCTTCCGGGGCCTGCGCCGCTTCGGGAGCATCACGACACCGCGCCGTCCCGCCATGAACGCGAGCAGCGACTTGTCGCCCTTCTTCGAGTTGCAGCGGTCGCACACCCCGGCGTAGTTCGTCCACGAGTGCGCGCCGCCCGGCCCGCGCACCGGCGCGTCCTTCGGCGAGGACTTCGGGTCGATGTGGTCCACCGAGCCGACCGGTGACGGCGTGAGAGAGCACAGCGCCTCGCCGGGCATGAGATCGCAGAACGCGCACGGATCGCGCCGCAGCACCCGCATCCATCCCTGCCTGTGCGTGTCCCCGTCCACGCGCAAGGGAGACCCGCTCGGGCCGAACCCGAGCGGGGTCCCTGCGTCGTCGCGGAGCCACTCTGCGAGGAGGTCCCTCACAGCCGCTCCTTCCACGACACGGCCGCCGACGCCAGCGCGTAGAGCGCCGCGTCCATCGCGACCCGGTTGTTGGTCTTCTTCGCCTTCGACAGGTCGGCCAGCGCCCGCAGCACGAGCGCCTCACCGGCCGGACCGCGCTTGCGCAGGTCGTTCAACTCGGCCTTCGACAGCTTCCGGCGCTCGCCGGTGACAGCGGACACCGTGTCGAGAAGCTCGCGCTCGGCCCGCGCCGCGCGAAGCTCCGCAGAACGCCGCGCCCGCTTGGCCTCGGTCAGGACCGCCTGCTCCGGGGACGCCTCACGGATGACGACCGGCTCACGATCCGCCAGTTCATCACGCTCCCGCTCGGCGGCCACAGCGCGATCCTCGGCCCGCTGCGCGTCCGCGCGCGCCTCGTCGGCGGCGGTGCGAAGGTCCCGACGCTCCTCACGAAGCTCGTGGACCTTCGCCTCCGACCGCTCGCGATGCGCCGCGAAGCGCGTCGCGTCGGACTTGGCCTTGCGCGCGTCCTCCCGCGCGGCGGCAAGCTCCTCACGCAGACGCGCAAGGGACTGCTCGGCACGGTCGGCCCGGCGCTCGGCGGCCTTGTCCGGCACGCGCTCGCGCACGACCTTCGTCGAGGTCTTGGTCTTCGTGATGGTCTTGGCCTTGGCACCCTCCTTCGTCTTGGTCAGCTTGTCCTCAAGCTCCTGCACCTTCTCGGTGAGGCGCTCGATCTTTGCCCGCGCCCGCGCGAGGTCGCGCTTGGACTTGACGCCCTCGGTCTCCACGTACACCGTGCGCGTGACATGGCGGACATCGCGGACCGGCGCGTGCGCGCCGTCCGGCCGCTTCGTCTTCGCCGGACCCGGCCGGTTAGCCGGAAGCCCGGCGGCCACACGAGCCGCGTTGAACGAGCCGTCGAACGGGGTCTTGATCGCGTTCAGAGACGGCCACGCCGCACCCGTCTCCGGGTCGCCAGCGAAGTACCGCTCGGCCATCTCCGGCTCGTCCCGCCACTTCGCCGTGGACGGCGAGAAAGCGGCAGCCGTGAAGTCCGGGCCGTACAGCGCGGCGTAACGCCGCAGCGCCTCGATGATCTTGTCGCGGGTCCACCTGACCTTCGGTCCCCCGCGAGCCTTGGTCGCGGGGGAGGTCATGTGAATCCCCCGCTACGTGCCCGTCTCGCCCTGGTTCGGCTTGCGTCCGATGAACCGCACGCTCGCGCAGACCAGCGACATCCTCGGATCGAGGGCGGGTCGGGTCCAACGGTAGGAGGCGTGCAACATCATGGACTGCACGAGAAGGTAGCGAATCGACCGGACGGCCGCAACCCTGTTTGACGATGTTCGGTTTCCGACGCCAACATGACCACGAAGTTGCCACTCTCGGCGCGGTCGTGGGAGAGTTTGCGGCGCTGCGCCCCGGTCGCTCTTGGTCCTTCCGGCTCGGGCGCGGCACGTAACAGCGGGTCGGGGGGCTTCCCTCAACTGCTCCCCGACCCACACTCGTAGCAGAACCCGACGGCCCGCCGCCATCCTTCTCGGCGCGCGGCCACTCGTCAGGTTGGGAACTGACTCAGCGGTCGAGCGCGGCGAGGTACTCCCGCGTCGCGGCGGCGAGGTCACCGCCGTTGTCGAGCGCCGCGCGCATCGCCTGCTTCGCCTCGCGCACGCGGCGCTTGCGCTCGATGCGCGCCTCCTGCAACGGCTTGTGGCGCTCGGTCATCGCCGGGCGCTCCTCGTCGGCCTTGCGCATGGCGTCCTGCTCCCACTCGCCGAGGCCCTCGGTAAGCGCGCGGTAGGCGCGCAGGTGGTCCTTGTCCATCGAGGAGACGTCGAAGAACCGGCTGTACTCGTCGTGGAGAACTTGCCAGATCGCGTGCGCCGCGTCGTGGTCGAGGATCACCTGCGCGGGGATCCGACCCTCGCGCCACAGATCCTCGTCGGAGCGGGCATCTTCGAGGGACTTCGTGACCTGCTCACCGACGCCGAGGCGCACCGCGAGCGCAGGCTTGACCTGCAAGATCGCCTTGACGGCCGCCGGGCCGAGCGCGCGGATCACGTGGTCGTACTCCTCGGCGACGCCGAGGATGAAGCGGGCGTCGCCCTTGCCGACCGTCTCGTAGAGGAACTTCTCCGAGAACGTCGGAGCGCTCCCGTCGTCGGCCTCCACGTCCATGAACGGCTGCGCCTTGTTCATCCTCATGCGTCGAGGCCCTTCTCGGTCGGGACCGCCTCGTACCACCAGCGGCCCGTCCACGCCGCGCCGGAGGTCCCGCCGATCTGGACGGTGACCAGCCCGCGTCGTTCGAGCGCGCGCGCCGAGTTCAGCCGGGTGCCGCGCACGACGACCGGCGGCAGGTTGCGCCGGTGGCGGTTGACGATCTGCTCCAACAGCGACCGCTGCGCGACCGTCAGGGCGCGCTGCGTGTACGACTCGTCCGGCATGTGCATCCTCTCGGCCGGGTTCACCACTTCGCTCTCCTCCGCTTGCCGTTCCGCTTCGCCGCGTTCGAGACGCGGCCTCGTGCCGGGGACTCCTTGCGCCCCCGGATGCCGTCGCGCAGGCGCGTGTCGCGCTGCACGGTGCCGACCCGCCCGCCGGGCTGCCGCATGGCGGTGCCCTCGTCGCGGAGCAGGCGGCGGATCTTCGTGGTCGAGATGCCCTCGTCCAGCGACAGGCTCTCGACGGTCGCCCCCGCCTCGTAGCGCTCGCGGAGCGTCATCGCGACCAGTCCCCGGCCGCGAAGTACCGGGCCGCCGCCTTGCGCGTGACCTCGAACGGGATCGCGTTCGGCACGTCGCTCACGCACTTGAACAGCCCGAGCGGCGACACCAGCACGGTGAAGGTCGCCCGGCAGGACCGGAACGTCTCGCCGGGCTGCGGCAGGCCCGTCACGCGAGAACCTCGTCGAGGATCAGGCGCTCGGCCGAGGAGCCGAAGGCCCAGCCGCCGTTGTAGCGGTACGCCTCCCACTCGTAGTAGCCCTTGCCGCCGATGCCCTTGCCGGGGTCCGTCGTGCTGAGGAACTTCGCGCGGCGCTTGTCGCCGGTGCCCTCGACGCCGAGGAACACGGCCTTCTCCTCGTAGCGGTTGTTGAAGTTGAGCCGGACGAACGAACCGGCGGCGATGCGGTCGAGCCGCTGCCTCTTGGTGGTGGTCACTTCGATCTCCTTGGTCGGGAAGGAACTCCGCTCCTGTTATCGGCAGGAACGTCCACGATGTTAGCAGGTCGCGCACGAGATTCAAGCACGACGTCCACAAAGTTGCAGGGTCGTGTGAGCGCTGCTACGGTGCCGCGACACCCCGACCAAGACCCGCCGGTGATGCGGCGGGAAGGAGGCACATATGGCAGGTGAAGCATTGAACCTGTTCGACCGCGACGGGACGCGCCTGCGGCGCGACGACGTGGTTGAGATCACCGGATCCGAGCGCTTCGGCACCTTCAAGGCGCGCGTGACCGGCGAGGACGGCGAGCGCGTGATCTTGCGGCCCTTGAGCGGCACCGCTCCGGCCGACGAGGACTACACGTCCTCGCAGCGGCGCGTGCGGCTGCTCAAGCGCGACGACGCCATCGGCACGATCACGGAGATCAAGACCGCGCAGCCACCTGACCTCGGCGTCGAGAGCTACATCCTGCCGATCAACGCGCGCCCGGCGTTCGCCATCGGACGGCCCGCGCCGAAGAAGCCGAAGCAGAAGGAGATCGACGCGCTGATGGGCGACGTGCCCGCGCCGGTGCGCGCCATCGTGCGCGAGATCCGCACCGACGACGGCATGGCCGAGGGCATGACGCTGATGATGGACCGCGTGAGCGACTTCGAGTCGCCGCTGACCGCGATGTTCGCGGGGATCGCGGTCCACGCTCCGGCGCGCCAGCACTTCGAGGAGCGCCTCGACGGCATGTGGGTGAAGAACCGCGACGGGTCGCTCGGCCCGCAGGGCGAGGTCGTCATCGGCAGCGGGCTGCACGCGGCGATCTACTGCGCAGCGCGCGTGGCGGCCGGGCACCCGAGGCCGGTCGTGATCGAGCAGTCGCCGCGCGTCGGCGGCGCGTTCGCCATGACGAAGGGGGCGGCGTTCTTCCTCAACAGCCGCAACCGGCCCGGTCGTCTCGCGCTGCCGGGGATGCCGGGCGCGCTGAACGTGGTGCCCGGCGCGCCGTTGCAGCCGTCGGACATCTCCGGCGACGAGTACCAGTCCAACGCGGACCTCGCGTTGGCGATCCGGCTGACCCTCGCGATGTACGCGAAGGTCGTGCCCGACCGCATGGTCGAGACCGTCGTCCGCGCGCGCGGCGAGGCCGGGGAGGGCTACGCGGTGACCACCAGCAACGGCAGCTTCTTCGCGAAGCGGGTCGTCAACGCCACCGGTCTCGGCGAGCCGAAGCGCCTGTCGTTCGAGGATCCGCGCTACATGGACTTCGAGACGTTCATGGGCCTGTTCGACCAGCCGTTCCCGCTGCGCGGCATGAACCGCGTCGCGGTGATCGGCGCGGGCGACAGCGGCAACACGACGGTGGAGGCGCTCACCGGGCAGGGACCGGGCACCGGCTGGTCGGTCGCAAGCATCGACTTCCCCGAGCAGATCGACTGGTTCGGCCTCGCGGACAAGATCGGCACCGTCAACGTCACCCGGCAGGGGTGGGAGAACTGCAACCGGTCCCGCTACAAGGGCCTCGGTCGCCTGTTCGAGAACGGGAACCTCCCGCCCAACCGGCAGACCCCGGCGCGCGTGATCGCGCGCGAGCGGGCGGTGTCCGTCGCGCCCGGCTACGACTCGGTGTACGTCAACGAGGAGCCGTACGACGCGGTGATCGTCTGCACCGGCTTCCAGCGCCGCCGCGCGGTGTTCGAGGGCTACGAGGAGATCCCGGTCAGTCTCGGGACCGGCAGCGGCCGGACGCTCGCGATGTCCTACGGCGAGTCCACCGACCAGTTGTTCGCGGTCGGCCCGGCGGCGCGGATCAAGGTCAGCGAGGACGAGCGCAGGCTCCCGGCGCTCTCGCAGATCCCCGAGAACAGCACGAGCCTGTTCCGGTACGCGGCGCGCACGGCGGCGTTCGGACAGCGCCTCCGCGCCGCCTAGCTTGGCGGGGTGCCAAGGCCCCCGGCGTCCGCAGCGCCGGGGGCACCCCGCCTCGCTAGGTGATGGTCGTGCCCCGGTGCCGGTCCGGCCAGTTGAGCGTGAGCAGCGCCCAGATGATGAACGCGATCAGGGCGAAGATCAGAGTGGAGTGGTTGAAGACGATCAGCGCCGTGGCGACGACGAAGAAGATGATCGCGCAGACCGCACCGACCAAGAAGCCGATGACCGAGAACCGCATGTGGTGCTACCTCCGTCCGTTGGTTGTGACGGCGTGAGTGCTGATCTCACGCCACAACTCCTCGAACGCTTCGTCTACCTCGGCCTGCCGCTTGTCGTTCACCTTTGCGACGGACGGCGTTGCACGCCGGGCCGCCGGTGACCTCGTGGCCTCCAACAGCGGTTCGCCGTGCCGGTCGTAGAGCGTGAACCGCCCCTGCTGCATCGCCAACTCCGGCGGCCGGGCGCGCAGCGGCGCGCCGTAGGGGTTGCCCGGCGGGTGCTGTTGGCCGTCCGCGCCGGTCGCCCCGCCGAACTCGCCGAACGGCGACTGCTGGTTGGGATCCTGTCCCGGCGGCGGGGCCTGCTGCATCTGCATCATGGCCTGCTGCATCGGGTCCTTGTAGCCCTCCGGGAAGATGCGCTCGACCTCGCGGGCCGGGTCCTCCATCTCCAAGCCCTCGCCGAGCGCGATGGTGAGCAGCGTCCGCGACAACTCGACGTTCGTGCCGTTCGGATCGAAGGTCTTGGCGACGTTCGCGACCGCGCCGATCAGGTCCGTCAGCATCCGCTTGAGCGGCGACGGCATCGAGAACTGGTAGCCGAGGTCGCGCTCGGTGTCCTCCTCGTCCTGCGCCGCGTCCTCGTGCGCCATCTGCAACTGCAACGGCGGCGGCCCGCCGTTCAGCGGCGGCTGCCCCGGCTGCACGGTCGGCGCGCCGGGCTGCCCCGGCTGCGCGTTCGGGTCCGGTCCGGCGACGCCGGTGTTCGCCGGATCCTTCGCGGCGAGCTTCGCGCGCTCCTCCTCGGTCAACTCGGTGGGGATGCGGCCCACGTCCACCGCGCGCTCGATAGCGCGGTCGATGGCGTAGCGGACGATGCGCTCGAAGATCTCCTGCCGGGACTCCACGGCCTTGAGCACCGGCAGTTCCAGCGACGTCGCCGTGGCGAGGTTCGAGTTGCTCGCGTCGCCGTAGTAGCTCTGCGGGAACCGCGTCGCCGCCGAGATCATCGAGCGGAGCATCTGCCCGTCGCCGGTGGCCTCGGCCGAGTTCGTCTTGATCCCGAACTCCTCGTGCTCGACGCCCTCGTTCTCGACGAGGATGCTCGCCGGGCGCGGCCCGGCCGCGACGTCCGGGTCGTGCGCGGTACCGAAGCTGCCCGAGCGCGAGAGCGCCTGCGTCGCCATCTTCCGAAGCTGCGACGGGGTGCCCTTGACCTTGCGCTTCATCACGAACGCGGCGGCGGCCTCCATGATGTCCACCCGCGCGTCCATGAACTTGTTGTAGGCCGTGTACCAGCGCAGCAGGCGGTCCATCGTCGGGTGCCCGAACGCCATCTCGGTCGTCTTGTTGACCGCGACGTGGAAGACCCGGCCGTCGCCGAGACGGCTCACCGGGCAGAGCTTCGGCAGTTCGCGTCCGCCCTCGTCGGCCTCCTCGATGGCAAGCTCGACGTTGCGCCAGTGCTCGTAGTAGATCGTCCTCGGCATGACGCCCTGCGGCGGCGGGGCCTTCTGCTCGCCCTTGAGGTAGTCCTCCTCGACCGGCGGCTCCTCCTTGGAGACGTAGTAGAGGACCCGCATCCAGTTGTCCGGGTCGCGCACGACGCGCTCCACGCGGTCGTGCTTGAGGACGCCGAGCTTGACCTTGCCGTCGTCGCCGTCGTCGTAGATCAGGAAGAACAGGTTCGACTGCAAGCTCAGGTCGGTGCCGACCGCCATCTGCGCCTCGGTCGTCGTCAGCGCAAGCTGGTTGTCGGGGTCGTCCCAGAACTCGTCGATGACCTCCTGCACGAGTTCGTCGTGCGCCTTCGGCTTCGGGATCCCCCGGCCGAACGTGAAGTCGTTGAGCAGGTCGATGGCGGCCCCGGCCTGCGGATCCTTCATCCACACGACGCGGGACTTCTGGACCATCTTGCGCCGCTCGGTCGCCTTCAAGTCCTGCGGCGAGGAGCCGGTGTAGTCGAGCGCGGTGTAGGCGAGGAGATCGAGTTCGCGCTGCAAGATCCGGCGCTCGCCGTCGGACTCCTCCAAGTAGTCCAGACGCTCGGCCCGCTCGACGCGGTACCCCGTCCGCTGCTCGACCTCCTCCAACACGCGGTCGCGCAGGCTCATGCCGCGCCCCTACGCTCCGCGATCTCCATGACCCGCCGGTACTTCTCGCGGAACCTCACGCCCTCCGGGCCGGGATCACTGAGCAACTGCTGCGCGCGCCGGACGCGGGCCTCGCGGAGCATCTTGCGGGTCCGCGCCCTGCTCGCCTCCTCGGTCTGCTGATCGAGGATCTTGCGCAGGTCGCCGCCCTTCTCCTCGACCTTCTTGGCCGCCAGCCACGTCGAGCAGGAGGCGTAGTCGGCGGTGCAGTAGCAGCCCACCGACTCGGGGTTCAGCCGCCCCTGCACGGTGCGGCCCTCGATGCCACAGCGGACGTCGGCCTCGTTCACGAGGGTCCCGGCCGGGCAGAGCACTTCGTCGGCGCGGAGCGGGCGAAGGAGAGATACGCCGTCCATGACCACAGCCTACGGCCCGAACCGGTCCATCCCGGATCGTCTCGGCGGGGGTGCCCGGTCGCCTCTTGGGATCACCGGCCTCGACGTGTCGTTCGTGTTGCGCGCGCTCCCCCGCCTCGGACGCCTGAGACCGCGCCATCGCAACCGGGCGACCAGAGAATGCCCGCCTCGCCGGTCGGAATCAACCCGAACGGTCGATCCGTTCTGGTCCCCTGGAAGGAGTACGGAAGGGAGTCCGCATACAGAAAGGCCCCGGATTGCAGGTGTATTCACGTGTCATGCTGACTCCCTTCCATACTCCCTCCGCTCGGAAGGCCCTGTTTCTGCAAGTGGTGCGGGGACCTCACGGTGAGCACTTCGCTCATGGGCACGTGCCAGCCGTCGATGACCACGAACGCGCCGGTGACCGCGACGCGCTGAACGAACCCCTCGACGCGCTGGACCATGCACCGGTCGGTGAGGACGACCACGACGCGCTTGCGTGCGGCCCACGCGCCGCGCAGTTCCCATGCGAGCGCGGCCTCGGAACGCTCAAGGGTCAGGTCCGCAGCGCTCCCTCGGGTGCGCGCTGCGGCTTGCGGTAGCGCTTCTTGCACTCCGGCGAGTGGAAGTGGACGGGCCACGGCACGCCCTTCCACGTCGTCTCCTTCGGCCAGCCCTTCTTGAGCAGCTTCTCCTTGATCGTCTCGTGGCAGCCGTCGCAGACGAAGATCTCGCGCCCGTCCCGGTAAGCGAACATCTACTCGGGCGCTGCTTCAAGCCCGTCGGCGGTCGCCTCCCAATGCACGGCCCGCGCGCCGGGGATGCGCCGCACCGCGCCCTTGCGTTCGAGCGCGCGCAGGGCGGTGTAGACCTCCTGGTAGCCCCACCGGGCGCGCCGGTACTGCGGGGTCTCCATGCGGTCGGCGAGCGCGCGCGTTGTCGGCCGGTCCGTGCGGTCGGCGAGCGCGCGCAGCACGTGGCCCTGCTTCGTGGTGATCCTCATGCGGAAAGGATGCCCCGGCGGGAGGACAGGTGCCCTCCCGCCGGGGAGCGCGCGCGGAAGCTCAGGAGACGAGAACGACCGGCAGGTCGTAGATCCGCATGTCCGGCTCGGCTTCATGGAGCAGCACGTCGTACGCCTCTCCGCAGACCATGACCTCCACGGGACCGCCGACGAGATACACCGGCCCGGTCTCGGTGTCCATGCGCACGACCGCCGGGTTGCAGCGCGGGCACGGATGATCGCCGTCGTCGATGTAGCGCTCGCCCATGCACCGGTCGCAGTCCTCGGTCATGACGCCCTCCTCGAAGCGGCGCTGCCGATCCAGTTGACGTGCTGCGGCGGCCCTTCGAGCGCGGCGACGGACGCCGCGAGCAGGCTGATGACCTCGGCGTCGTCGCGCGTGACCCCGCGCGTGGCCTCCGGCTCCGACGTCTCGATGGCGGTCAGGCGCTCATCGAGCAGCCCGCGCACGCGCGTCGCCAGCGCGGTCCTGTTCGGCGTCTCGGTGAGGGCCTCCTCGGCGGACTTGACCTCCGGCTCGGCCTTCTTCTTCACCGGCGGGCGAAGCTCGCGCATGATCGTCTCGCGCAGCGCGTCCGGGTCGATGCTGAACTCGGTGAGCACCCGCCCGGCGCTCGTGCTGCCGAACCGCGTGAGGGCCAGCAGGATGTGCTCGGTGCCGATGTAGTTGTTGCCGAGCGACAGCGCCTCGCGCAGCGACAACTCCAACGTCCGCTGCGCCTCCTCGGAGAAGTGCGAGTTGCTGTCGGAGTCGTGCTCGGTCGGCAGCCCGAACCGGATGCCGTCCATGCGGGTCTGCGTCACGTTGCCGGTCAGCAGGATCTTGTGCGCGAGGCTGTCCGTCAGGCGTTCGTGGACGAGCGCGTACAGCAGATCGACGGTCTGCACCGGGGACTTGCCGCCCCGTGGGCGACCGCGCTTCTCGGCCGTCTCGCGCGCCACGACGATGACCTCGCGGGCGCGCTCGGTGAATCGCTCGAACATCAGCCCGCGACCTCTCGTGCGGGCCGCTCGTACGTCTCGTGCTTCATCTCGCCACCGCACGAGCACTCAACGTTCGGCACGACGTATACATGCGTCTTCGAGCCGGGAACGCGCCTCTCCACGCGCTCGGCGGCGACCTCATTTCCGCACTCGGGACAGACGTACCGAGCAGCCATGTGGTCCTCCAAGGTCGGGCAACTATGTGGACGGGTAGCCTACCGCGCCCTCACACTGCGACCGTATCCGAACTGCGCCTCGCCCGGCGGATCTCGGCGACGTCGTTCAGTGGCAGCGGCGGCCCGTCGTCGTCTAGGTGTAGCACGACAGAGGACCCCCTGTCCTTCTTCTTGAGGTCCGGGTCGAGCAGTTCTTCGCGGACAGAGCGGGAAGTGATCCGCGCCCACCGCTCCGCGCCGTCGAGCAGCAGGAACACGCACTCGACGTCGTGGCTCATGGCGCGCACCGCGAGCGCCGCGAGGTAGGAGGAGTTGCGTTTGCGGGCCATGCGCGGATCCTCACGGCGGCAGCGGACGGCGGCGCTGCAAAGCGATCCGCCGCGCCGTCTCGTCGCGCGCGGCCTGCCGGGCGTCGTCGCGCTCGCGTCGCAGCCTGTCGGTCTCGTGCCGGAACCGCCACAGATCACGCTCCCGGCTCTCGTGGAGGGCAGCGAAGCCCTCGGCGAGCCGGTCGTACTCGGTGTGCCACTGCGGCCCCTGGTGGGCCTCGTAGCGCTGACGGCCGAGACGCTCCAAGACCGTCACGAGGTTCGCCGCCCACTGCGAGGAGTCCGCGCGCGCCGCGTCGAGCATCGCCCACTCCGACGCGCGCAACAGCAACCCCGGCTCGCGCTCATGGTGCTTACCCATCGGGCGGAAGCTGCCGCTTGCTCTCGTAGCTGTGCGCGCAGTACGGGCAGACCACGAGGAACGCGACGCCGACACGAACCTCCCACCGGACCGTGCCGAGCGGGCGCAGGCACTTCCCGCACGAGGGACGGCCCACGTTGCCGCCGAACAAGCTCAGGCTGTCCACTTCTCGTAGACCTCCACCGGGATGCCGCGCACGCGCGCCCCGTCGATGGTGTTCTGCGTGCCGCCGGAGCCGTTCAACTGGAACGCGATCACGAGCGTCGGAATCGGATCCTCGTCCAGCATCCGGGCGTTGCGCTCATACCCGGCCCGCACGTTGTAGAGCCGCCCGCCCCGCCCCCGGCGCACCGCCGCCTTCGGGGTGTCCGACTTGACCTCCCAATCCGCCGGGCGCGGCTGCACCACGAACCCGAGCCGACCGCCCACGCTCCCGGCCATCTTGTCCGCGCCGCGCGCATCGCCGTGACGCAAGACCGTGCCCGGCGGGAACCGGCGCAGCGCCTTCCAGATCGGATCCCACCACTGCCACTCCACGCTCCCGCAGACCAGCAGGACCGTCACGACGCGATGTTCTTGATGACCCCGATGCGCCTCGGCTTGAAGCCGTACGCGGCCCACTTGTCGTACGGCGGCAGGCCCGGCACGACCACCTGCGTGCTGACCGGCGACAGCCCCACGAGGAACCGCTTGAGGTCATCGCACTCGGCCTGCGGCAACGCGCGCCGGTGCTTGTCCAGCGGGCGCACCTTCACCGTGAGGTTCCCGAGGCTCTCGACCTCCACGTACTCGATCCACGGCATGTAGTTCATCGCCACGCGCGCGTAGTCCTCGGCCGCGCCCACCCCGAGTTCCAACGGCCCCGGCTTCGGGGGGGCGAAGTCGTAGCCGGACTTCTTCCAGTCCAGCAACAGCTTCCGGTGCAAGTCCGCAAGGAAACTCGCAGGGTCCAAGTCCGACATCGTGTCCTCTCCGTAGGGGGTCAACCCGACGAGAGGAACCTTACGCTCACCGGCGGGCGATCAGCGTTCCTTCTCGGCCTTCTCGCGCTCCTTGCGGCCCTTCTCGGCCTCGTCGAGCTTCGCCTTGCGCTCGTCGGAGTCGATCAGAAGCTCCTTCCCGGCGTGCCCGCCGGACGCGATGTTCGCGGCCTCCGTGATCTCGCGGCGGCGCTCCTCGTCGCGGCGCTCCTGCTCCTCGGCATCGGGGAACGGTGACTCCTCCTGCTCCTCGCGCTCGCGGTCAGCCCGCGTCTTCGCCATCGGCGGCCTCCTTGCTCACGGCCTCCTGCTGGCGGGCCGAGTCCGGCGTGCCCGCCGGATCATCGCTGCCCTGCGACTCCTGCTGGCGCTTGACCCGCGACGTCTCGGTGTCGCCCTCCGCGCCCTTCTCCTTCTGGTACTCCGTCGGGCGCTCAGGAGCCATCGCGCGCCCTGCGCTCCGACTCGGTAATCGGCATCTCGTCGGTGCGGTACGGCTGCTGCGCCGCCGCGCCGAGACCGGTGTTGCGGCCCGGCGGCCGAAGCTCCTGCATCGACAGAGCGACCGTCGAGTCGTGATCGCGCGCGGCGCGCGCCGTTGCGACGCGCTCGGCCGCGACCTCGCCCGCCGACTTGTCGGGAGGGGTGACGCCCGGCTCGTCACGGAAGTGCTGGCCCTCGACCGGGTGCTCCTGCACGGACTTCTCGTCGGCCCGCATCGCCTTCTTCGCCATGATGCTCTCCTGCTCGGGTTCGGATCGAAGGCTACCGCCGGTCGGCGGCGCTCTCACACCGCGAGTTCGTACTTGAGCAGGTCGTCCATGCGGTCCTCGGCCTCCTCGCGCGAGATGTCGCGCCCCTCGTACTTGTAGGCGTAGAAGCCCGCGACGTACGGCTTGAACCAGTCGGAGTGATCGAACGGGTAGCGGCGCTCCATGATGACCCGCGACTGCACGCTCAGATGGCAGCGCTGACACAGGCTCACGAGGTTCCACCAGCGCAGGTCGTGCTTGTGCCCGTTCAAGTGGTGGACGGTCAGGATCCGCCACGCCGCCTCCACCCGGTAGCCGTTGTCCACGAGCGACCGGACCTCGGAGTTCGTGGCGTGCGTAGCCGGGTGCCAGCCCTCGCCGTCCGGCCGCCAGCGCACCGGGCCGGGGTGGTTGCAGCGGCCGTCGCACGCGCTGTACTGCACACGCTTGGTCTTGCCGACCTTCGCGCCCTTCGTCCAGCCGATCTTCGCCGCGACCTCGGGCAGGTCGTCGAACAGGCGGCCGGGATCCTCCACCTGCTTGCCCACGAAGTCGCGGGCGACGATCTCCTCCACCCACACGCCGTCCTCCCCGGCCCGGTACGGGTGATGGCAGCGGATGCATCGGAAGTCCGCGTGCTGGCGGACGAGGTTCTTCACGCTGCCCGCGCCCTCGCAGGACCAGCACGCAATCGCAGGCTCCTCGGAATGCATGACCACCGGCTCGGTGCCGGTGCCGCCGCACTCCCTGCACCGGTGCCAAACCTCCGGGTAGCCGTCGTCGCCGCACTCCCAAGGCTCGTACACACGGAACATGCCGGGAACGTAGAAGGGGCGGCAGACCGAAGCCTGCCGCCCCCTCGCGATGGTGGCCCCCAAAGCCTCACCGCGTCCGCGATGTTAGCCGAAGGGGAACGAGATGCGCCCGGCGATCCAGTCGATCATCCGGCGCTGCGACCGGTACTCCGCGAGGGCCTCGCCGATGTTGCTCGGGTCCACCCCGGCGGCGAGCAGGACGTCGAGCGGGTTCGGCGGCGTGGTGCCGTTCTTCTCGGCGGCGATGACCGCATCGTTGAGGCGGCCCGCGCCAATCGCGCGGTCGCGCTCGATCCGGCTCTCGAAGACGCAGCCGTCGATGGTGATGTGGCCGACGAAGTAGCCGTCGGAGTCGATGTCGCCGAGAGCGACGGGGTTGCCGGACGTGTCGATGCCGGTCTTGGCGGGGCTGAACGGGTCGATGCGATTCACCGCATCCTCCTTGGTCGGGGTGCTCATGTCCTACTAAGTCACGGGTCGCGCCGTCCGTGACAGATCTGACAGGAGATCTACTTCTTGGCGCGCTCGCGCTCCTTGGGCGGGGGCTTGTTCGGCTCCTTGCCCGCCCCGTATGTCATGGGCATTCCCTTGCGATTCGTCGCCTTCGCGAACGCCTCCGCGCGATCCTCCAACCGCTTCTTCGGCATCCGACTGAGCGACTTCGGAGGCTTCTTCTCCTCGGGCACGTCATGCCGCGTCGAGCGCGAGCACCGTGTCGAGCGCCTCGTGGACGGCCGTCCGGTACGGCTTCTTCGAGGCGTCGCTCACCGACTCCCACGCCACCGCGAAGTACGTCGTCCGCTGATCGAGGTCGTGCTCGCGGTCCGCTGCCGCCTCCTCGGCCCGCTCGCGCATGTACGCGCGCTCGGCCACGTCCTCGCGGAACTCCGGGTCCTCCAACAGATCGCGCATCCGGTCGTCCAAGCTAAGACGCTCGCCGGACACCTAGTCGCGGCCCTCGTAATAGCGCTGGTCCGGGTCCATGCCGTAGTAGTCGTCGGCCGACCGGCCGCCCTCGTAGTAGTCCGGCTCGATGATCGGGTTCGCGAGATGCGAGCGCTCGAACTCCAACTCGTCCTCGATGGCGGTGAACGTGCCCTCCCCGGCGGCGTGGAGCAGCGTCCGGTAGTCCCAGCACTCCTTCGCCACGACGTCGAAGACCTCGGCCATCGCGTAGTCGTCGGCCCCGGCCGACCGGTAGAAGACGCGGGTCCCGCGCGGCGACTGGTTCTTCGCGGCCCCGGCCTGCATCTCGATCTCGTTCAGCACGATCCGCGTCGGGGCCTGCAAGTGCTCCTTGTAGTCCTCCGGCGGGTTGATCGGCAGCCGGTTCAACTGCCCACGAATCAGCGACAACATCGTGTCGATGGCGACCGTCCGGTTGACGCTCACGAACATGGCGTCGTCGTCCGGCTCGAACGGCTTCTTCATGTGCGGCCCGGTCGTGTCCGTCAGCGCGCAGAGATACACCTGCCCGCGATGGCGCTCCGCGAACGCGCGCGCGAGCCGCCCCTCCGGCAGGTGGTCGATGACCGCCATGCTCACCGCGAAGCGGTTCCACAGCTTGTCCAGTTCGTTGAAGCTCTCGACCTCGCCGAGCCACAGCGCGATCTTGGAGCCGTCCTCGTTGTGGAGGCTGATCCGCACGTTGAGGTTGCGGACCGTCGCGACGTCCACGCCCATCGTCACGAGACCGTGGACGTTCGCAGGCGCGAGCGCGTAGCCGCCACCGGCGCTCACCGCCGCGTCGTACGCGGCGTCCGACAGCCGCCCCTCCTCCGGTGCCCACGCCACCCCGAGATCCCGGTTCATGAACGACTGCTTCTCCGTCGGGCTGCGCTTCTTGGCCGCCTTGATGATGTCGCCCATGCGCGTCATCGGCATGATTAGCTGCGTCACGTGGTAGCCGCGCGAGCGGCCCGACTCGTTGTACTTCGCGACCCACTGGCCCTTGCGCAGGTCCAGCCGTGAGCGGCAGCGACGGCACACCCGCTCGCCGGTCGAGAGGTCCACGTTGTCGTTGAAGGAGATGTCCTGCCACTCGTTGCAGGACCCGCACTTCACGTTCCAGCGGCGCTGGTCGCTCTCGGTGTAGAGCTTGTCGATGCCCGCGTTCGGGATGAACGGCCAGCCGATGCGCCGCTTGTAGCCGTACAGGGACGCGCCGGTGCGGCGCTCGGCGATGGGGATGTGCGTCGGTTCGAGAAGCTCGTACTCGTCGAAGACCATGTGATCGGCGTCCACGGACTCAAGGCCGCGCGGGGACTCCGAGCCACGGAAGACGACGGTCCCGAGACCGATGCCCTTCATGCCCTTGTTGTCCGGGTCGTCGGGCTTCTGGCGACGCGACAGGCGCGGCGAGTTGCGGATGATCGGGCCGACGCGCAGCGTCGAGAAGTCCCACATGTCGCGCGCCGTCGGGAAGACGTACAGCCCGGTGAGGCCCTTCGTGTCGGAGTGGTAGAGCGCCCACCGCACCGCCCACGCGCTGACGCCGACCTGCGTGGACTTCATGACGACGCACTCGGGGTCGTTGACGCCCTCCCGGTACAACTCGATCTGCGGCGGGAAGCGGTCGAAGTCGAGCTTGCCGGTCTTGACCTCCGGGACCTCAAGCGCCCAATCGAGGAACCCGATCTGCGTCCCGGCCTTCGCCTCCCGGCGGATGCGCAGGCGCTCGCGCATCGCCTCCCGTGCGCCGACGCCGTGGAACGTCTGCGGCCGGTTGAGGTTCCGAGCGTGGACGCCGCCGACGGTCGAACCGCGCGCGGTCACGGCCCGGCAGGAAGCTCCACGGCGGTCGCCTCAGCGTCGAAGGCGCGCTCGATCTCGGTGAAGATCTCCTCGGGCACGTCGTAGCGTTCGAGCACCGCGATCACCTTCTCGGCGGCGATCTGCCCGTCGATGACCAGATGCATCGTGCCGAGGTCGTGCGGCAGCACGCCGATGGCCTGCAACAACTCGGCGATGCGCGCGCGGGCCGTCATGCGCGCGTTCACCGCGCCGATGCGCGCGTTGAGGTTGTTGCCCTTGGCCGCCTGATCGTAGGTGTCGTTCAGCGCCCGCAGGTCGGCCGTGTAGCCGTCGAGCAACTCGTCCACGATGTCCACCGGGTCGTGGTGGCGCAGCGTCGGGTTGCTCTCCCGGTACTCGGCCATGATGCCGCGAATCCGCTGCCCCGAGAGGCCGTACTTGTTCGCCACGACCTCCACGGAGTCGCCGCGCATCCGGTCGCTGACGACCTCCAAGTTGCGCATCGCGATCTGCATGGCGGTCATCCCCGCCTTCCGGCCGCGCGTCTCCTTCTCCGGCTGCTCCGGCACGAAGACGACGGGTTCTTCGGCGTCCTTCTTCGCCACGGTCCGAAGGCTACCCGCGCTCGGATCGGCTCCTACATGCGGAAGCCCCGGCCGTCGCCGGGGCCTCTCACATGACCGGGTGGTCCGGCGTCTTGGCGGACCGGACCCCGCGCCTCCACTCCCCGTCGTTGTGACGCTTGGGGGAGGCCCACGATCTTAGCGGCCCGTTACTTCTCCCGCTTGGGGATCCCGAGCCACTCCGACGGGTGCCCCCGCAGGCGCTCGGCGGTCGCCTGCGAGTAGTAGACCTTCGACGGCTTCACGGTGCCGGACTTGTCCGTGCCGCCCATGCCCTGCTTCATCACGGGCTGACCGGCCATCCACGGCTTACGACCGTGGCGACGAATCCGACGGCCGTTCTTGACCGCCGCGCGCGCACTCGCGCGCTTCTTTCCAGACATGGGACATCGCGCCCTCCATCCGTGGGACAGGACGTGGACTCCCCCGCGCGTCGCACGCGGGCGAGGGAGTTGGCGATGTCGCTACCGAACAGTCATGGTCGTGGAGCGGCCCCCGGCGGGTCCCTCTATGTATCCCCGCCGGGGGCCGCAGCCGCTTGAGCGTCCACGATGTTACATCACGGGCTGGTACTACGCCTGCGGCGTGTCGCGCACCTTCCGGCGCTTCGATCCGAACTCCTTGTCCGGGTCCTTCTTCTCCGTCTCCGGGATCTTGCCGCCCGTCCGGCGGGCCGCGTCGGCGGCGAGCTTCTCGTAGTCGGCCTTCGTGGGAGACGCCATCCGCATCGCGCCCATCTCGCCGACGTAGCCCGCCATCGCCTGCGTGCCGACCGGCGAGGACGTGAACGCCATCGACTGCCCGGTCGCGCCGAGGCCGTAGCTCGTGGCGACCGCCTGCGCGTTCTGGTTCGCGCCGAGGTACAGGAACGCCCACTCCTCGCGCGCCTCGTACTTCTCGATCATGGCCTTGCACTCCTCCACCGACAACTCCGAGGCGTTCTCGTAGCCGTCCGTGAAGATGATGAACAGCGCCTTGTCGCCCTTCTTCACGCGGCCCTCGGTGCGGGACAGCATGTCGGCGATGGCGTCGTTCAGCGGCGTCCGGCCGCGCGGCCGGTAGTCACCGATCTCGATGACGCCGGTGGCCTCCATGCGCTGATCGTCGATCAGCACGCGCGTCCGATCCGCTCCGGGATGCATGTCGAACCACGCGAGCGTGAAGCGGGTCTTCGGGCGGTCGCGGAACTTGGCGATGAACTCGTTGATCCCGGTGACCACCGCCTCCTCGTTGCCCTTCATGGACCCGGACTCGTCGCCGAGGACGATCAGGTGCGTCGTCGTCCCGTCGAGCGACTCGATTGCGTCCGCAGCCGCGCGGGCCGCGTCCGTCTCGTTCTTGGGCATGGCCCTCCTTCTGGTCGTGGAGGTCGCGGGACGTGCGGGGGCACCGCTATGGGAGTCCCGCGACCGTCCACGATGTTACTCGCCGTCGGCGACGGCCTTCGCGCAGTCGTCCCCGAGGCCGCGCGCAAGCGACTCCGGGTTCGTCAACTCGCGCCCGCACCGGCCGCACAGATCCGCCTCGGCGAGGTCGGCCTGCTCGGCGAGCAGCGGGAACATCCCGGCGAGGAACTTGAGCAGCGCGACGACCGTCCACTGCACGGGCCGGGTCATCCCGGCCTCCATCCACAGCTTGCCCTTCTGCGGGTAGTAGGTCGCGACACGCTCGCCGTCGTAGGCGTCGATGAAGACGTGCGTGGCCTCCTCGAACGGCACCGTCGGCCACGTGCGCGCCTGACCCTCGGCCCGGCGGGTGGCCCGCAGGCGCAACGTGATGTGGTCGCCGGAGCGACGAGAAGTGACGGTTGCGGTCAGGCTCCCGGCGCGCAGCATTCGCCCCGCGCGGGTCGCGGCCGTGGGAGTGAGGGTGCCGAGGGCGTGCATTCCATACCTCGTTCGCCCACGATCTTACCCTCAAGGGCGGATCGCTACAAAATGTGAAGCGCCTTCACGCGGCTGTGAGCCGCGTGTTCATGGCGATCTGGTCGAGCAGCCACACGACGGCCTCGCCGTCCTTCGGCGTGATCCCGAGCTTCTCCGCGACGTAGCTCTGATGCAGACCGTTGCGCGGGCAGAACCAGTAGCAGCCGTGCTCGACCACCGCGACGAGGTAGTAGCCCGCCCCGTACGGCACGCCGTCGATGACCGAGCAGCCCAACTCGTCGCGGTCCTGAATCAGCATCGCGAGCCGCGTGGAGTTCTCCGTGAACGCGACGAACTGCGCGCCGCGCTGTAGCTCTCGCGCAAGCACGCGGACGTCGTAGTCGCGGCCTTCGAGGTCGTGGAAGTGGATCGTGTGCATGTTGGCCTCCTATGCCAGCGCAAGGGACTCGCCGCATCCCTGACAGCGCGCCCCGCGAGCCGTCCACGCCTCGCACGCCGGGCACTGCACGTGCGTGTGCGCGGCCACGAGGAACAGGTCGAACTCGTCGCGGGTCGTGAAGCGCCGGTACAGGCACCGGCCCTTGCCCTCGCGAACGTATGTCTTCGGGCGATGGTCGTCGCCCCCGATGTAGATGAAGTCGTTGCGCTTGCGCGCGGTGAGCGTGGCTCCGTCGTACGGACCGCCGACGAGCAGCGCTTCGCGGGGCATGGCCCCGGAGGCTATTCCGATCCGAACCGATGTCCGGGCCGCGATCACTCGGGCGCGGCCTGCGGCGTCGGCTCGGTGATCGCCGAGGAGAACGTGTGCTCGACGTCGCTGGTGAACGTCTCGCGCCGCAGCCGCGAGTCGAACTTCTTCGTCTTCCAGCCGGTCGCGAGGAACGCGCCAAGCTGCACGGCCCCGGCGTCCTCGGGCATCCGGCTGTAGACGTGCTCCATCGCGGTGTCCTGATTCTTCGCCACGACGCCGGGAGCCACGACGTCGAGGCGGTTGCCGTCCACCTTCACGACGACGTAGGTCGGTGTGTTCGTGCGGGGCGTGCCGTTGTCGGCAGCGGCCTTGCGGCGGGTGCGCTTCGGTGTGTCAGCCATGCGCGAAACCTACGCGCCCTCGCCGACGAGATCGTCCACGACGATCCGTTCCTGCTCGACGGCCCACTCCATCGGCGCGTCGAGGCGCATCAGCGCGAACGCGAGCCGCAGCGACGTCTCGGTGGCGGTGACGACCTTGTGGTCGCGGTTGGCGTAGCCGACGATCCACCCGCCCCGGCCGACCGTCACGTAGACGAACGGCAGCAACGTGTGGACGTGCGCCTCCTCGTGGCCGATCAGGCGGTAGCGCGGCGTCGAGTTGAGCAGGGCCTCGCGGGCGAACTCCTGCCGGGGGTCCGTGAGCGAGAGCAAGCCGTCCACGGCGTCGAGGAGATCTTCGGTGTCGATCTGCGCGGCGAGCGTCAGCAGGCTCTCGCCGGGATCCTCGCCCTCGATCACCTGCACGTAGACCCCCGCCCGGAACTCGTCGAGCCGCCGTTGGATGGCCTCGAAGGCATCTTCGATAGCCCGCTCGGCGTCTGTCCAGCGGTCCATGAGGTCTTGCATCGGGGGGCGCTCCTTGGTCGGGACACCGAGGCTAGCCTCCTGAACGGATGGTCACGGGGTCCCGGTCGGGACGAATCCGCCGAAACTGCGGGGACCGCGCGCGCCCGCCCTTCTTCGCCGGGTCGAAGTGCGCGACCTCGATCACCTTGCCGACCCACTCCTCCGGGTGCGCGGTCATGTGGCGGCGCGTCCGCATGTCCATGCCGGAGCAGCGGCCGATGTAGACCAGCTTCCCGGCGGCGTTGTACTCGCCGAACTCGACGGCCCCGACGAGACCCTTGAAGCCGCCTTGGCCGGGCTTGAAGCCCATCACGACGACCTCGCGGGTCTGCTGCGGCTTCAACTTCGACCAGTCGCGCGCGCCGGAGCGGTAGGTGCCGTCCAGCCGCTTGAGCATGGTGCCCTCGAACCCCTGCGCCATGTGCGCGGCGTGGTAGCTCGCGAGTTCCTCGCCGGACGCCACGACGGCCGGGGAAAGTTGCACCTTCTGGAAACTCTCGGCGGCGAAGATGCGGTCGAGCAGCTTGCGCCGCCCGCGCAGCGGCAGCGCCCGCGCGTCGATGTGCGCGTGGGCGAGAAGGTCGAAGACCATGAACGTGATGCGCGGCGCGGCGATGTGCGCACCGGCGGTCGAGAGGACGTTCTGCGCGATGCTCCACTCGTTCAGGATCTTGCCGTCCTGCACGCGCAGCGCGACGGCCTCGCCGTCGAGGACGGTCCCGGCGGGGAAGCGCTCGAACAACTCGGCCTCCACGGCGGGCAGCTTGCCGGTGAGCGACTGCCCGGAGCGCGCGTACAGGTGCGTGCGGTCACCGCCGACGATGGCGACGAGCCGCCAGCCGTCGAACTTCGGCTCCACGAGGAACTCGCCGGTCGGCTGCGTCTTGACCGGCTTCGCCAGCGCGACGAGATCGCCGCTGGCGGCGAGCGCCCGCCACTCGGCGGTCGAGAGCGTCGCGGTCATAGCGTCCACTCCTTCATCCGGGCCTCGGCGTAGTCCGCGCGCCGCTGCGCCTCCGCGAGGCGCGCCTGCGCGGCCCGCGCGCGACGGCGCGCGGGGGCGACCATGACCTCCTCGGCGATCTTGCTGACCCCGAGCGGCAAGACAACGGCGGCGACGCTCACCGCCCAGATCGCGAGATCGCTCACGCCACGACCTCGAAGGACAGAACCTCGTCGAAGGCCACGTACGTGAACTGCAACTCGCACGTGTTCACGTTGGCGAGGTTGAAGTGGTCGCCGTCGGAGGACTCCTCGCAGGCGATGCCGTAGAGGCTGCCGCCGCCGATCATGTGGGCCTTGACGGTCTTGCCGTCGTGCGCCGCGTCGGCGAAGTCGGCCTTGATCTTGGACATTTGCTGCTCCTTGGTCGGGAAGGGGGCACCAGAGTCAACGGCACCCTGCGTCCATGATGTTAGCAGCACCGGTACGAATGGACAAGCGTCCGATGCCTGGATTCCGTCCTCCATCTGCGCTAACATCATGGACAACCCGGCGGCAAGCGCGCATCCATTGGGGGTGCCCGCCCAACGCCCGACCAACGGAGGACTCCCATGCGTGGAGACAACCACCTGCTCGCCGTCACGACCACGACGGACGAGATCACCGGCGAGGTCAAGCCGCTGTTCGCCTTCCCGATTCAGGTCTGCAAGGCGACCGCCGCCGAGGCCGACGTGAAGTTCGACGCCGCCGCCCCGTCCGGCGCGCCCTACAAGACGCAGTACGTGGACGAGGCGACCGGCGAGGTCTTCGAGTGGGACCAGCGCCAGCGCGGCGTCCGCATCGGCGACCACTTCAAGCCGATCCCGGACGAGTCGATCAAGGAGATCGAGGAGTCCACGAAGCTCAAGACCATCGTGGTCGAGGGCAGCGCGCCGCTCGCGGACGTGCGCGAGAAGTTCGGTGACCGCGTGACCGCGATCTACTTCGTGCAGTCCCCGAAGGACGGCTCGCCGAAGGCGTACCGGCTCCTCATGGAGGCGCTGCTCGGCGACGACGAGCGGCCCGCGACCGCGCTCGTGATGAAGCGCTCGGCGCGCACCCGGCAGAAGCTCTGCTTCATGTACGCCGACCCGGCGCGGCAGTGCCTCGTCATGAACGAGGTCGCGTTCCCGGCCGCGATGCGCGAGCCGGACGAGGCTGTCCTCTCGCCGAACCTCGCGCAGGTCGAGCAGAAGCAGGTGAACATGGTCCGCACCGTCATCGACGGGATGGAGGACGGCCTCGTCGCGCTCGGCGCGGCCGAGGACGAGGCGGTGCCGATGAAGAAGGCGCTGATCGACAAGGCCGTCGAGGGCGAGGCCATCATCGCCCCGCCGAAGCCGGTCGCCGAGACCGCCGCCGAGGACCAGATCGAGGCCGCGCTGATGGCCTCCATCGGCGGCTGACCAAACCCTCCACAGAACCTCCAACTGCGGCCCGCTTCCAGCGGGTCGCACTCGTTGGTACGCTCGTTTTCAGGAGCGACCGACCAAGGAGAGGAAGGCATGGCAGACGTCGGAGAGGGCGACGACCTGCTGCGGACCTTCGCGGAGATCAGTGACTTCGCGGAGGCTCGCGCTGTGGCCGCACGCCACTACGACATCACGGAGCGGGAAGCCGTCCAGACCGGACTGAGCGCGGAGATCGCGAAGGTCTTGCGCCGGTACGTGAGGGACGGGCTGGCCGAGCGGTACTACGGCCCGCGTTCCTGCATCTACAAGCCCACGCCGAAGGCGAGGGCGTTCGCGTTGGCGGCGGACCGAGGAGGGGAAGCCGCCTAGTAGGGGATGTCGTCGTCGGCCAACCCCCCTCCGGCGACGCTCCCCGATCCGTACTCGTCGCCCCCCGTTGCGGGGGCGGCGGGTGCGGCTTCGTGCGGCTTGCCGTCGGAGAGGAACTGCACGGAGTTCGCGACGATCTCGATGGCCTCGCGCTTGCCGCCGTCGTTGGTCTGGTACTCGCGCCAGCGCAGGCGGCCGTCGATGGCGACGGGGCGGCCCTTCGCGAGGTAGCGGTTGCAGTTCTCGCCCTGCGCGCCCCACACCGTCACGGTGAAGTAGTTCGGGCGCTCGCCCCACTCGCCGTTGGAGTCCTTGACGCGCTCGTTCGAGGCGATCCGCAGCTTGCAGACCGAGGTCCCGGAGGGCGTGGTCTTGAGGTCGGGGTCGGCGGTGAGGTTGCCGGTGATGACCACCCGGTTGATGTTCATGGGGCGACCCTACGGTCGCCGCCGGACGCCCCCCAGAACGACAGAAGCCGCGCCTTTCGGCGCGGCCCCCGACGCTTCCCGACCTGAGAAGTGGTTCACGATGTTAGCAGTCCTATCGGCAGGATCCAACCCGGACTTGAGCTATTCCTCGGGCGACAGGGCGCAGCCCTGACACATGACGCCGGGGATCGCGGCGTCCCACTCCTCGCCGAAGACCATCTTCATCTGGTCCGCGTGGATGCGCGGCGGGCGCTGGCCCCACCGGCACGCCCGGAGGCCCTTCGCCTGCGCCTTCGATTCGAGGTCGTGGAGCCACGCGGCGTGCTCAGGGAACCACGCCTCGATCTCCTGCATCTCGCCGGGCCGCGCGAACGCCCCGCAGAGACATTCTGCCGACATGTGGAGAAGGTCAACGACCGGGTTCCGAGGCAGTTTCCGCGATCCGAACGTGAACTTCGCGCACTCGATCTTGGTCCAGTTCCACACGGCGGCGGCCCACCACTGCGCCCCGTCGCCCTTCTGGATCCGGTCCACGTGCCGGAGTCTGCGGAGCGACTCGTCCGAGCGCACGCCGGTGACGAAGGCGATGCGGTCCTTGTACTCGACCTTCGCCTCGCGGACGATCTGCCGCAGGCAGCGCTCCTTGAGGCGGTTGTACGCGATGCCGTGCTGCCCCGGCCCCATGAAGCCGTATTCGAGGACGATCTCCTCGTACGGAACGGGCGGATCGTAGATCTTGAGCGGCCAGCCCTGCGCCGCGCAGACCTCCTTGACGTACTCCGTCGTCGCCGGGATGCCGGTCCCGGTACGGATGTGCGCCGCCGTCAGCGGGACGTCGCGGGCGCGCGCCCACTCGAACGCCACGGTCGTCGCGGTGAGCGAGTCGTGGCCGCCCGAGAACAGCGCCACCCACGCGCGCGGCGCGATGATCTCGGCGGCCTCGTCGAGAACCTCGAAGGCGTCGTCGAGGAGTTGCTCGTCGCGGCGCTTCGCGTCGCCGCCGGTCAGAAGATCTCCCACGCCCGGATCGTGCCGTCCGGGCCGGACGGATCAGGGCGTTGCGGTGCGCTGACTCGGGAGCGTCGGGCAGGCACCGACGCCGAGCAGGCGCTTGCCGGTGCGCGGATCGCGGCCCGTGAGCGGCGGGATCTTCTTGAGGAACGCCTCGGAGTCCCGGATGAACCCGGCCTTCTCCTCCTCGGAGAACGACTTGCTCTTGCGGATCCGGGCGATGCTCGCGAGCGTGCTCGCGCGCGCGACGCCCTTCAACTCCTCGATGTCCCGGCACTGCTTGGCGTCGGTGCGCGCGCCGCGTGTCTGCGCGGCCACCGCGACTTCATCGAGGCGGTGGATCAGGTGGCGGTTGTCCTTCACGAGGATCGCGGTCGAGGCCATCGTGCCGAGCAGGAAGATGCAGGCGACGGCCCCCGCCAGCCACATGCGGCAGAGCACGCGCCAGTAGCGCTCGTCCATGCGCGCGATCAGGCCGGAGATCTCACGGACGAGGTTGCCGTCCCCGTGGGGCTTCAACCGGCGCTCGATGTCGCGCTGGTCAAACGTCGGCACCGTCGCGTCCCTTCGGCGGGTCCGTGGGCATGTGGACCAGCACCGAGAACGCCAACACCAGACCGACGAGGCCGATGCCGATGGGAGTCGCGACGCGCGGGGTCGCGACCGAAAGGACCATGTAGGCGGCGAACACCACGAGGAAGGCGCTTGAGATGACCAAGCGGTGCTTCGAGGCGAAGGCGCGCATCAGGTCGGCTCCGGCTCGGTCGGCTCCGGGGGCCGGGCCGCCGTTCGACGGAAGTCCTTGATCGCGTCTAGTCCCTCCCCGCCCGCGATCAGGGAACCGAAGAACCCGAGGAGAATCGGCTCGAACCTCGCGGCGACCAGCCACACGACGGTCACGAACAGGACCCCGAAGTAGCCCACCATGCGTGTCGCGACCGGGGACCACGAAAGCCACCACTCGGGGTCGGCTCGCCTCATCCACGGACATCCTCCATGCACTGAGGCTACCGCTGCTCGGCGACCGCTTCGGATCGTCGAACTGGTGCCGGACGGCGCGGTGGATCTGGCGCGCCGCCCGGCACCGTGGGTGCTACCCGGCCGAGCCGGTCAGCAGTTCACCCACGCGCCCGCGCCCTGCGCCTTGAAGACGCGGGCGGCGCACTCCTCCTGCTCGCCCGGCGACCAGCCGAGATCCGAGCAATGGGCGGCGTGCGTGGAGGGGATGACCTGATACTTCCCGCGCGCCCCGGACGACGAGTTGTAGGCGTTGTAGTCGCCTCCCGACTCCGGCATCCACGTGCAGGTCGGCAGGGTTGCCTTCACGCTCGGCGTCTGCACACCGGCAGGCGGCTGCGACGGGGGACCGACGGTCCTGCGCGTGAACTGCGGCGCGGGCCGCGCGATCAGGTTCAACTGGTTCTTGTACTTCCGAAGCTCCCGGAGCTTCGGGCGGCGCACCGCTTCCGTGTGCGCGCTCGTGACGAACACGACGCCGTACTTCACGATGTCGCGCCCGGCCGCCTTGTTGCCGAACTTCATCACGACCTTGTGCCGCAACTGCTTCGCGGCGTGGGACAGATCGCCCCTCGTGCTGGCCTGCGCGTTCGGCGCGGCCATGAACAAAAGCGCCGCCGTGAAGGCGACGATGGTCCTTCTCATGGGTAACTCCCCTGACGGGTTTCTGCATCGTCCAGCGGGCCGCGTGGTCTCCCTCTACACCGCCGACGGATCAACGTCGGCTACTTCAAGGGCGCGGCGGAATGGCCGTGGGCGCTACCTCCTTGGTCGGGAACGTCGGGTTATCGGCGGGCAATGTAACGGACGTGTCAATGCCCGCTACTGCCCGCCGATCACCTTCGGATGCGACGAACGGCCGCTCCGGGCCGTCAGGCGGCCTTCACCGGGCGGGACGCGACGAAGGCGTTCAGCGCCTTGTCCTCCCACACCGGCGTCGCTTGCAGACGGAACGACGGCTCGGGGAACACCCCGGCGCGCCGCCACCGCCCGATCTGCGACTTGTCCACCTTCCGCCCGAGGATCTCGCCGATGTGTTCGGCCGCCTCCCCGGTGCCGTTGAACGGCTTCTCCTTCGGCGGGCGGCCCGAGCGCGTGTGGCTCACCTTCCACTCGCCGTGCTTCGCGAGGATCTCGACATCCTCGCGCCGCCACACCGGGGTCGCCGCCAACTCCTTCACGGCCGGGGGCATCCGTCCCGACCGACGCCAGCGGGTGATGCGGGGGACTTCGACGCCGAGGATCTCAGCGGCTTCCGCTGTCCCGACGTATCTGGTCTCGGTCACTTCCATCCTCTCCCGCCTCGGTACGGGAGATCGTCGAACGTCTTGCGGACCTCGCGCGCGTGGCGCAGGGTCGGGTCCAGCGGCCATGACTGCTGCCCGTCGCGGACCTGCTCGGCGTCGTCGGCGGCGTCCTGCTGCTCCTGATCGCGGCGCTTGGCGTACGCGATCAGGAGGCCCAACGCCACGACGGCCAAGCACAAGACGAAAGCGAGGCCGTTCACGAGGCGCTTTCGGTCTTCTGCTCGGACTGTGCCGTGCGGTCCTTGAGGTCGAAGACCCCCGGTTCGATGCGGACGAACTTCACGTCCTGCTTCGCGCAGTCCGCTAGGTACGAGCGCATCGTCTTGGTCGTCCGGTCGGGGTTGGGCCGACGGCCGCCCCGCACTGCCACGATGCCGCGTTCGAGCGCCACACGCGAGATCTCGCGGTAGTGCATCGGACGCCCCTCGGAAAGAAGCACGACCTCGGCCGCCTCGCGGGCGGACACCTTCGGCGGCTTCTTGGACTTCGCGGCGGTGGTCTTCGTCGTCTTGGACTTGCTCGGCATGGTTCCAGCCCTTCGTTTCGCGGTCGAGTCATCCCCCCACATGGGATGCCGCCCCGGATACTACCGCAGTTTGCTAACTTTGTGGACTACGCTAGGTTCCCGGTCTGTGTAAGATCGTGGACGCCGTACCCGACCAATGGAGGACCACATGCAGGAGACGCAGGAGCGTGCCTACACGCTGCGCGTCGTCCGCGTTCCGCTTGACCCGGTGACACGGGAAAAGATGCGGCACAACGGAACACTTCCCGACGACTACCTCGCCCGCGCTTTGGAGGCCCACGACTTCATCGAGGTCATGGCCGCCACCGACGGCGAGGCCCGCTTGAAGGCGTTCGCGGCCACGCGACTCGTCGCCAAGGGGGAGAAGCTCGTCGTGGAGGAGCAGGACGACGCGGCCCTCACGGGCTGGCGGGAGCTTGCGGCATGAGTCCGCTCGACCTCACCGCCATCGTCGCCGCCACGCGCGAGCGCATCGGCGAGATCGACGATGAACTGAACCAGCGGGTTGCGGACCTGCTGGCCGAGCGCGGCAAGCTCGTCGCGTCGCTCGCGGCCCTGACCGGGGAGGAGATCCCGGACACCGCGTTCCCCGGCACGTACGCCGGACCGCCCGTCGCCCCGCCCGTCGCCCCGAAGCCGGAGCCGAAGGCCCCGCCGCTCAAGGTCACGCCGCACGGCGAGGTCGAGGTAGCGGAGCGCGAGCCGGAGATCGACGTGCCGGTCACGCGCAAGCCGGAGCCGAAGGTCACCGAGCCGGACGTCGTGCGCGAGCGCGCCGATGCGGTCCTCAAGGCGCTCGCGGCCGGACCGCTGCGCTGGAACGACCTGATGAAGAAGTCGGACGTCTACGCGGCCAACCTCCGCGAGGCGCTCGACTACCTCGGCGACCGGGTTATCAAGACCGAGCAGGGCTTCAAGCTCGCCGGGCAGACCCCGACGCCGCCCCCGGCCGAGCCGGTCACGAAGGAGCCGGAGCCGAAGGAGACCTACGTCCGCGAGGACGGAGCCGTACGGCGCAAGCCGACGTGGCCGGGGATCGAGGCAGTGCCGGAGTACCTGCGCTACCTGCCCGCCGCGCAGGAGGGCGGGCCGCTCAAGTCGCGGATCAAGACCGCCGAGTTGCAGCACCGGATCATGCTGGCGCTGGCCGACCACCCGAACAGCCTCGCCGGTGAGATCGCCGAGGTCATCTACGGGGAGCGCGACAACTCCGCGCACGACAACCGGGTGGGCAGCCACTTCCGCAAGCTGCGGGAGGCCGGGCTGATCGTGCAGGAGAAGGCCGACCGCCGTAAGCGGTGGATCCCGGCGGGCCAGCCCGCCAAGCCGGGCAAGCCGATGCGCGTCGCGCTTCACGCGCTGGACCAGATGAACCAGACGGCCGACCGGCCGGTCGCGGAGCCGGAGGCGCGTGAGGCGAAGGAGGCCATCGACGCGCAGCCGCCGCTGCCGGAGCCGGAGGTCGGCGTCAACCCGCAGGCGGTCGCGCGGATGCAGGCATGGGTCCGCGAGCAGCCGGTGGGCACGGCGTTCAACCAGCACAAGGCAGCCGAGGAGACGAAGATGTCTCCGGCGCTGGCGCTGCGCTGCCTTGAGGCCCTCGTCGCGAAGGAGATCGTCAGCGACGAGTCGCCGTCGTCGGATATGCGGATGTTCGAGTACCGCAAGCCGACCGATCCCGGCGCAGCGGCGAAGCTCGACGCCGCGCGGCGGCCGGTCGAGGCACCCTCCGGCAGCGGTGGCGCTCCGGTGCCGGGCACCGGCGGGCGCGTGAAGGCCAAGAACCCGGAGGTCGATGCGCTGATCGCGAAGCTGGTCGCCGAGGGCGCAGACGTCGCGCACGCGGCGAACGGGCACTTCGCGGTGAAGATCACGGGCAAGCAGCGGGTGCTGATCTCGGCGACGCCCGGTAGCTCACGTAGCGTCCTCAACGACCGAACGCGCCTTCGTCGCGCGGGCTATCCCGTCTGAGGAGTGGAGGGCTGAGAGTGATCTCCGATGGACCGACCTACGCCGAGGCACGCATGTGGATCAGGTGGCTGAACATCTTCACGCCGTCCGATCTAGCCGACGCAATGGCGGTCCATCAGGAGGTCGCCTCCCGCTTCGTGAAGGCCGCGCTCTGGCACGGGATCATCGAGGACAGTGGGGACTCGATCAACGGCACGGGTCCCCGCGAGCAGATCTACCACTACAAGCCGTTGCCGCCCGGCCCGAAGGTCCACGCGACCATGACGCCGGAGTGGCTCGCGACGCCGGGCTGCTACGCGGAGGCCCCGGCAAGGGGCCTGCCGGTCCGGCTGGTGGACAACACGCAGCGGCGGAACCTGATGCAGGGCACCGGCGGCGCGCGTCTGCGGGTGAAGAACCGCGACCGCGCGTGGGAGCGGATGCAGCAGGCCAAGATGGACCGCGCCGAGCGCGACCGCCAGAAGGCGCGCGCGAAGTCGATGGGGATGCAGCGGGCCGCAGACGCGATGCGCCGGGCGGACGACTTCATCCAAGACGGCGCGTTCAAGACCAGCGGCAACAAGCACGCCGCCGAGTTGCCGCACAAGGACAAGTCCCACACGAAGAAGACACAGAGGAAGACCAAGTGACCCTGTTGCTCGTCTTGTTCGCCGTGTTCGGCTTCGCCTGCTACCGGCTCGGCTACGCCCGCGCCATGCGCGTCGCGGAGCGCCCCCGCCGGTGGATCGACCTGCGGCTCGTGAAGCGCACCGGGGATCCCACGAGCAACCTCTACGTCGAGACGCGGGACCTCATGGACGGGATCAAGACCCCGGCGTTCCGCAAGCTCTTGGAGCAGGCGAACCAAGCCAAGGAGGCCGAGGTCGCCTACCGCTACGAGGTCCGCGTCCACGAGCAGGGCGAGGTCGTGGAGTCGCGGCGGTTCCTGCGGGGCGACAAGGCCGAGGAGTTCCACAACGCGGCGGCGGCGAAGGTGCTCACGCAGGGCGCTGCCGCCGAGAAGTGGGAGTAGCAACAACGTGGGCCTGTAGTGCTCAAGCGGTAGAGCCGGAGGCGGTTATCCCTCGTCGTGTGCGGGTTCGAGTCCCGTCAGGTCCCCTCAAGAAGGAGAGCAATGAGCAAGTCACGTGAAGGCAGGTCTTCGAGCCGGACGAAGGGCGGCAAGGGCGCGGCCCGGTCGGCGACGAAGGGCAACGTGGGCGAATGCCCCATCTACGGCAGGCGCTATCGGACCAAGGCCGAGGCCGGACCGGGCGCGAAGCAGTGCGGCCGGTGCAAGGGGTGGCACTCGGCCGACCAGACCGGCGGTCGGAGGCGATGATGGACAAGGAGAAGTACGACAAGCTGATCGACGACGCCAAGGCGAAGGTCGCCGACATCCGCGTCCAGACGAGCAAGCGCTCGGAGACGACGTGGGCGCTGGCGGACCTGCTGCTCTCGGTGAGGGTCGTCAACCGGGGCCAGTTCGGTGAGGCGGGCATGGCCGACGGCGTGTCCGTCGAGGAGTTGGCGAAGGACATCGGCGTGAGCGAGTCGTGGGTGGCGTTGCTGCGCCGGGCCGCGAAGCGCTTCCCGCCCGACCAGCGCGTGACCGAACTCGCGCCGCACCTGCATCTGCTCGCGCAGAACCACTACGGCACCACGGACAAGACGGTCGAGAAGCTGACCGAGGACAAGGACACCGTGATGCTCAAGGACTTCGTGGGACCGGTCCGGCGGGAGCCTCGCGCGCGCGAGGGCCGCACCACGCTCGGGACCGTCCGCAGGCTCGCGACGATGATGCAGAGCCTCGCCGAGCGGATCCCCGAGGAGCCGAGCGAGGAGATGCGCGCGGCGCTGGACGACCTCGAACGCGCGATGACGGCCCTGTTCGACCGGCTGCGAGTGCCCTCGTGACGGAGGAGATCGAGGTCCCCGCCCGGCCACCGAAGAAGCGCCGCCAGATGGAGTCCCCGAACACGCTGGACAAGTGGCTCGCGGTGTGGGCCAACGACGAGAACTTGACGCCCTCCGAGCGCCGCCGGGCGCAGGACGAGCGCGAGCGCCGCAAGGCCGAGGCTCCCGATCCGAGGATCGTGGGTCTGCTGATCGGCGAGCAGGGGGTGACCCCGCAGCAGTTGGACGTGCTGCGGGACCGGTGTGCGCGCGCGGAGGAGGTTCACGCCACGCGCACCGTGAAGCTCGGCCTCGCGCCGGGCGTGTTCCACATGGAGGAGTCGCTGCGCGACGTCGTGGCGGCGGTCAACGAGATCGTCGCGGCCCCCGCGCAGACCTACGAGCCGGAGCAGAAGATCGCGGGCGTGTGGCCCGAGGTCCGCTACGCCCGGCATCGCAAGATCCCGGTGCTGGTCCTGTACCCGGACGGCACCACGAACGAAGGAGACGCATGACGAAGTGGAAGGTCGTGTGCGAGCCGGAGGGCCGCAACGCGCATCTGCCGCCGGAGGAGTTGCCGCAGGGGCATCCGTCCGCCGGGACGCAGGTCGGGCAGGTGCAGGGCCGCAACAGCGGCGGGATGGTCGTGTTCGTCGCGAACGGCTCGACCAAGCAGGAGGTCGCGCGCGTCGCGTTCTCCCGCGCCAACAGCAAGAACCCGGAGATCACGTTCTCCGAGCAGTTGAAGTCCGTGCTCGACAGGGCGCGCGAGTCCGTGAAGGTCCTGAACGAGTCCGTCAGCGACGGGGGGATGTTGTGAGCCTGCGCGTCACGGAGTACGCCATTCAGGACGACGCCGACGGCGGGGTCATCAAGATCCGCCGCGACAACGGCAGCAACACGGTCACGTTCCCGTGCGGCGAGTACCGGCGGTTCAGCGACGACGACCTGTCGCACGTGCTGGCGTGCATCGACGCGCTCGCCGACGCCCCGGACGTGTGGCTGACGCTCACCGACGGCGACGCCCGGCCCTTCTCGGTGCGGACCGCCGAGGGCAACCTCTACATGGAGCAGTCGATCCCGTACTTGCGGGCCGACGACACGGAGGGCCAGCGCAGCGCGCCGGTGGACGACCTCAAGAAGGCGTTCCGCAAGCTCGCCAACGGCGACCAGAAGGAGCCGACCGCCGAATGAAGCACGAGTGGACGGTGATCTGCACGCCGCTCGCGTCACCGCCCTCCTCGCGCAAGCACAAGGGTGGCCTCGTCGTTGAGATCTTCAACGGCGAGGTCCGCCACCCTGTCGCGCAGGTCGGCTACGCCCGGCGGAACACGAAGAACCCGGACGTCCCGTTCGACGAGGCGCTGCAAGCCGAGATCAAGAAGGCCGAGGCGGCGGTCGAGGCCCTCAACGAGCACGAGGACAACCTCGCCCGGATCAAGGTCGAGGCCGACGAGCGGGCCGAGGAGCGCCGCCGCCAGTCCGAGGAGCGCGACCGCGAGGAGGAGCGCCAGAGGCGCGAGCGCGACCGCGAGCAGGACGAGGAGGAGCGCACGGCCCGCGCCGCCGAGACCGATGCGATCCGCGAACGTATCCGCGAGGTCATGGGCACTCCTTCCGGGATGGTGTAGGTGGTCAGCACGCGCGACTCTTTATCGCGAGGCGGGGGTTCGAGGCCCTCTCCCGGAACTGCGGCGTGAGATAATGTCCACGTCGTTGCACGAGTCCACCCACGACAGGGAGGGTCACACAATGACCCGGAGGACGTAAGGCGGGTACGAGCCGCCGCCGCGCGATCTTCGCCCGCGTAGGACCCCGGTGATGACGCCGACGGTCCTGCCCGAGTGGGAGTAGCGCGCCGTCGGTAGTTGGACGGCAAGCCGGAGGGGGCCAAGCGTGCGACGCGGCCCCCTTCGCACTTCTCAGCCCTCGTAGCTCAGTGGAAAGAGCACGGGCCTGCACCGCCCGAGGTCGCGAGTTCGATCCTCGCCGGGGGCATATGACCATGACCCCTCTCTCTGACATCCTCGCCCATCTCGACTCCCATGACGTCCTCGCCATCATCGTCGTCATCATGGTGCTCATGGCGGTCTTCGCCGGGTGGTGCATCGTGATGGCCGTACGGAAGCTGTGATCGACCCGGCGAGCCTGCCCGTGGCCCGCGCGCTCCGTGTCCAGTTCCCGCCGGGCCACGGCACCGACATCACCGTCGAGCACCCGTTCGGCGGGCACGTCATCGCGGCGCTGTACTTGGCCGAGCCGCCCTGCCAACTGCTCGGCGGCCCGAACGTCTGCCACCGCGACAGCGTGACGTGGCACGTGACGCCGGAGCACAAGGACGCCGCGCTCGTCGCGGTCGTGATCGGCTGAGAGGCGGGGCGCGCGGGACCAACCGCGCGCCCGCCCTCTCCTTGATCGGAAGCTAGGTCGGGAACAGCATCAGGCGGACAGCCGATACGCCCGGTTCCTCGACCCGAGCGAAGCCGCCGAACTCGTAATGGTCCCACGTGTCGTCCGGCAGCCAACCGCCGGTCACGAGCGCGTCGCCGAGCGCCTTCTCGACGAGGACGCGGTGGTTGCCCTGATCGCGGCCCTTGCGGCTGTCGCCGAAGCTGACCTCGCCCTCCACGAGCACGTGGGTCAACCCCTTCGGGAGGTCGCTCGCGGCCAGCAGATCGAACAGGAGGGCCTTCCACTGCTCGATCTTCGCCCGGTAGACCTTCGGGTCGCGCCCGGCGAGGTAGTTGAAGCTCTCCGGCGCGCCGAAGTGCGCGACGTCGCCCTTGTTCCGGCCGCACCGCGCGCAGCCGCGCTTGGCCTGGAAGACGCAGGTCGCGGTCTTCTTCGGAGTGTGGACCCGGTTGGACTTCGGCTTACCGCACCGGCCGCAGGGCTTGGCCTCGAAGAAGCACTGGCCGACCTGCTCGATCATCACCGGCTCAAGGCGCTCGCGCGGCTCGGTGACGTCGAACAGGGTCTCCACGCAGTCATGGTCTACTCGTCCCCGGACGGAAGCGCGGGCCGCAGACCGTCCACGAGCGCGTGCGTGTCGAGCTTGCGCGGACCGATCTGCGCGCGCGGTTGCGCGGCGTCGAGAGCGCGCCCGCGCCGGAGGCGCTCGCGGGCGACCGCAACGAACTCGGTCCAGTCCTCGCGAAGCTCCCGGACGCGGAGCGCGCCGTACTGCTCGTCGTCGAACGGGACCAGACGCATCGCCTGCCAGCCGCCGCACGCGGTCATGAAGCGCGCCACGACCGGGTGGACGTCGTTCAGCAGGGCGTACGCGGCCTCCTCGTCGCGGCAGCGCATCGCGGCCCGCAGCGCCCGCCACGCCTCGCGCCACGACGGCACGGCCTCGTCCTGCACGTCACGGGTCGCCTTCACGATCTCCGGCACCGTCGGCAGCCACGGGGAGCCGCCCTCCGCGAGCTTCGACAGCGCCGCCAGCACGTCCGGCAGCGGCAGCGGCAGCAGGAACACTCGGTAGGCGTCGGCCCGGTCCTCGGACCACTCGCCCTGCCAGCCCTGCACGATGGCGTTCGCGACGACCTCGAACTCGTCTTCGGTCACGTCTGCCCCCTGATCCGCGTCATCGCTTCCCGCGCCCGCTGCGCCTGCATCGCCCGGCCGTCCTGCCGCTTGGCTTGCGGCTCACGGGTCATGTTCTCCTCGAAGACCTTCGGCCCGTAGACGACACCGATGGACGGCTGCCCGTCGCCCCACCACTGCGACGCCAGCGTCTTCTCGATGATCTCGCGATGGCGCTCCAAGCCGAGATTCGGCCACGCGATGACGCGCTGGTAGATCCGCTTCGCCGCCTCGGACGGCTGCCCGGCCTCGGTCGTCGCTCCGAGCTTCTTGCCGGTCTGCGAGTTGAACTCGTCGAGGATCGAGCACGTGAGCTTCCACGGCTCCCCCTTGATCGGCTTGCCCGCCACCTTCATCACAGGCGCGCTCGCGCGCGCCCTCCCATTCCCCGAAGGGTTCTGGTTCCTTTCCGGTTCCCTGGAAGTAGCTGCTTCCGGTAGGCGGGCCGCCGCGCTTCCGGTTGGCCTAGCGGAAGATGCTTCCGGCAGGTGAAGGACGTAGCCGTCCGAAAGACGATGCCCGGTGGCCGGGTGCGAGCGCCGGACCCGCGTGATGTAGCCGCCCTCCTCCAAGGCGGTGAGATGGGTGCGCACCGTCCGGTCGGAGCAGAGCGCGATCTTGGCGAGGTACTCCTGCGACGGGACGCACTTCGCCGTCTCCGAGTTCATGCAGTCGGCGAGCGTCACGAGGATGATCTTCGGGAGGGCTTCGAGCGGCTGCTCCAACGCCCATCCCACGGCACGCGCGCTCATACGCCCCTCTCGGGCGTGTCCATCGAGTCCTCCTTGGTCGGGTGCCTGCTCCCTCCGCAGGCCGCACAGTGATACCGCTCGTGCAGGGACCCGTGTGAGGAGTCCCCGCTCGTAGCGGCAACTTCTACGCGAGGCCGACGGCCTCCTGCGCGAGGCGCTTGATCTCGTCCATGTCCTCGATCTCGCCGGTCGCGATGCCCTGCACGAGGTCCACGCACTTCTGGAACCCGTCGGCCCGCTCGACGTGCAGCGGCGAGAGATGGTGGATGCGCTTCACGCCGACGACCGCGCCGTCGGAGTCGCGGACGTAGCCGAACTCCACCTTGTCGCAGCGGACCCGCACGACGATGTGAACGATGTCGTCCGGCGTGAACTGGCCCTGGATCCGCTCCTGCCGGGCCTTGATCTTCACCGCCGACTCGGTGGGCTTCTTCTTGCCGCCGACGTTCAGCGTCAACTGATCGGCGGTGCCGAACAGCGAGATCTGCTCCTCCTCCTGCTCGTCGGCGAGCGCTTCGAGGGACTTGCCCTCGTCGTCGTTGAGCTTCTCGGCGTCCTCGGCGGCGACGCGCTCATGCGCCTCGTCGATGTCGGCCCGTGTGGGCATGGGCGTCACGGACATCAGTCCTCCCTTGTGTGTGGAGACGGAGACCGGACGTAGATCCGCATGTTGCGGACGCCCTCGATGGCGGTCGGGCAGATGACGTCGAACTCCGTCACGAGATCCCCGGCAGCATCACGGACCTCTAGGACGGAAACGTGGACGTCGAGCGGTAGGGTCTCGTGTCCCTGCGATAGGTGCTCGTCCACGGCCGCTAGCGCCTCGTCGTCCAACTCGATGACGAGGCGCACGGTCGGGAGGTCTTCGCTCATGCGATCAGCGCAGCGCGGCGCGGGTCCGATCCGATGTCGCTGTAGTAGCGGCCGAGGTACTCGTAGGCGGCTCCCGGCCCGAGCGCCTCGGCGGCGAACTCGAACGCCTCGTCGGGAAACATCGCGAGGTCGAACCTCCGGCTGCGGCTGTGGTGGGAGAAGTGGCACTCCCACCACACGGGCACGAAGTTCCGCTGGTCGCGGTGCAGCGCCTTCGGTAGGTGCTGCTCGTAGACGATGTGGTGACGGTGGGCCGCCCGGTTCCCGCAGCCGCAAGCGCACTTCGGCAGCGAGACCTTGCGGGTCATCATCCTTGCTTCGGCACCCCGCCCACGATGTTCGGCATGACGATCCCCCGGCCGTCGAGGCGGGCCGACAGCTTCGCGGCGGTGTCCTCCTCCATCGGGATCACGTACACGTCCTTCGTGTCCTTGTCGTGGACCTCCAAGAACACCTGCTTGTGATCGGGGACCTGCATGACTTCGAGTCCGAAGTTCGCGAAGAAGATGCGACGGGCCACGGGGCCTCCTAGAACAGGGTGGACGCGGTGCTGCCGGTCAGTTCCGGCTCCGGCGCATCGTTGCGGGCCGAGGGGACGTCCTCGATGACGACGGCCGCGTAGGCGCGCATATTGCGCTTGTGGCTGCCCATGCGCTTGCCGGTCACCACCACGAGTCCCTTCTCGATCAGCGGCGCGAGGCGCGGACCCCAACTGTCCCGGCCCTTCGCGTGCGTCGGGTCCACCCGGTCCCAGATCTCGTCGAGGATCAGGTCGCCGGGAAGCGCGGCGCGCAGCACGTCGTAGACCATCCGCTCCTGCGCCGTCGGGTCCATCGACTTCGCGGCCTCCTGCGACGTGTCGGGGTCGCTCTTGCGCGCCGCGCCGGTCTTCGGACCCTCAATCTCGGCGGGCGGCAGGGCGACGATGAACCAGCCGCCCGGATCACAGCCGATGCCGTCGAGCGCCTCGCTCTGCCCGTGGACCTCGTTGCCCAACAGCGGTCGCCGGAGCCTGTAGACCTTCATGCTGCCTCTCCTTGGTCGGTTGACCGCCGGAGGCTAACATCGTGGACGGACGCTTCGAGGGCGTTCATGAGTTGGGCGTCGGCCGCGTCGTCGTCCGGCTCCACGTAGGTGTGCAGACCGAACCGGCTGCCCGTCCGCTCCTTGTAGAGCGAGTCGAGGTCCAACGGGATGCCGTGCCGGGCGCTCTCGATGGCCGCCGCCATCGCATCGCGGGTCGGGCGCGTGACCGTCTTCGTGGGCTTGTGCGTCCACGCCTTGCGTCCCTTGTGGGAGGAGACCTCCTGCGGCCCGCGAACGCCTGTGTAGGCGCTCAGGGCACCCTTGCGGCTCTTGAGAGCGGCCTCGGCCACCGTCAACTCCCGCGCGACGCGCTGCGCCGTCTCGTCGTCCTCGATCATCCCGACGCCGCGCACGCCGGGGAAGATCGGGCAGGCGCTCGGGCGCGCGCAGAAGTGGCAGTGGACGCCCGGCGTCGGCGGGAAGACCTCCTCGTGCCACGCCCGGTCGTAGCGTTCCAGCAGGGCCGACAACTCGGCCTCCACGTCGTCCATGTCCTCGCGGTACACCGTCGCCTCGCGCGAGTCGGAGAACCGGACGTAGAACTCCTTCGTCGTCACGCGCTTGGCCGACGGGAAGTTCTTGAAGACGAGCCATGCGTAGAAGCGTTGCTGGAAGTAGCCGTCGAAGCCGAGTTCGCTCGGGCCGGGAATCCCCCACGTGTCCTTCCAGTCCAAGACGATGAACTCGTCCTCGTCCAGCGCGTTCGTGAACAGCGCGTCCAACTGGCCGGTCAGGACGCGCTCGCCGCCGGGGTACGTGAGGGTCGCCTTGAGGCGCTGCTCGACGTCCACGAGGTACTCGATGTCGAAGGCGTTGTCGTTCGCGAACTTCACGACGACCCACCGCAGATCCTTGATCTCCTCGAACGGCACGTTGACCCACTCCGAGGCGTGGTCGTGGCCGTTCTCGCAGACGATGCGGGGGAAGCCCTCCTGCGACTGGTAGCGGCGCGCGATGGGGGCCGGGCAGTCCGGGCAGCGCTGGTCGATGTCGTGCTGGCGCAGGCACTCGTCGAGGATCGCGACGGCCGCGTCCCCCGGCATCGACCGCTCCTGCTGGCGGTAGCACTCCGACAGGTACTTCGCGGCGAACCGGTGGAAGATCGTGCCGCGCGCCTGCTCCTTGCTGGACCACCCCGACTCGTAGTTCTCCTCGAACCACGACGACAGAGCGCACCGGTCGAAGGTCGCCAGCCGGGACTGCCGAATGATCGGGAAGCGCTCGACGGCCCGGTCGTAGCTCATGCCGCGTCCGGCTCCACGACCTCGACGTCATCGACCTGCGTCAGCCCGGCCTCGGTCAGCGCGTTGTCGAGGTCGCCGAGGAGGTTCAGGTAGTCCTCGTTGGAGCGGCAGGCGTTCACGAGCGAGCGCACCTTCGCGCGCCGGTAGCCGAGGAGGTCGAAGGCGTCCTTGAGGCGCTCCTTGAGGCCCTCGTCGGCGGGCCACCGGATCTCCGAGGACGCCTCCGAGTTCGACTGCGTGACCGACGACACGGCGTCCTTCGGCTCCTCGCCCTCGCCGATCACGCCGGACACCGAGAACGCGCGCCGCAGCGTGTTCGACTCGGCGCACTTCTGGATCATCGCGGTCGGGTGGGTGCGCCATGCGTTGTCGCCGGACTTCACGTACGGATCCCACTCGGCGTAGAACCACGTGTCGTTGTGGCCGCGCCGCCGGACGATGGCCCACGCCCCGACGAGCGGTCCGCGCAGGCTGCCGTCCGGGCCGCCGTGCGTCGGCTCACCCTTCTCGTTGCGGGGCTTGTGCGTGATCGCCCACCTGATCGTGCCGTCGTCGCGTTCGACCTGCTCGTAGTCGAAGTAGTCGTGCTGGCGGACAGCGTTGCTCATGCAGCCGAGGTACTCGCCGGAGACGTCCTGCCATCCGCTGCCGGTGTGCCGGTTGCCGATGGCGAGCAGCCCGTCGCGCGCCACGACCGGCTGGATCTTGCCCTTGATCTTCACCGCCCAGATCTGCTTGATGAGGGGGTCCAACTGGTGCCGGGCGCACGTCTCCAAGAACATCGCGAGCGCGGCCGGAGGCGTGTCCGGCGGCATCACGGTGTCACGGATCAGCGCGATCTGACCCTCGTCGTAGTCAGCGCGAGCGCGCTGAGTGATCGACACGACGGCGTTACTCATGGGGCGTCTCCTTGGTCGGACGGGTGCCATCGAAGCTACCCCGCCCGCCGGACGTCGGATCGGCCCGCATAGTAGAAGGACCGCCCGGCTCTGAGGGCTGGAAGCGGAGCCGGACGGTCCTTGCAGGACGCCGCGCGAGGGTGCGTTCTACCCGACCAAGGAGATCACTTCCTCCGCGCGACCATACGGAGGCTACCGGAGCCGCCGACGGAATCCCGCCGGTCACAGTCGGAGTTGCCGCTCGGAGCGCTAACGGGAGGCGTACCGCCGCATGTTCTCGCGGCGACACGCCCGGCAGACGCGCGTTCCCTCCCTGCGGATGTAGGTGTTCTCCGGCGTCCACGAGTGACCGTTCTTGCATGTCGCCTGCCGCGCGTAGTGGCGCTCGCAGTTCTCCTCGTGCGTCACGGCTTCGAGATGATCGAGGCGGCGGCAGCCCTTGTTCTCGCAGAGATGGTCGATCTCATACCCGTCGGGCACCGGGCCGTGGACCTCCTCCCACGCGACCACGTGGGCGTACCGCCGAACGCCGTTGACTCGCACCTGCGCGTAGCCCCCGGCCGTCCGGCCACCGGGGGCCTCCTCGCAGGGGGTCTCAGGTAGTCCAATCGGTGACGTAGCGAGTGACTGTGCCCTTGACGCCTCCAAGCACGCCAGCGTAAAGGGAGCACCAGTCGAGAGGCGTCTTCACCGGGTCGCCGTTCTCGAAGCGGTAGCCGTGGACGGTGACCCACTCCTGCGGTGTCGTCCAGTACGAGGAGAGGCTCTTGACCGGCGTCTTGGACAGGGTGTCCGCGCCGCTCGGGTAGTTGTGCGCCAGCGCCGCCAGCCGCCACGCCTTCTCGTTGTTCGACAGGCCGCCGAAGCCGTCTCGGGAACCGGCCCGCACCCCGTAGATGCCGCGCAGTTCGACGAGCCGGTCGGCGAGCAGGTCGCACTGGTAGCTCGTGTTGAACGCGCGCTCGATCACGGCGTCGTTGGCGTAGTCATCGTCGTACACCCGGCGCTGGAACGCGCCGCAGTCCACGCCCCCCGCAACCGACCAGTTGACCGCCGCGAGCAGCCATCCGCCCTCGCCCTCCGCGAAGCCGTACAGGAGCTTCGCCGGGGCACGCGGCGACTGCGCGTCGCGGGCGTCCACCGTCTTCTGCACGAGCGACCGCTGCGTCATCGGCCCGGCGATGCCATCAGCGGCGAGCCTCTGCGAGGACTGCCACGACTTCACGGCCGTCTCCGTCATCGTGCCGAAGTCGCCATCAGGGGTGATCGCCGACCCGGCGCGCGCGATCAGCGCCTTCTGCAACGACCAGACGCCGATGCCGTTGTCGCCCTTGCGGAACGAGTAGTCCGTCGAGGGCGGGATCGTCCACGTCACGGCTGCTTCCACCCCTCCTTGCCGACCGTGCCCTCCGGCTCCGGGCCGCCGGTCTCCGGTTCCGGCTCGCCGGTCATCGGCTCGCCGACGTCGTTGGAGAACGCCGCCTCGTTCCAGTCCGGGTGCATCGTGATCGACGGCGGGAACGCGGTCGCGCTCTGCCCGCCGGTGTACAGGTCGTGGAGGAGCTTCACGCTCTGCGTCTCCCACGCGCCCCGGTTGCGGAGCCACTGCCATCCGGCGAGCGCCGCGCCGGTGATGATCGTGCCGATGTAGACGCTCAACTCCGTGGAGTTGAGGTCGATGCCGATGATGTCCTGCACCCACGCGCAGAACGCGCCGATGAACGGCAGCGCGAGCGCCATCCCAGCGGCGACCACGCGGCCGATGTTGCTCTGGACCGCCGCGTTCACGGCGTCCAGCACGGGATCGTTGTGGTCCTCCTCGATGCCCGGCTGCTCGACGTCTGCTGCCATGAGTCCTCCTAACCGGATGCCTTGCGAAGCGCCGCCCACGTCTTCGGGCCGACCACGCCATCGACGGGCAGGCCGTGCTTGCTCTGGAACTTGCGGACGGCGCGGCGCGTCCAGAGGCCGTACTTGCCGTTCACGACGCGCGTGAGGTTCAGCCCGCGCAGGAGCTTCTGCAACCGCGTGACGGCCGCCCGGTTGACCGTGCCCTTGCGGATCGTCGGGTCGCTTGGCGTGACCTTGCCGTGGAAGCCGCCGACGTAGCCCATGTGCCACCACTCGCCGACGCGCGCGCCCTCCGCGTGGTTCCAGCCGTACTTGGAGCCGACGCGGATGATCCACTGCGCCATCGCCGGGGTCGCGACGTCCACGGCCCGCCCCCACCCGTGGTTGCTCGTACCGGGACGGGCAGCAACGTTGCCGCGCCCGGAGCGCCACAGGTTCCAGAAGTAAAGCTGCGCCGCGTACGGGCGGTAGCTCGACACGCCGCCGAGCGGCCGGATGGCGGGACCGCCGCGACGAATGATCTCGGCGCGCATCGCGTTCCACGCGGCGGCGGCGGTCTTCTCCAACTGCCCGCCGGGGATCGACGCCAGCGCCGATGCGGGGATGCGTCCGTTCGCGTACGCCACGATCCGAAGCATGGACGCTGCGGGCCGCAATCCCACATCGGATTCGACGGGCGGTCAGGCGGTCTTCGAGATGAAGTGCCGGTGCAGGTCGGCGGGCATCATCGCGTAGGGCGGGCGCTCCCACACGTATCCGGCGCGGGTCAGCGCGTCGCAGAACAGGCCCGAGCAGATAGCGGTTCCGGCCTTCTGGATGCACAACTGCCCGCCGGTGAGGCAGTAGATCCCGAGGCCCGCGAACGTCCAGAAGCCGTACTTCCACTTCGCTTCGAGCACCGCGTCGCAGAACGTCTGGATCTGCTTCATGTCGGCGTCGTTGACGCCGGTCGAGAAGTGCCGCCAGTCGCCCTCGTGCAGGTGGTCGGTGTGCGTGATCCGCACGCCCTTCTTGGCCGCCTCGATCATGGTGCCGTCGGCGTCGAGGACGAGGTAGCAGTGGCTCCACTGGCGCTCATCCTTCGAGAAACCACGGATCCTCTGCCCGAGCTTGATCGCCTGCGAGATGACCCCCTGCGACTTCGCGCCCGTCAGGATGAGATCGCCGGGACGCAGATCCGTCATTGGAGGAGGGCCGCCGCCTGCTGAAACGCCAGCAGGGTCGCCTGCCGGTCCTTGTTGTGCTGCGTCTCCTCGGTGATCTTCGCCTGGATCTCCGTCATGACGCGCACGACCTCGTTCTTCATGGCGGTCTTCACCGCGCCGCCGACCTCCGGCCCGGCGGCCGTCGAGACCGCGCCGAGCACGCCGCCCCAGTCCTTCGGGGAGATGTCCTCGCGGGTGCCGAGATGCTGCCCGTCCTTCTCCACCGAGACGCTCGCCGTCGGGGGGTCCGCGTCGGCCCGGATGTTCAAGACCAGCGTGAAGATCACGACGCCGCCTCCTTCACGCGCTTGCGCGTCTCGCCGACCTGCCCCTTCGGCAACTCGAACGGGTTGTCCTTGTCGTCGTGCCAGCGCAGAAGCGTCTCGTCGGTGCTCTCGCCCTCCTGCGCGACGCGCTCCTCGTGACTGTCGGCGAGCGACGCAAGCCCGTCCTCGTCGTCGTCGCGGACCTGCGTGGAGACGCCGAACCCCTCCACCCGGTACACGGTGAAGTCCTCGCCGGTGAAGGACTGGCCGACGTCGTAGCCGAGATCGCGCAGATCCTCGATGGTCGCCATGTCTCCTCCTACCGGACCCGGATGATCTTGTTCGTGACGAGGTAGCCCGGCCCGTCCACCGGACCGGTCGTGTCGCCGACCACGCCTGTGAACTCCGAGTTCGGGTGGCTGTGGACCGCCTCGGCCGTGCTCGGCGCGTGGTAGACGCCGTAGTTGGCGTTGTTGGACGTGTTCAGGAAGGTCGAGAGGTTCCCCGACGGACCGACCATCGCCGTCATCGCCTCGTGCGCGTTGTGGCGGTGCGTGCCGCCCAGAACGGTCGCGAGGGTGCCCTTGCCGTGCTGGTGCTTGACCTTGCGCGAGCCGACGGCCAGCCCGTCGCTCTTGCCGAGCGCGTTGACCTCGGTGTGGGTGCCCTTGGCGACCGTCATCCGTCCGCGCGCGTCCGGCAGGTTGAAACTGCTCGCGCCCGTGCCGCCGTACTTCGTGCCGATCCTCGCGTAGAGCGCCGCGAGAGTCGTGTCCGCCACGGAGTCGAGCGTGCGGCCGTCGCAGACCATCCAATTCGCGTCCGGGTCCACGTCGTCGATGTAGTCCATCAGCGCGCCGACGGGCGACGGGACCTCGCCGCCGGAGTTGCCGAGGAGCTTCGTCCAGACCTTCATCAGCCCACCCTCACCGGTCGCGCTGTTAGCCGCCGCGACTGCCACGTGACGGCTGTGCCACCCGACCGGTACTGCAACTTCGCGAGCCACCCGGCCGTCGCAATCGTTCTGCGGCGAGAGAACGGAGACATGGCGTTGATTCCCGAGGTAGAAGCGGGGTCCATCGACCGTCCGAAGTCAGAGGCATCGAGAGCGTTGAAGGGTCCGGCGACCGGTCCGGCGACCAAGACGGCATCGCCGTAGACGCCCGCGACCGCCGTGGTGCCGATCATGGCTTCCCCGGTGAAGTCGTAGTCGCCCGCGAGCGGCAGCGCGAGTGACGGCCCGACGGTCGCGAGATCAACAGCGATGGTGCTGCTTGTCCCTTCGGCGGTCGGGATGTAGGAGGACAGGGCGCTGCCGCCGACGAACTCCCACTTGTAGCTGCTCGCGTTCGGTGTCCCGTCAGGGTTGAACCCCCGGTAGCGCAGGTGCCACACGACCCCGTTCGCCGTGTCGGCGAGGAACCGGATCTCCTGCCCCTCCGTCGGGTCCGTCGGGAGGGCCGTGAGGATCGGGGTCTTGGGGCCACGGAGGAAGCGAGCACCCATGTCAGCGCACCCGGATGATCTTGTTCTTCACGATGTACGCGGGACCGTCCGTCGGCCCGGCGGTGTCCCCGACTGCGCCGGAGTGCGTGACGACGTGGTTGTGGTCCCCGGCGAGCGGGTTGTCGGGGTCGTAGACCGTCGAGATGACCTGTGTCAGGTTCGTGTACTGGATGAACTGCGACGCGCCGGGACCCTGGTTGCCGCGCAGCGTGAGGGCGTGCCGGTGCGCGCCGGTGACGTTCGTCGAGGAGGCCAGCGTGCCGAGGCCGTGCTGATGCTTGATCTTGCGCGAGCCGACCGCGAGAGCGTCGCTCTTGCCGATGGCGTTGACCTCGGCGTGGGTGCCCTTGGCGACCGTGATGCGGCCCTGCGAGTCCGGCAGGTTGAACGCGCTCGCCCCCGTGCCGCCGTACTTCGTACCGATGGCGGTAAAGAGCGGCATCAGCGTGGCGTCGGCGACCGCGTTCAGCGTGCGGCCGTCCTCGATCATCCACTTCCCGCCGACGGGATCCGCGTCGCCGCTCCACTCAGCCGACGAGCCGACGGGGAGCACGCCGCCGACGGGATCGTTGCCGGTCGCTTCGTGCTGCGCAGCGTGCTGCGAGGCCGCGCCCTGCACCCCGCCGCGCGACATCACGATCACGCGCAGCCCGTTCGTCGGCGGCACCACGCCCGGCGTGCGGATCGTCACGGTGTTGACGTCGGTGCGCTCGTGATCGACCTGCACCGTGTCGTACGGCGGCGCGTTGACGTACGCCTCCACCACCACGTCGCGGGTGCTGAGACCGTGCGAGACGGTGAACGGCCCGGACGTCGCTCCGTCGCCGACGGTGAGGGTGTACGCGCCGACCGGCGGCGGCGGATCCGCGCCACCGCCGAGGATCATCGCGATGATCGACGCGGAAGCCGGAGGCTGATCGAATACGAAGCGGACGGTGTTGCCGTCCAAGATGATCGTCTCGGTCTGGACGACCTCGCCGGTCGCGACCACGCGCAGGATCGGCAGGACGTTCGCGGAGCCGAAGTTGTGCTGGACGTCGATGCTCCGGGCGCTGCCGTTGCCGATGGTCTGCACGAAGCCCGGCGCGAGCGTGCCGCCCTCGAAGCGCGGGTCCGTGCTCGTGACGTAGCGGTTGCTGTCGCCCGGCGCGCCCGTGGTGCCCGCGAGCGCGGCCTTCTGTCCCGTCGTCGGGAGGTTGACGTCAGCATTGACGCGGGCCGACGTCTCGGAGTCCAGCGCCGCCTGCGTCGCCGCGCCGATGGTCGCCGGGTGCGGGAACCCTCCGACGAGCGGGTAGACGTCGGTGATGTCGGTGCCGTTCCACGCGCACGTCGCGATCTTGCGCTGTAGCGCGATGGCCTTGCCGTTGTGGGTGCCGGACGCGGATCCGCCGGTCGCGACGATGCGCAGCCCGAACGTGTAGTCGGTGTTGTCGAGGTCCGCGACGCCCGGTGTCGGCGCGTTCGCGAAGTCGTTGGCGCTCGCGACGGCGAGGACGTCGTAGCTGCCGGGCGCGCTGCCGCCGGGCATGGCCGCGTCCGCGTTGGCGGTGTTGTAGCGCCACGGGCCGCCGAACCCGAGGCCCTTGAGACCGTCGCCCGCCGACGCCGGGAGGCGCAGAGACGTGAACGGCGTGCCCACCCGCGTGATCTGGAACGCCGTCGCGTAGGAGGAGATGTACTCCTGCAACGCATCGGTCCACGAGGCGGGCAGGGCGTTGCCGGTATCGAGGTCGCGATGCTTCCCCATCCGATCCGAAGTGTCGCGGCTCGGAGGGAAGGGGCCACATCGACTCGGGCTACATGGCGTCCTGCCCGAGGCCCGAGTAGCCGACGATGAAGCCGCCGCCGTAGTCGTACACGAGGTCGATGTGGGCCGGGGTGATCTTGCGCGCGAGGCGGCGCGCCTCGTTGGCCTGCGGGGTGTCGGCGTCGAACGGGAGGCTGATGCGGATGACGTTCGGGTCCGGCGAGGACGGGTCGCTCGGGTCGTGCTCCGCGTAGGTCCAGCCGCCGCCGAGCAGCCGCACCATGCCGTCCTCCCAACTGAGGCCCGAGCCGGACGCGCTGATGTTCTGCATGAACGCCAGCACGCTGTTGCGCCGCTGCTCCAACGTCTTGTCGCTCGGATCGACCGGCAGCTTGAGCAGCGCCTCGAACAGGTGCAGGTAGTCGTTGGCGGTCTGCGGCACGAAGTTGTCGCGGACCGTCGCCGTCGCCTCCTCGATGCGCACGACTTCGCGGACCATCGCGTCGAGCGCGCCCTGAATGTCGTAGGAGTCCGCGAGGAAGGGCGGGAGATCGCCGAGGATCTGCACCGTGCGGTCGTGAAGCTCGGCGGGCATCTCAGGAGAGCGTCACGGTGCCGAACTGCGCGGTCTGCGCCGGATCGTCCGCGACGGCGACGTTGCTCGTTCCGCCGTTCACGGAGACGCCCGAGATGTTGTAGACGCCCTCCACCCGGAAGAACTGCGCCTTCACGTGCTCGTACACGACGTCCTCGCCGACGTCGAGCGCGTCGATGTACTGGCGGATGCTGTCCTCGATCTGCTCGCGCAGCGCGATGCTGCCGCCCACCCCGTCGAGCGAGTAGCCGGACGCGAACGCCACGGTCGCGGTCACGTTGACCGGGACCACGGCCGGGGTCTCGACGGTGATCGTGACGCCGGGGGGTGCCTGCCCCTTCGCCTGACCGGGGATCGGGTCCAGCGCCGCCTGCACAGCATCGACGACACTCGGGGCCACCGCGTCGCCGGTGCGGGTCATCACCACGATCTGAACGGTGCCGGGTCCCTGCCACACCGGGTTGACGAACACGCGGCCCACGCCCGGCACCGCGAGTGCCCACCGCTTGTAGTCGTTCTCGGTGCCCGCGCCCTGACCCTCGAACTCGAACAGGATCCGCTGGCGAAGCTCCTCGTCGGTCTCCTCCTCGGTGCCGCCGGACATCTCGGTCGGGTTGTAAACCGCGTCGATGCCGGGGTTCGGGGAGTCGAGGTTCGTGATCGCGAGCGCGCCGACGTTGCCGTCCTCGCCCTCCTCGGTCGCCTCCACGAGCAGCGACACGCCGCCGCTCGAATCGACGCTCGGCGGGCCGACGATGCCGCTCGTCAGGCCGGTGTCGATGAAGGTGCTCGCCGCCGCGTCGTAGAGCCGCACGCCGTCCTGCCCAGAGACGTCGGAGCGGTACACCCGGTAGCCGGTCGCGCCCGGAACGTCCGGCCAGTCGAGCGTGACCTTGCTCGTCGTGCCCGTCGTGACGGCGCTGTTCTCCGGGGAGCCGACCGTCTCGCCGAACTCGTTGACGGCCGTCACGCGGTAGTAGTGCGTGCCCGCCGGGAGCGTGCCGCCGGTGCCGGAGGGCGTCGCCGAGGGAGCGGAGGGCGTAAGCAGCCGGTCGCCGATCACGCCGGAGACGGTCGTCAGGAACTCCTGCCCCTCGTCGTCCTCGGTCGCCGGATCCGAGGACACGGTGGTGCCGGTCGCAACCAGCGTGCCGGGATCGCCGGTGAACACGACCTCGCCCCCGGCCGCCACCGGATCCTTGCGCACGAGGCCGAAGACCTCGGCGTGCCGGTCGAGGTAGTCGCCCCACGCGAACAGCGGGAACGCGCTCGCCGGAACCTCCAAGGAGAGGGCGTCCCACAGCCGCGCGAGTTCGATCACGACGGGCTGCGTGACGACCCAATAGAACGTGCCCTCGCGGGTGTCGATCCACCGCAGATCGTCGCTCGTCAGGCCCGCGTTGACGTCCGCGTCCAGCCGCGCGCGGATCGACGTGGCGTCCTCCTGAAAGAGCGGGAGGTAGTCGAGCAGTTCGGCCATCAGAACGGCCTCCCGGCGGGCAGATCGGTGATCGGAAGCTCCTCGGCCTCGTCGGTGACGACGGTGAAGTCCACGAACAGCACCGCCGACGTCGGGCTGCCGGTGAAGTTGAAGTCCTTGACGTCGGTGATGCGGTCGTGCGCGACCAGCGCCTCGGTGATCGCCCGGCTGTAGCGACCCGCGAGACCGGGCGTGAAGACCTGCCCGATGGCCTCGAACGGCTGGTCGGTGCCGTAGTCCTCCGAGAAGATCGGATGCGCGAGCCGCGCGGTCCGCAGCGTCGTCTCGATCCACATGCGCAACTGGTCGAGGCCGCGCACTTCCAGCGGGGCCGCGCCGCCGCGCCGGAACTGGTTGGTCGCGAAGTCGAACGCCCACCCGCGCCCGAACGGCCGAGGACCCGGCTCGTCGTCGGGACCGAAGTCGCCCTCCATCGCCTGCCGGGCCGCTTCGAGGTCGTCGTCGAGCGTCAACTCGTCGTCGGGCGGAAGAAGCTGGAAGGCGCGGTCGAAGTCGTCAGCCATGCCCATCCATGATCGGTGCCCGCGCGGTCATCACCGGATCGGAGTCACCGGACAATCGCCTTGGCGAGCATCCACGTGTACGTGCCGCCCCGGTAGGCCGTCATCGAGGACGCCTGTAGGAAGTGGCGGAACTGCGCCGTGTAGGCCACCCCGGCGGTGAGCTTGAACAACCGGTGGACCTTCGGCGAGTAGTACGTGACGACGCCGTTGTACTGCCCCGACATGATCTCCTGCATGGTCGAGAAGCCGTCGGCGTCGGCGGGCGTGAGGAGGATGTCGGACTGCGTGTAGGTGTACGCGGCCGTGCCGCAGGTGAGGTAGCCGACCGCATCCAACTCCCACCAGCAATCGACCGGTGGCGTGTACGAGAGCGCCATCAGCCGCCCGTCGCTGTGGATCGTCTGGTTGACCCACGCGCCGACGGTGAGGTTGATGTAGGTGCCCTCCAAGCCGTCGATGCGCCGGACGTCGATGATCGTCCCCGGCATGTAGCTGTCGGAGATCGTCTTGCGCGGCATCAGCCGATCCTCACCGGGCGGGCCGACAAGCGCGGTCGGCCGTAGTAGCTGGTCTGCGCCGCGCCGGTCCGCGCCTGGATGACCATGCTGAGGTTCGCGGCCGTGATGACCTGACGCCGCTTGCGCATGAACGCCCCCCAACTCGTGCCGGAGATCGTGGCGATGGCGGCCCAGATGTCGTTCGCCGCCGCCGTCCCCACCGTGTAGCTGAGGTACTGGTAGCTCGTCGCGGACGCCATCCAGCCCTCGATCATGCAGTCGTAGGCCCCCGCGTACGGGACAACGAGCGTGGTCGGCGTGCCGGAGACCGTGGCGTACGTGGTGGTCTGCGCCAACGCCGCCTCGAAGCTGTTCTCGATGTAGACCTCGCCGCCGCTGATGACGTGCCACTTGTAGAGGCCCGCCGTGGCTGCCCGATACTTGCACCGCCACAGCAACGGGCCGCCGTACGTGCCCGCGTCATCCACGATCAGATCGACCTCTGTTCCGTCCGCAACCCCGGCCGGAAGCGCCGTGACCATCGGCGTGTTCTGCACGTCGGAGAACGGCGGGCGAGGCATCAGCCGACCCTCACCGGCAGCGCGGTCAGTCGCCGGTTCTGATGCGTGACCGACGACGTTCCGTTAGCTCGGTATTGCAGCTTGGTCAGCCACCCGGCCGTCCCGACCGTCCGGCGGCGATGGAACGTGGTCTGCGCGTTGATACCGGAGGTCGAGGCCGGGTCCATGCCACGCCCGAAGTCGCTTGCATCGGCCGCGTTGAACGGCCCGCCGACCGGACCCATGACGATCATCGCGTCGCCGAAGGCACCCGCCACGGCGGACGTGCCGATCATCGACTCCCCCGTGAACTCGTATTCGCCTGCGAGCGGGATCGTGATGCTCGGGCCGACCGTCGCAAGGTCCGTGACGATGGAACTCAGGGTGCCCTCCGCTGTCGTGATCTGCGCCGCAAGGGCGCTGCCGCCGATGCACTCCCACTTGTAAGAAGACGGGTTGGGGGTCACCCCGTCCGCCTGGAAGGCTCGGTAGCGCAGACGCCAGATCACGCCGTTCGCGGCGTCGGCAAGGAAGCAGCACTCCTGCCCGTCCGTGGGGGTCGGCGGCAGGCTCGTGACGACCGGGATCAGGTAGCCGGGATCGCCCTTGTCGCCCTTCGGCCCGGCGAGCGCCTTGGTCACCGTGTCGGTGTCGAACTCGACGCTCGCGAGGTCGATGTAGGCGTTCGTCGCCGTGCCGGTGATGTAGATGCCGACGGCCCCGGCGGGCGTGATCTCTACCAGCGCGCCGGTGTAGCCGCCCGCCTGCTGCGTGCCCTGCGGGATGAAGAACTGCTGGTTGCCGACGGGCCGGTACCCCGCCGGGAGCGTGAAGGCGGTCTGGTTGATCGTCCCGCTCTTGATCGAGCCGCGCAGCATCACCCGGCCGAACGGGTCCTTGCGGAACGCCGCCGCTGCGTACGGCGCACCGAAGTTCACCCACGAGTTCTGGAACGCAGGCTCCCCGACACCGCCGACCGCGTGCCACGTGTCCATCGTCTGATCGGTGAGGTTCTGCGCGCCCGGCGCGGAGACGACCACCGTGTACTGCCCGGACGCCGGGGGCGGCAGCGCCGCGCTCGTGCGGACCGTCACCGACACCGTGCTCGTGCGCTCGATCTCCGCGCCCGCTGTGACGTCCTGCAAGGTGGTCGCGTCGAACACTGAGATCTGCACCGAGCGGGTGCCGAGGTTGTGGTTGACCACGAACGAGCGCGCCACGCCGTCGCCGATGGTCTGCGTGAACGCCGCGCCGCCGTCCACGCCCTTCGGCCCGGCGGGGAGCGCCGTCACGGAGTCGGTGTCGAACTCGACGACGGCGAGGTCCACGTAGACCGGCGTGCCGCCCGGTCCGTAGAACTGCACGGTCCCGGTAGCGCCATCGACGTAGACCTGCCCGGAGGAGATCGCCGGTCCCTGCACCCATGTGGCGAAGCGATGGACGCCTCCGGCGGGCGGGCGGTAGCCCACCGGCAGCGTGAAGATGACCGAGCCGCCCGTCGTCATGCTCGGGTTCTCCGCGTAGCCGCGAATATGCACCCGTCCGAGCGGGTCCTTGCGGAACGCGACCTTGTAGTCGCCCGCCGTCCGGTTCACCCACGTGCCTGCGAAGGCCGGTTCACCGGGGTTGCCGACCTGATGCCAGTCCTCGATGCTCTGCGACGTCAGGACGCCGCCCGCGCCGCTGACCGTCACGACGTACTGCGCCACGGTCGGCGGCGGATCCGTCGCGCGCGTGCGGACCACGACCGTGTTCGGGGAGGCGTACTCGACCTCGGCCGTGACCTCCGAGTACGGCGCGACGCTCTGCCTGACCGTCGTGTGAAGCGCCTTGGAGCCGAGGTTGTGCGTGACCGTGAACGCCCGCGACGAGCCGTCGCCGATGGGAGCCACGAACGCCTGCCCGCCGTCCATGCCCGCCGGTCCCGCCGGGCCGACAATCGCGTCGCCGGAGATCGAGACGCCCTTGATCTTCACGATCTGCGCGAGCGCCACGTAGGGCGGCAAGAACTGCGCCGACGTGCCGGGACCGTTGCCGGTCGGGCCGGTGCCGCTCAGGCCGGTGCTCTGAGACGCGCCGCTCGTCGGGTCCGTGATCGTCAGCGACGCGCCGGACCCGAGGACGACCCATCCGGCGGGACCGCCCAAGGCGGCCGTGACGAAGCCGCCGGTGCCGCCGACGTTCGTGCCGTGAGAGTGCGACGGGCCGGTGTGCGAGTGCGGCGGGAGATGCGCGGTGCCAATCGTCGAGGAGCCGCCCGTCCCGCCCATGTTCGCCGGGTCGCGCCCGTAGATGAAGCGGTCGGTGAGGTTGGGGACCGTGAACGTCTGGTCCGACGTGCGGTAGGTCCACAGCGGGTTCCCGGCGTCGGCCTCGGCCATCGCTGCGGCGTAGCCCTGCGGGTACGTGGTCTGCGAGTAGCGCGCCCCGTCCGCGAGCACCCACTCGCCGGTGCTCGGAAGCGTCTTGCGGCTCCACGGGATCGTCGCGCCGATGGGGGCGGTGTCGTAGCCGACCGGGCCGGGCGGACCAGTGATGACGTCCGCGCTCATCGTCGCGCCCTTGGCCTTGATGATCCAGACGATCACCACATACGGCGGCATGTTCTCGTGCGGCGACGTGGCGTCCGATCCGGCGATGCTCAGGGCCGGGATCGAGTGCTGATGGCGGACGCTCGCCCCGGCGGTGTTGGGGGCGTGGAAGACGGCGTAGCCCGCGTTGTTGACCGTGTTCAGGAACGTCGAGACGGTCGCCGAGACGTTGAGGAACGCTCCGTTCGTGTTCGAGTGGGAGTGGTCCGGGGAGTCAACGCCGCTGGTGCTCGCGGTGGTCGAGGTCGCCTTCTGCGCCGCCTCCGCTGCCTTGAGCGTGTACTGCTCCACGCCGCCGGTCGCGCCGAGCGCCTTCGTGCCCCGGCCGTAGACGAAGCGGTTGCGCATGTCCGGCGCGGTGAACGTCGCGCCGGAGTGCGTCCAAGCCGTGTTCCCGGCGTTCTTCTCGGCCAGCGCGAACGCGGCAAGCTGCGGGTACGTCGTGCTCGTCAACGGCTGCCCGTCCGCGAGCACGTAGCCGTCCGGCAACGTCGAGGAGAACCACGGCAGCGGCATCCCGATGGGAGCCGTGTCGTAGCCGGTCGGTCCCATCGGCCCGGTGTCGCCCTTGGACGCCAGCACCGCCCAATTCGCACCGTCGTTGGGCGGCGCGGTCGTGCTCGTGAACGACGTCAGCGACCGCCACAAGGAGCCGCCGTAGGTCACCGCGTCGTTCGCGAGATACGCGGTGCCGCTGACCCACGCGCCGCGATGGATCAGCCCCGGCACGCCCTGGATGCCCTGGATGCCCTGGATGCCCTGCGGCCCCGTAGGACCCTGCGAGCCGGTCGCGCCCGTAGGACCCGTCGGACCGGTCGCGCCGCCCGCGCCGGTCGCGCCCGTGTCGCCCTTGACGCCCTGCGGGCCGGTCGGACCAGCAGGCCCCTGCGGACCGGGGACCGTAGACGCAGGCCCCGTAGGACCGGCCGGTCCCATCGGTCCCGTCGCGCCGGTCGAACCCGCCGGGCCGGGCGCACCGTCCGCGCCGTTGGGGCCAGCAGGACCAGCCGGACCCTGCGGACCCATCGGACCCACAGGCCCCGGCTCGCCGCTGCCGTTCCCGCCGCCGCCGGGGACCTCCTCGGCGATGACGTCGAACGCTGTGAAGTCGCCATCGACGCCGATCACGAGCACCGTGTCGTCCTTGTCGAGACCGACACGCTCGATGTACGTGTTCAGCGACGACGTGACGTCGAGGTTCTCGTCCTCCTCCAAGATCTCGTCGCCGGACAGCAGTTCGAGCTTGAGCGGCTTCGCGCGCAGCACCCGCGCGCGCTGCACGGGCCGCACCCGCTCTGCCTGCGCGCGAGCGTGGTCGCGGATGGCCGCCGCGAGCTTCTGCCTACTCACTGACGACCTCCACGATCAGGCGGATCTCGTCGAGCGAGAGCAACGCCAGCGCCGCGAACGCGCGGCGCGTGATCGCGACGTCGTGCGGCAGTTCGGTGGAGCCGAAGCAGTAGACGAACACGGCGCGCTGGTCGTAGCGCAACCGCAGCCGGTCGCCGATCAGGTCCGCCAGCGGGCCGGTGTCGTCCACCAGCGCGAAGCAGCCGCGCTCGTCGTTGAGTTCCGTGCCGTACCAGCCGCACGTGTAGTAGGTGCCGAAGCGCTCGCCGAGACCCGAGAGCGACCGCTGCGCATCGGAGAACGACTGGCGGGCGAGGAGGACTTCCGGCTCGTTCGGCAGCATCAGGACATCGCCTTCGCGATCAACTCGGCCCGCTTGCGATAGCCCGCCGCCGTCGGGTGGATGTGCTGCGCGGAGTCGAGCGTGATGCCCTGCGACTCGACGAGGCCCTTCCAGTCGATGATGACCAGCTTCGAGGAGGACCCGGCCTCGTCATCGAGGACCGCGTTGAGGTCGGAGTCCGAGGTTCCCCCGAGCGGCGGGCGCTTGATGTTGACCCAATACACCTGCGAGACGCCGGGCAGCGCGAGGACCGACCGCACCGACGCGCGGAACCCCGACACGCTCGTGTCGTTGGTCCCAAGCTGCACGAGAATCGTGTCCGGCAGCTTGCGCGACTTGAGGATCTTCACGCCCGCCGCCGAGGACCGGCCGACCGCCGCGTCCGTCGTGAGCTTCACGTCCAGCGCCGACGCCAGCGGCCCGGCGCTGCCGACCGCGAGCGAGTCGCCCTCGTTGAAGACCGCGCCCTTCACCGCGCCCTTCTTGTTGCGGGCCTTCTTCGCGCGCAGCGCCTTCTCGCGGTCCGCGCGCAGCTTGTTCGGGTCCAGCGGGTCGATGAACGAGAGCGTCAGCGTCATCGTGTAGTCGCCGCCCGCGAGCGAGTGGTTGACGCTCGTCACGAAGACGATGCCCTGCTTGCCCTTGTAGCCCTCCTCGGGGATCGAGACGCGGATGGCGTCGCCGCGCCGGACCGTCGCGACGCCCGGATGCGAGAAGTTCTCGACGATGCGGATGGGCTTGAGGCCCTTCGCGAGGCTGCGCTTCGCGAGCTTGCGCGCCGACGCGCGGCCCTCCACGTTGCCGACCTTGATCTCCCGGCGGATGAAGCCGTAGCGGCGCTCGCCCTCCTTGGAGCGCACGACGACCTTGATCGGCTTGCGCTTGGTCTTCTTGCCCTTCCCGGACTTCTGCGAGCCGGTCGCGACGATGGTCGTCGCGAGGTTGCCGTTGCGCTGATGGCCGAGCGACGCGGCGGTGATCTGGTCCTTGAACAGGAACAGGATCGGGTTGCGGCGCATCGGCGTGATCGACAGGCCGTAGCCAGTGCTCTTGCCCTTGTTCTTGCCCTTCTTCGCAGGCGGCAGCGGTGCCCACCGGATGACCATGTGGCGGCCCGTGAGCTTCTGCTCGGCCTCCACCGCGCCCTGGATCATCTCCAACACCGAGACGTCCTTCTTGACGTAGGAGTGCCACTCGGTCCCGGCCACCACGGAGCCGACCGGGATGTGGTACTTGCGGCAGATCAGCCGGACGATCTCGTTGTAGCGGTAGCCCTTCTTGCGGCGCTTCTTGCCCTTGCGGTACGCCACCGACCCCTCGGTCAGGATCAACTGCGCGATGTCGTCCTGTAGCTCGAACGTGAGGCTGCCGTCCTCGATGCTCAAGCGGTCGTTGAGCATCCGCATCTCCCACAGCGGCTTCCAGTTGCCGAACCACTTCACGTCGCAGCGGAGGCGATGGCCGTCGCGGAGCGTCGGGAACTTCGCGGGGCTGTCCGGGTGGTTCTTGCGCAGCGTGATCGAGCCGCGCAGCACCGGGATCATGTTCAACTCGGTGGCGTCCTCGGACCCCTCCTCGTTCCACTCCACCGACTCGATCCACCCGTCCAGCGGGATCGTGCCGAGACCGGGCCGCACCGCCGCGAAGCGGAACTCCTGCTCGTTCAGACGCAGCGGCGTCTCCTCGCGCCCGTACGTCTTGACGAGATCGGTCTTGATCTTCTTCTTGTGCTTGGTCTTCGCCTTCGTCGCCATCTACCGGCCCCACACGCGCCGTCTGCTCGGGAGGCCCTTCGGGTCCTTCGGCACCTTGATCTTCGCCACGCGGACCTTCTGGAACTTGCTGGCGTCCGGCGGCAACGGAACGCGCTTGCCGCCCTTGGGCAGCATCGACCGATAGCCGGGGTAGTAGATCAGCGCGTCGGAGCCGGACCAGTTCTTGATCCCGTTCGAGCGCGCGATGGCCCCCCACTTGGACGGGTCCCCGTAGTAGAAGCGGGCGAGGAGATGGAGCGTGACCGGCTCGGCCGGGGGCGTGCCGATCTTGCGGCCGTGATCGTCGTCGGCCGAGCCGTCCATGTAGAGCGTGACGACGGCCGGGAGCTTGCCGCCCTGACGCCCCTGCGCGAACCGGCTGACGTCCGGGTCGCGGTACTCGGTGAACGACATGTTCGTGTAGCGAGAGTCGCCCTCCCCGGCGCGCTCCTCCACCCGCAGCGACCGCAGCGTCGCGGGCCACTGCAACTCCGGCCCGGCGGCCGTCTGGTTCCAGTTCTCGTAGCCGAGGTTCGGCAGGTCGTGGGCGGCGGTGAGGAGCACCGGCTCGCCGCTCTCGCAGATCTCGATGAGCTTGGCGGTGACGTCCTCGATGTCCACGCCGTTGTAGAACGCCCACGTCGCGTAGTCCACGACCAGCGTGTCGAACGACGTGGAGCGCAGGTTGCGGCCCGCCTTGCGCGAGAACTGGCCCTCCCGCACCGTCGTGTAGTCGTTGTGGCTGTGCCCGTACTCGACGGGGAAGTTGTCCAGCGGCGCGGTCTGCAAGAAGATCCCGTTGCGCCCGAGCAGGTCCGGGTTCGTCGTGCCGGGGATCGGCTCCATCGTGACCTTGAGGCCCTCGCGCGGGGTCCGTGCCGCCTCCTCTACGCCCCGGAGCGCCATCAGCCCTTCCCGACCATGCCGAGGTCTTCCGCGAGCATCCCCATCTCCTCGCGGATGGCGTCCCGGACATCGCCCTTCTGGCGGTAGTCGATCCGCTCGATGTGGACGGTGATGTCGCCGCCGCCCTTGCCCTTCGGGCGGATGGTGACGTCCTCCGCGCCGGACTCGCCCGCGCCGAACAGCGTCGGGGAGTTGACCGAGAAGTTGCCCCCGGCCGCGTTCCAGCCCGCCCAATTCATCCGGCCGCCGGTCGAGTACCAGTGCGGCGAGCGGCTGTTCCACGCCGACAGCGCGCCGCTCGGGGACTTGTAGCGCTCCTTGATGTACTTGAGGCCCCACGCGATCTGCGTCGCCGGGTTCGTGCGCCAGTCCGCGCCCTCGGAGGCCATCTTCGAGCCGGGGAGCGCCTGCGGAATGCCGTACGCACCAGAGGACTTGTTCGCGATCAGGTGGTTCCAGCCCGACTCACCGGTCCACAGCGTCTTGAGCGCCGACCACTGGTCCTCACTGAACCCGGCGGCGAGCATCATGCGGCGGCCCAACTGCTGATTCGCGGTCGCGTTGCCGCCGCCGGAGAAGTTCGAGAGGTCGCCGGTACCGCCCCCGCCGCCGCCCGCCGCGTCGATGCGCTTGTTGAAGCCCGCCGCGATGGCCGCCAGCGCGTTGTTGCCGATGGCTCCCGGCAGGCCGCCCTGCCGCGTCCTCGCGGCGGTGATGTGCTGCGCGGCCCCGATGTCCCCGAGCACGGAGAGGTCCCCCTGCGCGCCGCCGGGGAGGCCGTAGTGCCCGCGCGACCACGAGAGATGCAGGTGGTTGCCGCGCCCGTGGCCGGGGTCGCCGTTGTAGCCGACCCACCGGAACGGGAAGCGCGGCTGGTTCTGCTTCGGCTCGGCCCACGCCGCGAGCTTGTCCACCATCTCCCACGAGCCGCCCGCGCCCGGCACGACGTCCACCGCGCCGCCCCACAAGTGGTCGGAGTTCGGGGCGTGCGGCGGGCTGCCGCCGAGGCCGTCGGTGACCCGCAGGTGGTACTGCTCGATCAGCTTCGAGAGCGCCGGGAGGATCGGCGAGAAGATCTTCTCCCCCGGCTGACCGGGGATGTCCACGATGCGACCGCCCTCGGCGTAGAAGACCCGGCCGCCGTAGGTGTCGTTCGTGTAGCGGCCGTTCGCGGCCCGCAGGATCGCAGGGGAGTAGTGCGGCACGTGCTCGCCCGCGACCTCCGCGCCGAGCGTCGTCTTGCCGCCGAGCATCTGATTCACGCGCCGCTCGGTGTGCCGGTTGACGATCAACTCGCCGGGCGCGGCCATCTGACCGGGCGCGACCGCCACGTTGTCGTGCAAGCCCGTGCCGGGGATACGCGCGCCGCGCGCCGCGTGCCCGGTCGTCGCCGTCATCGTGTCGGTGCCGCTCGTCTGCGACGCCTTCGTGTTCGCGTCCACGAGCTTGTTGCCGGTCGGCACGCTCGTGCCGCCCGCCTCCATGCCGCGCACGATGCGGCGCGCCTGAGCGCGGGTGTAGCCCATCGACGTCAGAGAGCCGATGGCGGCCTTCTGCATGTCGGTGAAGCCCTTGGTCACGTCCTGCTTGGCCGTCTCCACCGGATCGCTCAGGGCCGTCTGGATGTTGCCCCACTCCTTCTGCGAGCCGCCGAGGATCTGCCCGTTGACGACCGAGATGTGGCGACCCATGCCGCCCCATGCGTCCTTCACCGCAGCGGTCATCGTGCGCGCCATCCGCCGCTGCGACTTGTCGCCCTTCGACAGCACGGAGATCCACTGCCCGACGTTGTTCGACAGCGCCCGGCGGCCCGCCGGTCCCGCCTTCTCGAACTCCTCCTTGAACGTCTTCGCCACGACGCCCCGGCCGCGCCTGCGCTGCGCTGCGCCGCCGCCCTGATACACGCCGTAGATCTGCTGCAAGCTCCCCGCCTGCTGCTGGCCCTGCGTGGTCTCAAGCGCGCCGAGCGCCTGATTGACCGCCGACAACTCGTCCTTCGCCTTGCTCCGCGCGCCACCGGTGACCGCGAGGCCCGGCCCCGTGACCAGATGGCCCATGTCGTCGCGGATCGCGCCGTGCCGCTGCGCCAGCCGCCGTTGCAGGTGCCCCTGCTGCGCGCGGAGACGGTCGATGCCGCCGTGCTGCGCGAGACCGACGGCGATGTTCGCGCCGCGCGCGCGGCTGTCGTCGCGGCCCTTCTGGCGGCCGTGCAGGAACCCGAGGACGCCGCCACCGATTCCGCCCACGACCGCGCCCACGCCCGTGCCGACGCCGGGGATGATCGAGCCGACCGTCGCACCGATAGCGGCACCGGTACCAGCGCCGGACAGTGCGCCGCCCGCTCCGGCGTGCCCGCCCTGCGTCAGCGCGTCGCCGCCGA
>Ga0207662_10000027_pt1 | contig 69376 bp, 100 predicted proteins | sample KBSS33LmetaG_FD_184338 | JGI IMG/M metagenome (GOLD analysis project Ga0207662, IMG submission 184338) | Switchgrass rhizosphere microbial communities from Kellogg Biological Station, Michigan, USA - KBS S3-3L metaG (SPAdes) (version 2) | ecosystem: Host-associated > Plants > Roots >... | reverse complement strand
GTAAGCCCCCTCGCCGGGGTGCCCTAGTTTCCAAGGTTGCCAGGGGCAATCCGTCATCTGTAGGTGACAGTGTTACAGATTCGCCCAGCGCAAGCGGCGTGCCAGTGGCAAGCGCCCCGGCGCCGTCGTCGGGCCCCACGTCGGCGGGCCTCGCCGGGCTCATCACAGCGCGCGAGCTCGCCGAGCTGCGAGATCTCCCCGGGCAGCGCAGCGCGGTGACGGTCGCCGCCGTCAAGCGCTGGGAGCGCAACGGGTGCCCCGTCGCGGTGCGCGGACGCAAGGGCAAGCCGAGCTTGTTCGACGAGGCGAAGGTGCGCGCGTGGCTCGAGGCGCGCGAGGCTCGAGGGCGTGCTGCGGGGGGCGCGATCGGCGTGGCGCTCGACGGATCGGGGGCGCCGACGCTCTCGCCCGTCGAGATGCCGCCCAACGGCGCGCCGTTGGCGACCGGCATTGGCGCCGTCGACCTCGCGTACGAGCGTGCCCAAAAAGAGCACTGGCAGGCGCGCCTCGCGCAGCAGACGCACGCGACTCGAGAGGGGCTGCTGCTGCCGAAGGACGCCGTAGAGAAAGCCTGGAACGCCGAGCGCGACGCGATTCGCACGGCGCTCCTCGCGATCCCGACGAGCCATGCGGACCGCGTGTTTCGCGCCGGGACGCTCGAGGGCGTCGTCGGTGTGGAGCGCGCGTTGAAGGCCGCGGTTTACGACGTGCTGCGCGAGCTCGCGGGCGACGGCGAGAGGGCGATCCGAGCGCAGACGATCGCAGCAGCGCTCGAGGGGGTCGACGCCGACGGCGACGGCGATGGCGACGGCGAGGACGACGCCAATGGCGACTAGCCCGAGCGCGAGCCCGATCGAGCCGCCGAGCTCGAGCCTCACGCCTTCGCCCTCCGACGTCGCAATCGCCGAGCTCGTCGCCAAGGTGCGCGCCGGCTTCGCCCCGCCGACGGAGCTGCTCGTCAGCGAGTTCTCGGAGCGCGAGCTGATCGTTACGACGGGCCCGCTCGTCGGCACGCATTGGCGATGCGACTTCGCGCCGTATCAGCGCGGGATCCTCGACGCGTTCCATGAGACGGGCGCCGAGATCGTCGTCGTGATGGGGTCGTCTCAGTGGGGCAAAACCGCGTGCATCGTGTGCATCGTCGCCTATCACATCGCGCACGATCCTTGCCCGATCCTCGTCGTCGAGCCAACGGTCGATCCGATGGCGAAAGACTTCGCCAAGAATCGCCTCGAGCCCGTGATCGCGGCGAGCCCGGTACTCGCCGAGCGCGTGTCGAAGAAACGCGCGAAGGACGCGAGCAATACGACGCTCGCGAAGACGTTTCGCGGGGGCTCGCTGGCGATCGGGGGCGCGAACTCAGCGGCGAGCCTCGCTGCACGATCGACGCGACTGCTCGCCCTCGACGAGGTCGACCGATACCCCGCCGAGCTGCAGGGCGAGGGCTCGACGATCGCTATCGCGATCAAGCGCACGACGGCGTATTCGAGACGGCGCCGCATCATCATGACGAGCTCGCCGACCGTCAAAGACGGCACCATCGATACATGGTTCCAGCGCGGCGACATGCGGCGCTACTACGTGCCGTGCCCGGGCTGCGGCGAGATGCATCCGTACCGCTGGGCGAACGTTCGATGGTCCGACGGCGATCCGTCGACCGTGCGCATCCACTGCCCGGCGTGCGACTACGGCATCGACAACGCCGAGCGCGTCGCGATCCTCGAGCGTGGCGAATGGCGTGCCGAGGGCCCGCGCAAAGAAACTGCGATCGTGAGCTTCCATCTATGGGAGGCGTATTCGCCGCTGTCGAGCCTGAGCGAGATCGTCGCGGGGTTTCTACGCGCGAGGGCGTTGCAGAAGACCGGCGACGCCTCCGAAATGCACACGTGGCAAAACACGACGCTCGGCGAGCCCGTCGAGCCGTCGAAGGGCGAGGGCGTCGAGCCGCACGCCCTGCTCATGCGCCGCGAGCCCGTCGAGCAGCTCGTCGACGGCGAGGGCAACGTTGCATCGGACATCGACGTGCCCGAGGCGGCGTGCTGCCTCACGATGGGCGTCGACACTCAAGACGATCGGCTCGAGGCGCTCGTCGTGGCGTGGGGCCCCGGCGAGGAGTCTTGGCTTGTGGATCGCGTGACGCTGCCCGGCGACCCCGAGCTGCCCGCGGTGTGGGCGATGCTCGACGAGCTGCTCGATCATCCGTATCGGCATGCGTCGGGCCAAAAGCTCTCGATCGCGTCGACGTGCATCGACAGCGCCGGGCACAAGACGACGTTCGTCTATGATTATGCGATTCGCACCGCGGCGCGGCGAGTGTACGCGATCATTGGTCGCGATGGGCAGCGCCCGATTATCTCGAAGCCGTCTCGGCAGCAGGTCGGAAAGTCGAAGCGCACCGTCGCGCTTTACACCGTCGGCGTGGATTCCGCGAAGGCGACGATCGTCTCGAGGCTCGGGCTCACGGAAAAGGGCCCCGGATACGTGCATATACCGCTCGTCGACTGGGCCGACGACGAGCTCGCCGCGCAGCTCACGTCGGAGCGGTTGCATTCCAAGTTCGAGCGGGGCGTGGCGTCGAGCGTTTGGCGCAAGACTCGGCCGCGCAACGAGGCGTTTGACTGTCTCGTGTATGCGTTCGGGGCGCTGCGGCTGCTGAACCCCGATCTCGCGCTGCTCGCAGATCGTCTCGCCGACGCTGTGGGGGGCGTGCCGCTCGAGAATCGGTCGACGATGTCGTCGGCGAAGGCCGCGGCGGCAGCGGCGACGGGGGCGACGGGCGTGCAGGCCCCCGCGAAGGCCTCCACGCAGGCGCCTCGAGCGGGGTCGGGGTTTCTCGGAGGGCGGCGACGCGATTGGTTGCGGCGTGGGCGCTGAGCGCAGGGCGCCGAGCGAGGGTCGTCAAGGGGCCCGAGGGCGCTGGGCGATACCACCGATCGCCCGACTTGACAAGCGCCAAGCTAAATCCCGCCTTATAATCTTCGGCGGGCATTATTTCGACCTACGGAGGGCTCGAAAATGAGCGAATCCGAAATCAGAGCCGGCATTCTCAGACTTCAGCAGGCGATCGCGTCGGGCAGCATCTTGCAGTCCACGACGATCGGCGGGCAGACGTTCACGTTTCGCACGATGCTCGACATGCGGCAAGGCATCGACGCGCTTCGCCGAGAGCTCGCGCTGCTGCTCGGGGCGAATCGCTCGAGGCTCGTGGCGACTTCGAAGGGAGCATAGCGAGCGATGGCGACGCAGGCGATTCAAGCTACGCCGTCCTCGACGACGAAGGGGCGCGCCTCGCTCCTCAGCGGCAACGTCATCGACCGCGCGATCGCGGTGTTCGCGCCGCAATTCGCGCTGCGCCGGCTCAGAGCGCGCGCCGCGGCCGACATTCTCCTGCGCCACTACGAGGGCGCGAGCGTCGGGCGCCGCGCTCAGGGGTGGAATCGCGCGAGCGGCGACGCAAACTCGCTCATCGGCGCGGCGCAATCCCGACTGCGCACCTCGGCCCGCGACCTCGTGCGCAACAACGGCTACGCAGAGAGCGCCCTCACGACGATCTGCGACCACGTCGTAGGCTGGGGCATCGTCGCCAAGCCGTCGAAGGGTATCTCGCGCAAGGCCGCCGCGGCCTGGAAGGCGTGGGCCGACTCGACGGACTGCGACTCCGACGGACGCGAGAACTTCTACGGGCTGCAGCACCTCGTGATGCGCACCGTCGTCGAGTCGGGCGAGTGCCTCGTGCGGCGGCGATACCGTCTCCCGAGCGACGGGCTGCCAATCCCAATGCAGCTACAGATCCTCGAGCCGGACTACATCGACTCGACGAAGATCGGCGCCTTCGAGATAAAGAACGGCGCGGGCGAGGTCGTCGGCTTCACGCGCATCATCAACGGCATCGAAATCGACATGCTCGGGCGCCGCGTCGCGTATTGGCTGTTTCGGGATCACCCCGGCAGCGATCAGAACTTCGGCGGGGCGACGTCGTACCGCGTGCCGGCCGAGTCCATCGCGCACGTGTATCGCCGCGATCGCCCCGGGCAGCTCCGCGGGGCGTCGTGGTTCGCGCCGGTGCTGCTGAAGTTCCGCGACTTCGACGAGTTCGAGGACGCGACGTTGCTGAAGCAAAAGATCGCAGCGTGCCTCGCCGTGCTCACGACCGACGTCGACGGCACCGCAGCCGAGCTCGGAACGATCCAGGACGAGACGGCGTCGCCGCAGATCGACATGATCGAGCCGGGCACCGTGCTCAACGTGGCACCTGGACGTGACGTTACGGTGATTCAGCCCCCGAGCGTCCGCGACCACCCCGACTACACGGCGGTAACGCTGCGCGGGATCGCGACGGGCATCGGCGTCTCGTACGAGGATCTCACCGGCGACTACTCGAAGGTCAACTTTTCGTCGGCGCGCATGGCGCGGCTCCGGCACTGGGCGCGCGTCGAAAATTGGCGTTGGAGGACTTTTATTCCGCAGTTCTGCGATGTGACATGGCGCTGGGCAATGCAGGCCGCGCAGGCCGGCGTTACCGGCGTCGGCGAGGTAATGAGCGCCTCGGCGTCGTGGACGCCCCCGCCGATGCCGATGATCGACCCCGCGAACGAGGGCCTCGCCTACACGCGCAACGTCCGCGCCGGCATCATGTCGCTGAGCGAGGCGCTGCGCGAGCGCGGCTACGATCCGCGCGAGGTGCTCGAGGAGATCGCCGCTGACAACGAGCTGCTCGACGAGCTCGAGCTCGTGCTCGACAGCGACGCGCGCATGACGACGCAGGCGGGCAACCCGCGCGCGACCGCAGCGACGACGCCCGGGCAGCCCGCTGCGGCCGACAACGCCGACGGCACGCCCTCGACGCCTGCGACGGAGACGCCGACCTCGAAGGCGAAGGGCAAGAGCAAGGGCGCGACGGCGAATTAGCGAGAGGGCGATACCTTATGAGTCGAAGATTCGAACGAGAGCAACGCGAGCGCGAGCAGCGCGAAGCCGCAGCGCGCGGCCGTGGCGGCGTGTCGGATCGCATGATCTCGCCGACGGCGATGCCGGCGTCGCTCGAGGCGGCGACGCTCGCTCCGTCGCGCGACGTCGTCGTGGCGCCGGTGCCCGTCGACGCGGCGAATCCCCCCGCCGAGCTCGAGGAGCCCGACGATACCGCCGACGAGATCGCCGCCGAGCCCTCGAAGGCGCCCGAGGCCCCCGCGATCGACCCCGCGTCGCCCGACTCTCTTCGTCGCATCGCCAACGCCGAGGCACTGCAGCCCCCGCGCGAGGGGCACTGGCCGCTCCTCTGGCGCCAAGGTCGCGACGCGGCGATCCGAGCATTCCGCGAAGGGCGCCGCAATCGTCCGACGCAGCCCCCGAAGCTAGGCTGCCGCCAATGCTGGCGCGCAGGCCGAGACGCGGCATTGGCAATCCTTGATCCCGAGGGCCGTCTGCGATGAGATCCCCCGTTAATCCGCGCGCAAAAGCTCCGACCGAGCACACCGAGCAGGAAGCCGCGCGCAATAACGGCGAAGTGCGTACCCTCTATCCGCTGACGAAGCGCGAAATCGAGGTGTTCCGGTTCCTGCTGCGCTGTGCCGACGTCGGCATCGAGCCGTCGTTGCGCGACGTCGCGCGTCGCACCGGTGGATGCTGGCAGCGCGTGCACCAAATCGTCCAGCGCTTGCACCGTAAAGGTTGGCTCCGATCGCCCTCGACTGGCGGCATTTACTGCGGTCACTTGCCAGCGGCACCCCGCGATCCTGAATAGTCGCGTCAACTAGATCGTATTAGGCGCTCGCCGGGCATCATCGCCCGGTAATGGCGAAATCTCGAAGACGTTCCGGTCAATCGCTCCTAGGGCCAGCGCCGACGCGAACGCCTTCGACGTCGCCCGCGCCCCTCGTCCCGCGCCGTACCGTCATGCTCACGCCCCTCTCGCTCGAGGCGCGCATCGCAGTCTCCGGCGCTAGCTTCGACGAAGCCTCGCGCGAGGTCGACATCGTATGGTCGACCGGCTCCGACGTCGAGCGCTACGACTGGAACACCGATCGCCGCTACATCGAGCGGCTGTCGATGGATCCGGCGCACATCCGGATCGAGCGCCTCAACGCCGGGGGCCCGCTGCTCGACTCACACAGCGCGTGGAGCGTCTCGGACATCCTCGGCGCCGTCGTCCCCGGCTCGGTCGCCATCTCGAAGGGCGAGGCGCGGGCCCGCGTGAAGTTCTCGAGCCGCGACGAGGTCGCCGGCATCATCCGCGACGTGCGCGACGGGATCGTGCGTTCGGTCTCCGTCGGGTACCGCGTGCACCAGTACGAAGAGACCACGCCCAAGGGCAACAAGTTGCCGATCCGTCTCGCGACCGATTGGGAACCTTTCGAGGTCTCCATGGTCCCGATCCCCGCCGATGCGGCAGCCGCGACACGCGGCGCTCGCCCCGTCGACACCAATCAATGCGAAATCGTGACGCGCACGAGCTCGGCCGCCACTTCGGCGCCGTCGCCGTCGCATAAGGAGAAGGAAGCCATGAAGCCGAAGATGACGACGCCGAACGCCGACGCGACCCGCGCCACCGACAACCCCGCCGACGAGGCGCACCTCGACGACGCTCGCCTCGGCGAGCTCGAGGGCGAGGGCGACGGCGACGACTCTCCGGAGTTCCTCGCCGAGGATCCCGTCTCCGCGATCGCTCGGGCCGAGACCCCGGTGCGCGCCGCGGCTCCGACGCCCGACGACGCGACGATCGCGACCTCGGCCGAGCGCGCCCGCGTGCAGGGAATTACGATGGCGTGCCGCGCGGCTCGCATGCCGCAGGCCGTGCTCGATCGGCTCATCGCCGACGGCGTGCCGCTCGTCGACGCCCAGGCCCGCGTCTTCACCGAGCTGCGCAAGCGCGGCGGCGACCTCGCCGGTCCGCAGCCGAACGACGCGCGTCGTCCGGAAATCACGATGGGCGACGATCCCCTCGTGCACGCGCGCAGCGGCATCTCGAACGCGATCCTGCACCGCGTGGCCCCGGGCTTCTTCAAGCTCGAGGACAACGGGCGCCGGTACCGCGGCATGACGCTCATCGACGTCGCCCGCGCGTACCTCAACTCGAAGGGCATCCGAACGTCCGGCATGTCGCGCATGGAGATCGCGGGCGTCGCCCTCGGCCTCGACTCGCGCGGCGGCATGCACACGACGAGCGACTATGCGAACCTGCTCGCCGACGTCGCCAACAAGACGTTGCGCGCCGCGTACGAGGCCGCGCCGCAGACGTTCACCACGATCGGTCGACGCGTGACGCTGACCGACTTCAAGCCGGTCAAGCGGCTGTCGCTGGGCGAGGCTCCGGCGCTGCTCGAGGTGCTCGAGCACGGCGAGTTCAAGTCCGGCACGATCGGCGAGGGCAAGGAACAGTTCCAGCTCGCCACGTACGGCCGCAAATTCGCGATCACGCGCAAGGCGCTCGTCAACGACGACACCGACGCATTCTCGCGCGTGCCGATGCTGTTCGGCCGGTCGGCCCGCAACCTCGAGAGCGACCTCGTGTGGCAGCAGATCACCGCGAACGCCGCGATGGGCGACGGCGTCGTGCTGTTCCACGCGGACCACGGCAACCTCTCCGGCACGAGCGACGCCATCGCCGTCGCGTCGATCGGCGCCGGCCGCACCGCGCTACGCAAGCAGACAGGTCTCGACGCGGCGACGTATCTCAACCTCAGCGCGCGATACCTCATCGTGCCGCCTGAGAAGGAGACCATCGCCGATCAGTTCGTCTCGACGGCGCTGCTCGCCACGCAGAGCTCGAACGTCAACCCGTTCGCGGGCCGGCTCGAGGTGATCTCCGAGCCGCGACTCTCGGGCAACTCGACGACGGCGTGGTACCTGGCGTGCGACCCCGCGCAGATCGACATGATCGAGTACGGCTTCCTCGAAGGCGAAGAGGGTCCCATGGTCGAGTCGCGCGTCGGCTTCGACGTCGACGGTCTCGAGATCAAGTGTCGCGAGGACTTCGCGGCGAAGGTGATCGACCACCGCGGCTTCTACAAGAACGCGGGCGCGTAACGCTGGTCGAATGCGTCGGCGCCGGGCCTCATCGCTCAGCGCCGACGCCTTCGATCTCTTCGATCTCGCTCTCGCGATCTCGATCTCGATTTTCGAAGGCAAAGGAGCACCGTCATGGATACCTTCGTACAGCCCGGCGAAACCCTGGCGTTCACGGCGCCCACGGGCGGCGTTACGTCGGGGCAACCGTACCTCATCGGCACGCTGGTCGCGATCGCGATGGAAGACGCGGCCGAAGCAGCGTCGTTCTCGGCTCAGGTCGAGGGCGTCTACCTCGGCACGAAGGTCGCGACCGAGGCGTGGACCGAGGGCCTCAAGGTCTACTGGGACGACGCCGCGCGCAAGTTCACGAGTGCCGCGGGATCGTCGCCCGCGAATACGCTCGTGGGCGTCGCCGTCGCGGCGATCGCCGACGCGATCACGATGGCGTCGAGCGCCGACCCGAGCGACCTCGACGTCACGGAGAACGTTCTCACCGTGATCGACCGCACGGGCCTCGACGACAAGACGATCACGATCACGATCGCGCGCGACTACCTCGCGCCCCTCGTGTACGTCATCACCGAAGGCGTCGACTTCACGCAGGCGACGTCGGAGGCCGCGACGGCCACGGCGATCGCGGCGGCGATCTCGGCGCTCCGAGGCGTGACGGCAGTGGCGTCGACGGTCGCGGGGTCGCCTCCGTCGGAAATCGTCACCGTGACATCGGACGCTCCGGTCAAGGGGCGCATTCTGCTCGACGGAGCGACGCGCTAAGCGTCGAACGTCGCGGCAAGGGGATATCGCGGGGGCCTCGAGCTCTCGCCTTTGAGAAGGAGCTGCAGTCATGGCAACCAATTACGTCGAGGCCGGCGAAGTCCTCCCGCTGACCGCACCGTCGGGCGGCGTGGTCAAGGGCACGCCCTACAAGATCGGCTCGCTCATCGTGATCGCGCTATTCAGCGCGGCGCAGACCGAGTCGTTCAGCGCGCTGACGAAGGGCGTCGCGACGGTCCCGAAGGCGACCGGTCAGACGTGGTCCGAGGGCGCGAAGCTCTACTGGGACGACTCGGCCAAGAAGTTCACGACGACGAGCTCTTCGAACACGTTGGCGGGCGTCGCCACCGTGGCCGCGGGCTCGAGCGACACGACCGGCAAAATCCGTCTCGACGGGGTGGCCCGCTAGTCCGCGGGAAATGGGCGCCGGTGCACCTATGAGCGTTCCAAAGCTCTGGCCCGGCGCTGTCGTCGTTTGCATTGGTTGCGGTCCGAGTCTCGCCCCCGCCGACGTCGAGCAAGTTCGGCGGGCGCGCGAGCTCGGCGAGGGGCACATCCGAGTGATTGCAATCAATGCCGCGGTGCGCCTTGCGCCGTGGGCCGACGCGCGATACGCGCACCACGCCGACGACTGGTGCCGGCCCGAGGATCGTGAGCTGCTCGCGGCGTTCCGAGGGTTGCGGTATTGCGCCGAGGATCGCGGGGCGCTCTACGGTGCCGAAGTCCTCGCGATGTCCGGCGCGACCGGCCTCGAGCTCGAGAACCGCGGGGCCGTGCGCCACGGTAAGAACTCCGGCTATCAGGCGATCAACGTCGCCGTGCATCTCGGGGCGCGGCGTATCGTGCTGCTCGGCTACGATCTCCAGCGCGAGCCGGCAACCCGCGCCCTGCACTTCTACGCGTGCGGGCGCCCACTCGACGACACGCCCGACTTCAAGCGCTGGAGCGCCTTGTTCGCGACGCTCGTGGCGCCGCTCGCTGAGATCGACGTCGACGTCTTCAACGCGTCCCGCGCGACGACGCTCACGACGTTCCCGCGGATCGCTCTCGAGGACGCTCTTGCAGCGGCGATCGGCGAAGCGTGCCTAGCGAAGGCGATGCGCGCGCCGTGGGCGCCGGGCGCGCCGGCTCTTCGAGGTGATTGGCGATGAGCACTCCTTCGTTCGACCTCGGGCAAGTGATCCGCGACGTCGTCGCCAACGTCAACGAGCTCACCGCGACGTTTCAGTGCAGCGTCGAGCATTGGGCATGGCAGGGGCTGCTCGACGACGACTCGCCGGACTTCGGATCGGCGCCGATCGTGCGACAGGCGATCGTCGAGGCGTCGCCCTCGAACATGGGCGCGGCCTCGGGCGACGTCGTCGACTATCGTCATCACATCGTGTTCCTCACGCCGATCGAGCCGCACGGGGCGTCGGGGCGCACCGAGCCGATCGACGCGCGCGACAAGTTCGTGCTGCCCGACGGCTCGAGCGGTCCGATCGTGCGCATCAACGGGCCCGTCGACGAAACGACGCGCGGGCGTTACGTAACCGAGGTGTGGCTCGGCGCTGGGAGCTCGCGATGATCGGGGGCGATCGATGATCTCGATGTTCACGCCGATCAAATCGCTACTGCTCGAAGACGCCGTCGTCGCTTCGATGGTCACTGGTGCCGCGGGCGTGCGCATTCACTCCGACGTGATCCCGCAGCGCGGCTCGGTCGACAGCGTTCTCGAGATCGCGGGCCCTACGCTCGTCGTGCAAACGATGCTCGTGTTTTCGGGGCGCAGCTCAGAGGGCCGCACCGGCATCGAAGTGCATCGGCTGCAGCTCGACGCGTACGCCTCGTCGCGCGAGCTCGCCGACAATCTCCTCGACGCGGCGACGCTCGTACTGTGCCCGGATCCGCGATATTCGAAATTCTCGTTTCGCCGCGTCGTCAACGGCGTCGAGATCCAAGCCGTGCGCGAGGATCCAACGCCGGGCGCTCCGACGTACGAGCGCGATACTCGCCTCTATCGCCGCTCTCTCGACTTCAAAGTAACCGCCGCGCGAGCGGCTTAAGGAGGGTCATTCCATGTCGCTCAAAGCATCCGTTACCGCCGCTCTCAGCGCCACTCGCACGACGACACCCGCGGTCGGCAGCTCGGATTTCAAACTCGACGCCGCGTGGTCGAAAGTCCTCACCGACGGCACCGGGCTCAATCAGGCGACGAAGGTGTTCGTCGCCAATCCGACGCTCGCCGGCTCGGGCGCGGTGACGTACGACCTCGATTCCGGCTCGCTCGCCGATCCGTCGGGCGTGTCGTCGGGCGTCGTGGCGGCGTTCGCGCGCATCGTGGTGCTCGCGGTGCGTCGCGTGACGACTCCGGCCTCGTCGACGCAGGACGAGATCGTCGCTCTCGAGGGCGACTTCATCACGTCGAAGTTGCTCGCGTCGCGCGACTCGGGTGGCGCCGACGCTCTCGCCTACGTGCCGATCCGGCCGGGCGGGATGTTCATTTTCGTCGCGCCGGATGCGACGGGCGTGCCCGTCACGGCGACGACCGGCGACGCGATCACGTTGACGAACCTGTCGAGCGCCGACTCCGTCGAGCTCGAGGTCGTCATCATCGGCAGCTAGTTCGAGGGCAACGGCAACGCGGCGGCGACGAACATCGCATGACGCCGCAGCCCCCTCATTACGCGGTTTGAAAAGGAGACAGGCCAATGCCCTCGACTCTGGCAAAACACACACTCGGCACGAAGATCTACGTCGCCGACCCGAACAACGTCGGCTCGTTCATCCAGGCAAACGAATGCATCGGGCTCGCGGCGCTCGGGCAGACGTTGCCCCTCGTGAAAACGACATTCTCCGATGCGACGTCGGAGACCTACATCGCGGGGCGCCCCGACGGCGACGAGCAGACCTGGCGCTTCAACCACATCGAAGGCGACGCCGGACAGGCGGCGATCCGCGCCTACACGCTGGCGCGCGAAAACTTCGACGTGCGAGTGTACGTCCCGAGCTCGCCCGCGAAGTATTTCGGCTTCGAAGTGACTCCGCTGCGCGCCGCGGTCGATCCGTCGAACATCGACGGGCAGCAGACGCTCGAGTTCAAGTGCAAGGTGACGGGCGACATCGATCCGGACTCGAGTCTCTAACGACGACGACGACGTCGACGCCATCGACGACGACGTTCCGCGAAGGGCAAAGGTCGCCGTACAATGTCGGGGGCGCCCGCGCGATAATGCCGGGCGCCAATTAACTTCGACCAGCGTCGGTGCAAAACGCTTCTCGTTAATGGAGGGCCTCTCGCATGGCAACAGTCAAGATCTTGATCGACGGTCGCGAGTTCGATGTCGACGAAGACGGCATCGCCGAGCTCGGCAAGCTGCGCGTAAAGCGCGACTATCACGGCGCCGAGATCTCGTCGGCATACGGCGACGTCGCCGTCGAGCTCGAGCTCAACGGGCAGCCGAAAACCTTCACGCTGCGCGTTGGCGCGCGCGAGTGGCAGGCCGCAGAGGAGGCGTTCAAGCCTCTGAAGGGCGTGCCGGCAATCACGCGACATTTCAACTCCAGCGAGACCGCGCTGATTCAGTTCTACAAGATCGCGCTCTCGCGGCACCACGCGGCGCTCAAGATCAGCGAGATCCAGGATCTCATTGACTATCGGCCGACCGACGGTCGCGCGACGCTGCAGGACGCCCTCGAGCGGGCGCTCGCGTTCTCGAAGCCGGCGATCTTCAGCGACGAGGTGATCGACCCAAAAGCAAAAGCCGCCGTGATGGCGGCATTTTTGGCAATCGAAGCCGTGGGCCCGGCGACGCAGACTTCGGAGCTCCCGGCGACGACGCCGGCATAGAGTACATACTGCGCGCCGCGCTGCGCGCCGGCATGACGCTCGAGACGTTCTGGAACGTAACGCTTCGCGAGGTGTTCATGGTGATTCAGGCGGAAGGTTGGCGCCGCACCGAGCGAGAGCGGCACGAGATGCGCGTCGCGTGGCATACGGCGCGGCTTGCGGGGGCAGCGTTCTCGCAGGCGGGCATGGAGCCGCTGTCGAAGCTCGTACCGCCGACCTACGCCGAGGAGCTCGCCGAGCGCGACGCCCCGCCGATGACGGTCGCCGACGAGGTGAGCTATTGGCAGGCGCTCGCGATCCAGCATCGGCCGCGCGCGCTGCCGCCGCCTTCGCCTTCGAAGACGACGACGAGCTCGAAGCGGAGGGCCGCGTGATCCTGCGCGCGATCGTGCGGCTCATTCGCAAGGTGCGGCGAGCGATGGCGACTCGCCGCGACGAGGCTCGAGGGCGATACCGCGACAGCGCCCTCGCTCTCGAGCAGCGTGGGCGTGGGCGTCGGCGTCAGTATCGTCTCGCCCTGCGCGGCGACGCCCTCGTGTATCGCCAGTGCTCGCGGTATCGAGGTCGCCGTCGACGTGATCGCTCGGGGCGCGCAGTGGAGGCGCCGACCTCATGATCGGGCTAACCTCGAAGGTCTCCGGCCTCGACTCGGCGCTGGGCGCCCTCGACTCGCTCGTCGCCCAGTTCGAGGACGTTCAGACGATGAATAGAGTCGCGATGGAAGCCGCGGGCCCGCTCGCCGATGCTGCGCGCGAGATCATCCACAAGAAAACCGGGCGCACCGCGGCGCAGATCGCCATCGTCGACGACCAGGCCGCATCTCCCGGAACGTTCCGAGTGTTCGTGCTCGTGAAGGGCAATCGCGCGTTCATCGGGGCGCTGCTCGAGGGCGAGTTCGGATCGTCGAAGCGCAAGGCGTATCCGTGGCTGCGCCCCGCGAACGATCGCGAGGGCGGCGAGCGCCTCATGTCGAGATTCGCGACGATCCTGAGCGGGCGACTCGCGTCGCTGCGACGCAGCGGCTAGGCGACGGCGACGACGATGGCGACGACGATGGTGCACTACGAAAGGCACTGAGCGATGGGCGACCTTACGATCGGCGGCGTAAAGCTCGAGATCGGCGGCGACATCAAGTCGCTGCAGGCCGCGGTGCGCGATGGAAAGGTCTCCGTCGAAGACCTCGGGCGCTTTCTCGAGACGCGCCTCGACAAGGCGTCGACCAGCGCCGAGCGCTCGGTTAACAATCTCGTAAAGTCGCTCACCGGCGTCAAGCCGACGTCGCAGCTCGACCAGCTCGCCGTTGCCCTCGAGAAAATCGGCGGGGTCGAAAAACTCACGTCGATCCAGACCGAGAACCTCGCCAACAAAATCAAGATGCTGCAGGCCGCGGGCGGGACAGTCCCCGCCTCTCTGCAGGGCGTCATCGCCAGCGTCGGCAATCTCAACTCCGCGCTCGGCAAGGCGGGCAGCGCCATCGAGGGCCAAATGGGCGCCGGCCTCCAAGGGCTCGCCGGGCAGCTCGGGCCGCTCGGTGGCGTGCTCGCGGCCATCGGCCCGGCCGGGCTCACCGCAGCCGCGGGCATCGGCGCCGTCGCCGTCGCGGGTGCCGGCGTCGCAAAGGTGCTGCTCGACTCGGCCGACGCCGCGATGACGTACGCGGATCACTTCGCCGACCTCAACGTCGCGACCGACATCGGGACCGACGCGCTTCAAGACTTCGCGTTCTCGGCCGCGCTGGGCTCGGGCAGCGTCGAGACGATTACCGCCGCGCTTTTCAAAATGGAAAAAGCGATGGCGAAGTCCCCGACGCTCTTCACCGATCTCGGGCTGTCGATGTCGCAGCTCAGATCGATGAAACCCGAAGAGCAGCTCATCGCCGTCGGCGACGCGATCGAGCAAATCTCCAACAAGGTCGACCGCGACAACGCGGCGCTCGAGATCTTTGGGCGCAAGTGGGGCGACGTGCGCGTCGTGCTGCAGGGGCTGCGCGACGGCGCGGGTGAATCTCTCGATGCGATCGGCGCAAAGATCGACTCGGAGATGATCGTCAAGCTATCGGCGCTCGACGACAAGACGAAGACTCTACATGCCGCGTGGGACGGGCTGTGGCGCAACGTCGGGGCCTCGGTCGCCACGATGCCCGGCGTCGCCAAAGGCATCGACGACATTACCGCCGCGATCGGGCGCCTCTCGAAGAACGTCCAAACTCAAGGCCCCGGAGCGATCCTCGATCCGTTCCTGAACGCGATCACGTTCGGCGGATTCGGCGCCGGCCTCGAGAACATGGCGAACCCGCAGGGCGCCTCGGCTGCCGACATCGAGCGCATCCGGCTCGCCAACGAAACCGCACGCATGCAGGCAACGCCGGGCTACGGCGTCGTAAAGCCTAAGCTCGCGTCGACGGCGCCGTCGGTGCGCAACTCGCCGACATATCGATCGGCCGCGGACCGCAAGGACGAGACCGATGCGGCGCGCGTGCAGAACGAGGTCGACGAGCAGTCGATCCGGATCACGCAGGAGCTCGCCGTCGCGCAGGCGTCGCTCGGCGTAGGACTCGACGCCGAGATCGCGAAGATCAACGCGAACACCGCGGCGAAGATCGCCTCGAACAACAACGACTCGAAGTACAACAAGCAACAGAAAGCCGAGCTCAACGAGGGCGCGAAGGCGCTCGGCGACATGCAGATCGCCGTAGCCAAGGAAGCCGCAGAACGCAAACTCGCGGCCGTCGCAACTGCGATGTACTCCGACGCGCAGAAGATCGCCAACGCCGCGATCGAAGCCGGCATGACGCCCCTCGAGCGCAAGTTGGGCGCCATCGAAGCGACGCGCGTCGCCCAAGTCGACGAAACAAACTCGCTGTATCTCCGCACGAAAGCCGAGCAAGGCGACTCCGAGGCGCTCGACCGCGCGTACTCCGCGAAGATCAAGGCGATCAACGCCAGCGCTGCGGGCGCGAAGGCCGCAGCCGAAGAAGCCGACGAGCTCTCGAAGCTCGCCAACGCCACCGACACGGCAGCCGCAGCCAACAAGGCGCGCGACACCATGTCGAAGCTCTTCATCGAGTCCGAAAAGCACCGCGTCGAGGAGCTCGTCGCCACGTGGGAAAACCTCGGCGACGTGCTCGGCGGGCTCGGCGATCTCTTCGAGGCGCTCGGCGGACGGGCTGACTCGACGATCGGCGGCATGCTGTCGTCGGCGAACCAAGCGACCGACATCATCGCGCGCACTCAGAAGCAAGGCTACCTCTCGTTCGGCGACATGCTCGGCGGGGCGTCGTCGATCGCCAAGTCGAAAAACCCGCTCGCAGGTGCGCTCGAGGGCGGCATGGTCGGCGCTCAGTTCGGCCCGCAGGGCGCGGTGATCGGCGCAGGTATCGGGGCGCTGCTCGGCTTCGCCGGAAAGGCCGTCAAGACCGAGTCGCAGAAGATCGCCGCGGACGTCGGCCGCGACTTCGGCGTAACGATCTCCGACGAGCTCGCGAAGTCCATCGAAAAGTCCGGCAAGGGGCGCTTCGACGGCGCGCTGATGCACCTGCGCGAGATCATGGACACCGCGGGAGGCGTCGGAAAGTTCGGCGCCGGCAAAGCCGCCGACGCCCTGCACGACGTGTTCAGCGCCGTGGATCGCGGCACGATGTCGCTCGAGGAAGCGTCGAGCGTCTTCGACGAAACGTTCGGCGATATCGCCGCGGCGAACATCTCGAAAACGACGGGCATCGCAACCGACAAGCTGCGCGAGCTCGTGAACGTCGCGAAGGACTTCGGGATCCAGTCCGAGCCGCTGCGCGAGTTCTTGAAGGGGCAAGCGTCGGCGTCGATCGGCGGCATCGGCGCCGGTCTCGCCGCGATGAAGACGACGCGCGAGAAAGCCGCCGACGACGCGGCGCGCGTCGCCGAGCGCCAAGCGCGCAACCGCGCCCTCGAGCAGGGCATGTCGCAGGAGGACGCCGACCGCATCGGGCGCGAAGCCGGCGCCAAAGCCGGGCGCAACTCGACCGCGGGCAAGCTCGTGAATCAGGGCGCGGCGACGGGCATCTCGGCCGGTCTCGCGGGCGACTTCGGCCAGCTCGTCGCGGGCGGCATGTCGGCCGTCGACGCCGCCAAGCAAATCGCTCCCGCCGTCGCGGCGATGCGCGAGGAGCTCAAGGCCGCGGGGCTCGAGGGCTCGTCGGCGTTCAATGAGCTCGCTGGCATCATCGACATCGTTACCGGCGAAGTATCCGGCCCGCTCGTCGAGGGCATCGCGGGATTTACAACGGGCATGGTCGGGCTCTACAACACCGGGCAGCTCACGTCGGAGATGTTCACCGGCATGACCGCGCAGATCGGCGCCAACATCGACGCGCTAGCCGCGCAGGGCATCGAGGGCCCCGCGGCGATCGCAGTCATGCAGCCACAGCTACAGGCGATCTGGGAGCTGCACCAGAAGACCGGATTCGCGATCGACGAGTCGACGCAGAAGCTCATCGACCAAGCCGTCGAGGCGGGCGCCGTCGGCGAGGCGCACAAATCCGCTGCCGAGCGCACCGCGGACTCGATGGGGCTCGTCGTCGACGTGCTCAAGCTGGTCGCCGAGCAGCTAGGCGTAACGAAAGAAAAGCTCGATGCGCTGGGCGACAAGACCGTCAACGTCGACGTCAACGTGCGGCAGCACGGCGAGCTGCCCGGAGGCGCCGACGTCTCGGGCTCGGGCGGATCCGACTCGATGAACAGCGACACCGGCGGCGACGTGCCTCAATACGCCATGGGCACGGGCGGGATCGTCAACTTCGGGTCCGAGACCATCGCCGCGCTGCACGGCTGGGAAGGCGTCTACACCGCGTCGCAGATCGACGCCATGCAGTCGTCGACGTTCGCGGCGGGCGCCTCGGCCGGCATGCAGTGGGGCGCGCAGCGCGGGGTCGACCTCGCGCCGGTCGTCGGGGCGATCGCCGGCCTCAACTCGAAGCTCGATCGCCTCGGCACGCGCATCGTCGACGGGACGCGCGACGCCGTGCTCGCGATGCCGCAGCGCTGACGACGATGAGGATCGCTCGATGACATTCGCCAATCCCGACGCTCGCGAGATCGACCAGCGCCCCGAGCCGCAGATCTTCGCGCCCCGACGCCTGCGCCCCACTGCCTACCGCGACCTCCAGTGGCGAATCCGCATGGCGCTAGGGCCCGACGCCGACGCCACCAACTTCGACACCTACGACGACGTCTCCGTCGACGTCATCGACTCGTACGGCGTGCACTGGGATCGCGGCAACACGTCGTCCGGCCCGAACGATCGCCTTGCCGAAACCGGCCATCTCACGTTCACGTTGAACAACTCGGCCCGCAACTACGCGCGGCGCCTCGGGCACTACTCGCCCGCGCATCGCACCGCGCGGCGCTCCGGTTGGGACATCGGCGTTCCCGTGCTCCTCGAGATCGCCTACCAGGGCGAGTGGACCGTCGAGTGGGTCGGCCGCGTCGACGAGATCGACGTCGAGGGCGGGTTTCTCGACGGGCGCACCGTCTCCGTCTCCTGCAAGGACTGGATGGAAGAGGCCGCGCAGCACAAGATCCGCGGGCTCTCGATTCTCGACGGCGTGCGCGCCGACGAAGTGATCGCCGCGATCATCGCCGCCAACGCCATTCAGCCACCGGGCGGCACGATCCTCGATACCGGCTCCGATGTCTACCCGCTCGCGTTCGACGATATCCGCGACGGCGATACCACTGCCGTCACCGAGATCGCGAAGGCGCTGCGCTCCGGGCTCGACTACGGCTTCGTAACGCGCGGCGGGGCGTTCCGATACCAGAACCGTTACGCGCGCATCGGCTCGAACGAGAACCTCTTCGTGCTCGACGGCACAATGCAGAGCGTGCGCACCAAGCGCTCGCGCGGCGACATCGTGAACCACATCGACGTCACGGTGCATCCGCGCAGCGTCGACGCGTTCTTCAGCGTGCTGTGGTCCTCCGACTCGCACGACCTCGTCGCCGCGGGCGAGTCCATCGAGTACCGCGCGGACTTCATCGACCCGACGTCGCACGAGCGCGTTGGCGCGATCGACGTGCAGGATCTCGTGGCGAACCTCGACTACTCGATGTCGACGGCGCCGACCTCGTCGGGGTCGCCCGATACCCCGTTCACCGCGACGCCCGTCGCCGTCGGGCACTACAGCGAGATCTCGGGGTCGATCGCCGATCTCGCCGACAACGACAACACCACGGGCCTCACGCCAACGGCGGCGTTCCAATATACAACGGTGATCTTCACCGAGATCGCCACGCCCCCCGCCGCGCCCAACGCCACGATCACCGGCGTAAAGTTCGTCGTCGAGGTGCGTCACAACTCGTCGAACTCACACGTCAATTGGCACGTGCGCGTTCGCCTCAACGACATCGACTTCGACGACTTCGGCGACTCGACCGGCGAGGGGGCGAACGCCGGCCTCTACACGTTTACGAAGCTACTGCCGAAGGCGCCCGGTAACGTCGATTGGACCGTCGCGGCGTTCAACGCCGCTGAGTTCGGCTCGGCGTTCAACTGGTCGAGCGCTGCGCCCACGTGGGTCAAGGCGAGCGTCGTACTCGTCTACTCTTCGCAGGTCGACGACAACGACCGCACCGCGGACTTCACCGTGACGCTGCCAACGGTATCGGGGTCGTCCGCCGTGATCCGCTTCGTCAACAACGGCGACGAGGGCGCCTACGTCACGCACGCGCAGATCCGCGGGCGCGCGATCCGCCAGCTCGAGAACAAAACGACGACCGTCGTCGATCAACCCTCGATCGATCAGTTCGGCGAGACCGCGGCCTCCGTCGACATGTCGCTGCAGTCCAGCGTGAGCGCGGGCGCCGACGCCTGCGCGTACCTCCTCTCGCTCTACTCGCGCGCGATCGATCGCCCGGGCGCCGTGCAGTTCCTCGGCAACCTCAGCGCCGAGCACATGCGCGCCGCGCTGCGCCTCGAGATCGGCGACCGCGTCGGGCTGCGCGAGACCGTTACCGGGCTCAGCGCCACCGACGGCGACGGCAACCCCGTCGGTTACCACATCGTCGGCATGTCGGGCGAGCTGCAGCCCGGGCCGATCCTCGTGCGCACGTGGCAGCTCGCGCCGGCCGATCCGCTTCTGTACTTCCGCGTCGACATCGAAGGTCAAGACGAGGTCGACGGCGACGCCGTCGTCGGACCGCTGTAAGGGGCGCCCCGCAATGCCATCACCATCGCCGCAGGTATTCGTCAACGCCGAGAACGCCCAAGCGCTCAGCGAAGGGCTCGTCGTCCTCATGGAGGCGCTCGGGGCGCTCGCACGACTCGGCGCCGCGCTGCGCAACCCCGCGGGCGACGATCTTGCCGTGACGTGCGCGAGGCAAGCGGCGCACGTGGCGCGGGTGCTCGGGCTCAACGCCGACGGCAGTCCGCGAACGCGCCCCGACCGCGATGGCCGCGTCGTCGACGGCGTCGTTATCGATGCGTCGGGCTCGACCTCGGCGGGGCTCACGTCGACGACGGTCGGCGCCAACGCTGCCAACGCCCCCGAGCCCACGCCCGGCGTTATCTCGAACTCGAACTCGAAGGAGCACAAGCCATGAGCAATCGCCTATCCCGCATCTCGCGCCGCGCGCATCGCCGCATCCTGCACGGCATCGCCATCGGCACCGCAGCGTTCGTCGCGTTCGTCGGCCTCGGCTCGCTGCTCGGCACCGTATGGACAACCCCGCGCACGTGGTCGCACGGCGATCACGTCACGGAGTCGCGCCTCAATACCTACTTGCGCGACGACATGCTTTATCTCTTCGAAAACCAAGCCGCAGCGGCGGGTTTTTTTCGCGGGGTCGTGCTGCGTACTCACCCCGACGCCAATCAACGTACCTCGAAGGTCGTCCTTCAGCACGCCGACACGATCATCCTCAACGACGGCACCGGCGTCTCCGATTGGACGAACTTGATCGCCGACAAAACGCAGTCCGGCGCGGGCGGCGTCGATACCGGCTCGATAGTCGCGTCGTCGTGGAACGGCGTCTACGCGATCCGCAAGTCGTCCGACGGCACGCGCGGCCTCATGCTGCACCGTACGCCGTACTACTCTTTCGACGCCACGCAGCTCACGGTCGACTCTACCGTCGCACTCCGAGACGCTTCGTCGCGCACCAAAGTCGCGCAGGGCGTCAAGTTCACGGTCTCGCAGCCCGTCAACGTTATCCTGCTCAATCTTTCGAAGACGGGCACGCCCACCGGCAACATGTGGCTTACTCTCGAGAGCGACAGCGCCGGCTCGCCGTCCGGCGTCGTGCTCGCGACCTCGCACGTGATCGACGTCTCGAAGCTGCCTACGTTCGCCGCGGTCGTCGGCACGCACTTCATTTTTACGACGCCCTACACCGCAACGGCGACGACGCAGTACCACATAGTCGCGCAAGGCGACTTCACCGTCTCGGGCGCCAACTACGTTCGCATCGCAATCAAAAACTCCGACGTCTACGCGGGCGGTCAAATCAAAACCTTCGACGGCGCCTCGACGTGGACGGGCGCGACCTCCGACGCGTACTTCGGGGCGCTCGTCTCGACGGGCACCTTCGTCCCGACGATGCCCTCGGGCTACGACCAGTACTCGCTCATCGGCCACGTGTTCGCCGACGGTAGCTCGAACCTCGTGCCGTTCACGGCGTATGATCGCGTTGTAACGCCGCTCACGACGCAGACGCTCGTCTCCGGCGCAACTGCGACCACGGCGTCCGTCAACTATCTAACGCTCGACGCCGAGGGCGGCGTGCCCCCGTCGGTGCGCGTCAAACTCTGGGCGAACATCAACAATAACGCCTGCTCGGGCGGGTGCCTCAGCGCGATCGGTCCGATCTACGAAGGTTTCGGGATCTCCGGCACGGGCGCGCGCGAGGCGGGGGCCGCGGTCATGTCGACGTCGGCGTCGGCGAGGCAATCGGTCGGGCCCGTCGAGACGGACTACGGCGTCTTGTACTACTACCAGTCCACAGGGACGATGACTATGGTTATGGATTCTTGGGAGTGGTAACGCCGACGCTGCCGTCGCCGCTGACGCCGACGATGCCGGGGGCGCTGGCGTCGGCGGGCACTTCGCGGATCGCGAACGTCGTCGACCAGCACCCGCGAGTATCCGTGCAGAAGATCGGCTTCACCGTCGACAGCGATGGCGACGGCGCCCACGATGGCGGCACCGTCTGCGGCGTGATCCATGTCGGCATGCACGGCACGGACGTTGGATGCTCGATCGCGACGTCGACGACGCGCACTCGCACGACGCAGCCGCAGCCGTAGATCGCCAGCGCCAACGCCGTCGCCCGCGCTCCGAGCCTTCGCATAATCGTCATCGTCGTCGTCATTTCGATCTCTCCTTCGCCATCGACGCCGGCATCGCCGTCGGCGTCGACCGATATACGACCTCGAGCGAGCTCTCGCGCCCCACTCTCAAGTCCTTCCATCGTGGGGACGCCTTCCACAGCTCCGGATCATACGGCACCTCGTACCACGGCAGCCCGTCGGGCGCCGACGCCCACGCCCCTCGATACACGCCGATGCCCGCGGCCTCGCCCCTCGCATACGCCCGGTGCGCGTTGGCGTCGGGCCCCGCCATGCCTGCGCCGATCGCCGGACGCGCGGGCACCTCCGGCTCAGGACCGTCGGGCCCCATCACGCCGTCGACCTCGAGCAGCCATATCACGTAGAGAAACGCGATCGCGAACAGCACCGCGAGCACTATATCGAGGATCGAATGTTCGGGCGCCGGGCCATTTCGAAAACCGCCTTCGCCCCGGCTCATGCGCCCGGCTCCTCGATCGGCCCGCGCACCTCGAGCGCCCCGAGCTCGCGCCAATCTAGCATGACGTCGCTGAACATCATCGACCACGGGCACTCGCGGTCGCCCTCGACGATCGAGATCTCGAACCGATAGACGATCGTCCAAGCGTTGTGCCGATTGCGGATCCAGTACCAGCCGCGCGCGGTAGGCTCGGCGACGCCGTGCTCGTTGAGCGACGGCGAGGTCGAGGGCGAGCTCGAGCTCGAGGCGCTCATCGTGCGGGCCTCTCGACAATGAACGACGCCCAACGTCCTCGAGCGTCGACGGCGGTACCGTTCTCGACGGTCGGTACGAGCCCCGCGGCGAGCAGCGACGCGAGCTGCTCGAGCAACTCCTGCGCGCCCTGCACGTGCCCGTCGCGCATCGCCTCGAGCATCTCGACGAGCACCGCGTCGGCCTCGCGTCGGTGCATCTTCTGTACCTCGAGCAGCTCCTCGACGATGGCGTCGTGCGTTGGCGTGGTCGACGGCGGGGGCGTTGGCGTCGGCGCTGGCCTCTCCTTCGCCCGCTCGCGCTCGGGCGCCGGCACGTACTGCTCGAGCAGCTCCTCGACCGACAACTCGCTCTCGCCGATCCCCGCGCGATTCCCCTCGACGACCTCCTCAGCGCTCGCATCAACCATCGACGACGTGCCGCGCTCCTCGACGCGCTTCATGCGCTCGGCGATGTCGCGCTCAGCGTCGCCGCAGTACCTAGCCCGCAAGTACTGCATGAACTCGCGGCGCGGCATGAAGTGCGTGCGCGGTGCGTCGCACGCGCTTGACCACTCGCAATACAGCCCGCCCAGCTTAACGATGATCCCGCCCATGGCTCGCATTACCTCCAATCACTTTCTCTGATTCGCGCGCAGCCCGCAGCGAGCCCCGCGCGCAAGTACGACGTCTCGCGGGCGCTGTATCCGCGATCCGCGCTTTGACCGTTCTCGGGCGTCTCGTATGGGAACATCACGTCGTCGGCGAACTTCGAGTGCTCGCCGATCAACACATGCCCGAGCTCGTGCAGGATCGCCCAGTGATTCGTCGAGGTCGGCGATCCCAGCGTCACCGCGCCCTCGCACGGACCCGACGGGATCGTATACGCGATAATCCCGTCGACCCCGCGCCGCGCGTTCTCAGCGTCGATCGCGTTGTCGTTGACGCTCACCTTGATCAACGGGCGCCCTACCTGCTGCCGGCGCACCTGCAGCGCCCCGCCCGCCGCGCGCTCCGCGTCGTCGATCGCGGCGTTGATCGCCGCCTCGCTGACGTTGCGATCCCACTGCACATAGACGATGACCGGCGCGCCACGCTCGCCGATCGAGCCCTGCCCGGGCACCGGCGACGCGTCGACCGGCGACAACCTCGACGGCGAGCAGGCGCCCGACAACACGGCACCCGCGATCACGACGGCGACGGCGACGGCATTCGCGCTCTTCGATCCGCTCACTTGCTCCGCTCCTTCTGCTCAGCGGCGCGCATCGCTGCCATCGCCGCGGCGTATTCCGGGAACTCCTTCTCAATGCACGCCGGGTGCCCACCGTGACTCACGCACGGATTCGCGGATCCGTACTCCTTCACCGCGATGAGGTCGCCGCAGTACGAGCACAGCGAGAACATTGGCCGCGCGCTCGAGCTGCGCGCGATGTGCCGCAGGGCGAAGTCGATGATCCCGACGCCTTGCGCTGAGCGCCCTCGCCCGCGCGGGATCGCGTCGTTACCGTTCGCGAGGATCCAGTCCGCGCGCCCCTGCAGCGTCGCGAACCGCCCGACGCTCGGGAGGTCCGCGATGAAGCTCGCGACCCGCAGCGCCAACGCGTGCGCCGAATCGATCTTCGTCTCGCCCGTCGCCGTCTGCGTCGCCTTCGCCGCGTCGTTCGCGCTCTTCATGTTCTTGAATATAGGTGATTGCCAATCACCTGTCAATGCCTAAATGAGGTCTTGCCAGTGGCAATCTTTCCCGAGGATTGGCAATCACACAGAATCTTTGATCGGCCTATTGACTTGCCAGTGGCAAGCGCCTATCTTTGGGGCATGAAGAACGAAGCGACGCCGACGACGGGCAAGACGAGCAAGGGTTTCGAGATCGCCGCGCGGCACCCGATGGCGCACGTCGGGGGCTACTACCGCTTCACGACGATCGTCTCGGCCTCGGTCACTAACGTCCACGTCGACGAGTACGTGCCGGCGATCGGGCAATGGCTCTACCTCGGCACGCTGGTCGGGGGGCGCTAATGCCCCTCGAGCTGACGTTCTACACCGCGGCCACCGCGCCGCATCTCCCGGTCCCCGAGCTCAGCGACGGCAAGGGTCGCCATCGCCGCACGCACAACTTCGATACCTGCGCCCAGTGCCGCGCGCACGCCGCGACCCCCACCGACCCCAAAACCGCGCCCTGCTACTTCGCCGTGTGCGCCGCGTGCAACTGGTCGCGCGCCGACGTCGCTCGCCTCCGTGCCGCGAAGCGTCGCCGCATCAACGTGGAGCTCCGGCGCAAGTCTCCCGCCCCGCTCGCCCCGCCCGTCGACTTCGCGCCGCTGTTCCCCCGCGGCTTCGACCCGCACGCCGTGATCCTCCCGCGCATCGCCCTCTCGAACGGCTTCGACGGCGTCGACATTCTCGAGGCCGGCGTCGCGCGCCGCTACCTCGAGTCGATCGGCGCCTCGCTCCCGAAGGGCGCCTCGTGGGGCACGTGGGCGTGTGGATGCGAGACGCGCGAGGGCGGCGAGCTCGTGAAGTCCTGCGCTCGGCATCGTCGGGCGTTCTTCGATAACGCTGAGGAGGTCGCCTGATGAAACGGTTTGCTTACGGCATCGCCCACGCCAACGGCTATGATGGGAACTTCCTTCATTGGTCCGCCTACGTGTTCCCGCTGGACGTGCCCGAAAACACTCCGCTCCCGACGCCGGACGCGTCGACGTGCGGGCACGCGCACAAGACGCCCCGCGCGGCTAGAGCCTGCGGCGTTCGGCTCGTGCGCACGCGAACGCAAGAGGCGTACTGATGCCCCGCCGCAAGACCGTCACCCGCACTCCGTCCTACGGCGACGCCGTTCGATGGCTCGCCCAGAACGACGAGACTCTCGAGCACGACTCCGCCAGCATCGCTGGCCTCACGACGACGCTGCTCGCGGCCGATCTCTTCGGCGTCGACCCCCGCGCCCTCGCCACCGACATCGTTCGGACGCGGCACGGCGTCGGGCGCTGGGGTCTCGACGAGCCGCTGTGCCATTGCGCCACGAAGACGAGCGACGTCGGCGTCGACGCCTAACTCCTTCGCCCTGCGGTGATTGCCAATCACGTACGATTTTCCTTGCGATTGCCAGTGGCAAGCACTATATTGTGACCATGAAGAGCGCAGCAGGTCGCCGACTTCAAATCGCCTGGGCCGAAAACCTCGAGCTCGCGCGCCGCGGCGAGATCAACCCGAACTACCCGCAGTACGTCATCGACTCCGCGCACGCCGAGGCTCACCGTATGCAGAACGCCGCAGCCGAAAAGCTCCGCAAGGCCATTCGCGCCGCAGAGCGCGCCGCGAAGGCCGCGCTCAAAGCAGCCGACGCCCAGCGCGCCCTCGTTGACGGCACCGTCGGCGAGTGCCAAATCTGCGGGCGCCAGATCGGCACCACCGTCGGCGTGATCGCGCACCACGGCTACGAGCGCCCCGGCTACGGCATGCAGACCGCATCATGCCTCGGCGCACGGTACCACTCGTACGCCGAATCGTGCGACCGCCTGCGCGAGGTCGCGGCGATCGTAGCCGCTCAATCCGCGGACGCCGACGCCTTCGTCGTCGTGCTACAGACTCGCCCGCCGCAGACGCTCTCGTACGATCGCCCTACGGATCGCTACATCGGCAAGCGTCGTGAGACGATCCGCGAGACGGTCGAGCGCCCCGCCGACTTCGTCGACGCGCAGGCGCCGTCGTGGTCTCTCGCCGCGCGGTACTCCTACGCCAACGTGCTCGACGAGGCGCGCCGCAACGCTCGACGCCGTGCCGCAGCGCTGCGCGAGATGTCGACGTTCCTGCAGCGCCGGCTCGCGACGTGGCAGCTCGTGCGTTCGGTGAGCACCTCGCTCCGCTAACTCGTTGAGCCGGCGCTGTGATTGCCAATCACAAAAAATACCGCTTGACGGGGTTGCCAGTGGCAACCTATATTCTCGACATGAAGAACGAAACGCCGACGACGACGACGCAGACGGAAGCGGACGACATGAAGGCTCACGCGGCGCTCATCGTCGCCGAGTGCGAGCGAGTCTACGGCCCGCATGTGCGCACGGGCTATGCGGGCGAACCGTGCTACGCCTGCGGGACAGAGTACGCTCTGGAGCCGGCGCCATTGCCCGTCGCCGCCGCGAAGGGCGCCGCTCGATGAGCGCCCCGACGCCGTCGCCCTCGAGCTCGAGCTCGTCTTCGCCCTCGCCGGCCTCCGAGCCCCGCGAGCCCCGCCGCATCCCGCTCTCGAACCTCGCCCGCCTCGAGTCGCGCATCGCCGCCATGACGCGCCGCGCTGCTCGCCTCGGCATCGCCGCCCCCGAGCTCGTCGTCGGCCCCGTCGAAATCCTCGAGACGCGCCGCGACTCCGATCACGCGACCGGCGAGCTCGCCCTCATCGAGCGCCGCGAAGTCGTGCCCGTCTCGATCATCGGCCGCTCGCCCGTCCTCGACGGTTGGCGCCTCGTCGCCGTCCTCGACCACGATACCCCCGACGCGCGCCCCTACGTCGCCGTCGTGCCCGGCGAGGTCGCCCCGGCCGACGCCGAGTCGCGCGCCGCATCGTGCGATCACTGCCGCACCGCGCGACGCCGGCTCGAGACCTTCATCGTCGCCAACGTCGACGGGCGCCTCGCGTGGGTCGGCCGCAACTGCCTCGCCGACTACCTCGGAGGCGCCTCCGTCGAGGCGCTCCTCCTCTGGGCGTCGTGGATCTCCGAGCTCAGCGCCGACCTCGACGACGACGGCGTCTACGGCGGCTCAGGCAGCTACGTCGACCCCTGGTACGACTCGGCGACCTACCTCGGCTTCGTCGTCGCCTCGATCAAGGTCAACGGCTGGATGTCGCGCTCAAAGGCCCGCGAGCTCGCCGCCTCGAAGGGCGTCGACGTCGTCGCCACGGCTTCCGACGCGCTCAGCGTTCTCACGTGGCCGGCGAGCCATCCGAAGCCGCGCCCATACGCTCCGACTCCCGATCAACAGCTCGAGGCGCAGGCCGCCCTCGCGTGGGCGCAGGCGCTCAGCGAAACCGACGGCGACGACTACCTCGCCAAGCTGGGCCGCGTTGCTCGCTGGGGCGTCGTCTCAGCGCGGTATACCGGCATCCTGGCGTCGTGCATCGCCGCGCACCGGCGCGCGACCCGCATCGCCGAGGAGCGCGCCTCGCGCCCCGTCTCGAAGCACCTCGGCGTTCCCAAGCAGCGCCTCCGCGGCCTCGTCGCCCGCGTCATCTTCCAGACGACTCTCGAGGGCGACTGGGGCACCACGACGCTCTATCGCCTCGTGACGCCGACCGGCGAAATCCTCGTGTACTTCTCGAGCCGCGACCTCGAGCTCGCGACCCGCTCCGACGTCGTCTTCGACGCTACGATCAAACGCCACGACGTCTCGAAGCGCGACGGGCAGCTCGAGACGATCATCACGCGGGCGACGGTCAAGAGCGTCACGGCGCCCGCGGCGCCCGGCGATCCCGCCCCCGCCACGCCGCCCAATCACAACCCGGCGTCGGCGTAAAGCCCTCCCATGCGCGATGTTATTGGCAATCACCTTTTTCTCTTGACTTGCCACTGGCAATCACCTATCTTGTTGCTCATGAAGACCTCGACGCCGCCCTCGACGCCGACGACGACCTCGACCCCGACCCCGACGACGAAGCGCCGCACCGCAAAGCAGCTCGAGCGCGACGAGCGCCGCGCCCGTCTCCGCGCCGAACGCGCCCGACGCCGTCTCGTCTATGTCGGCGTCAGCGAGATCGACGCCGACGACGCCGCTCGCAAGTGGCGCGCCCTCGGATGCGGAGCCCGCGTCGTCCGGCGCTCAATCTCCGCGATGTCGTGCATCGCCGTCGTATTCGTCGTCGTCGCCATCGAGCCCAAGCCCTCGCCCTCCTCTCCTTCAAAGGACTCCAACGCCCATGCCTAACGCCCCCGCCTCCGCAGTCTCCGACGCGTCGCTGCGCCGATCGCGAGATCTTCGCCGTCGCCGCGTCGCCCTCGATCTCACGCAGGCCGAGCTCGCCGAGCACCTCGACGTTCGCGCCTCGACGATCTTCCGCTGGGAACGCGGCGACCGGCCTGTGCCCGCCTACGTCATCCGCGCGATGCGCGACCTCGAGCGCGAACTGGGAGCCGCAACGCCCTCGAAGGCGCCCTCGAGCTCGAAGGGCGCCGTCGCTCCCTCGACCTCGTCCTCGTCGTCGAAGGGCCGCTAACGCCCATGCCCCTCGATCTCTCCCTCCTCATGTCGCGCACCTACGTCCGTACGCATCCGCTCTTCAACGACCCGACCTGCTACGTCGCCGGCTGGACGTGGGGCCGCTACGGCTACGTCGAGTCGTTCGTCGCGATCGCCGCCGACGGCTCATGGCTCGAGATCGTCGCCGACACTGCCGGGCGCGAGCTCTACTGCGGCGCGCCGTTCGACGCGATCCCGGCGCACGTCACCCCGCGCCCGATCGCGAGGAGCAACTAGGCGATGCCGACGCCGCCGCCGCCGCCCCCGCCCCCGCCCATGCCCCGCGCTCCCTACAACCACGACCGCCGCGACTCGCCGCGCACTCCGTGCCTGCGCTGCCTGCTCCTCGAGTTCGGCGAGCCCGGCACCGTCGTCTCGTTCCGCACCGAGCTCCTCGTCTCGCCGTCGATCGCCGCGCGCATTCACTACGCGCTTCGCGCCATCGGCCAAGGCCATTCGACGCCGTCGCCGGACTGCGGTCCCGTCGCCGCGATCGACGAGTTCGTGCTCGTCGCCGTGCTGCGCCACCTTGCCACCATTGAGACCGAAAGGAGCTAGCCCGCGCCATGCCTACGCCCTCCTACGATCACGGGCCCGACGACTCGCCGCGCAACCCTTGCCCGATCTGTGCCGTTACGACGACTCCCCCGTTCCGCTACGTCCCGACGCGCACCTCGTACCGCTCCAACGAATTCGAACACGTCGCGCAATACTTCGTGCTCGACGACGAACAAGGCGACACCGTCTACCACTACACGTTCAATCTCTGCCACGTCTGCCTCGAGTGGCGCATCGTGTGCACCGGCGTCAATCAGCGCCGCGGCGGGTACATCGGAGCGCGACGCCTGGCGATGTGCCGTTGCGAGCTCGAGCAAGACTGACTGAAAGGATTAGCCTCGATATGTCAATCGCACCCCGCACGCATCCGAAGCCGTCGCCGACGCACGGCGGCACCTTCCTCAAAACCGTCAACGTCGACGCCACCGACTATCACATCTTCGTGAGCCCCGACGGCACCTTCTACGCCGACATCTCGCACGGCGCCGATGAGCTCGTCCTCTCGACGTCGCTCAAAGCCCTCACCGACAAGCTGCGTGCCGCCATCCGCAAACTCAAACCGATCGCCATCGAAGCGACGCTCATCCGCGAAGGGCGCCGCAACTATTCCTCGAGCCGCGACAACCCGACCGAGTTCCGGGACGTCATCGTTACCGGCAAGCACGCCGGCAACGGCAACCCGATCTATCGTTGCGTCGACGACAACACCACCGGGCAGCTCAACCAATACGGCTTGGGCGAGGTGCTCGCCGCACGCATGACGGCCGCCGAGAAATCCCACTACCTCGAGCTCGAGCTGCGCGTCGTCGAGGCGCGCGAACGCTTCAGCGAGCTGCGCTCCAAGCTCAAGCTCACTATTAAGCAGCTCTTCGAAAGGGCCTGATCGCCATGACATGCTCGACCCGTCAATCTCTCGAGACCGACCGCTCCAACGCCCGCACCTCGCGCGACGCCGTTCGCCAGCGTTGGGCGGCGCTCGACTCGTGTACCGCCGACATCGCCCGGGGCGAGGCCGCCTACGCCGCACTCGCCGCGTCGACGGCGCTGCTCGATCACATCGGGCGTTGCCCGGAGTGCCGCGGGCTCTCGGCCGTGCACGCCGCGCGCGAGGCTCGAGGAGCGTCGACCCGCCGTGCATAGATCGGCCATCGACCAATACGTCGGGCACTTCCAATACTGCCCGTACTGCAAGCGCAAGATGGCGCGCAACGCCAACGGCTTCACGCTGCACCGGCGCTGCGTCGGCTGCGGGCATTGCTGGCACTGCATCCTCGCCGGCTTCGCCGACCTCCCTGTCGAACACTGCGAGGAGATCGCTTAAATGAGCAACGTCGCCCGCATCGAGGGTCCGGCGTGCGTCGTCTGCGGTCAGCCCGAGCGCGTCTGTGCTCAGCGCCAACGCACATCGCACCACAATCACGCGTTCGTCGCTCCGCCGTACGACGCCGAGTCCGGCGCCCCCATACCCCTCACTGTCGACCAATCACTCCTAGTCGAAGTCGTGCGTCTTCTCGACGCGCTACTCGTCGACGCCCAAGAAAGGGACTAGCCTCTCTATGACGCAGCTCGCGGTCGTCGGGGCCCTGTCGCTCTTCGCGCTTGCCGTCTACGCGCTACTCCGCATCCTCATCACTCCCGCCGAGGCCGACGTCGCGACGCTCCCCGCGATCGCCGACGAGCGCTCCGGCCGCATCGCCGGCCTGCGCGCCGGCCTCGAGCTCGCCGAATCCATGGGCGCCCCGCCGTCCGAGCTCGTGCAGCATATCCGCGCCGTGCGCCGCGAAGCCGAGGAGCGCGCCGAAGCCGTGGTCGAGCGCCTCCGAGCCGAGCGCCGCAAGCGCCTCGACGATTCGATCCCGAAGGCCGTCGCCGCATTCCAGGCGATCCACGGCACGCCGTCGCGCGTGAACGTGGACCGCGCCGCAGATTCCCACGCAGCGGAGCTCGAAGCGCTCCGAGTGCAGCTCAAGAAAGGAAGCTCGCAATGAGCACTATCGCTAAGGTCGTCGCTGTCGTTGTCGTTGCTGCAGTATCGGGGGGCGCCGTGAAGTTCGCTGAGTGGCAGCGCACTGCCCCATCGCCTTCGCCCTCGAGCGTCGCCGTCGCCACCGATGCCCCCGCACGCCCCGCGCCCTTGCCCGTCGCCCTCGCCGTCGCCCTCGACGACTCGCCCCTCGAGCCCCTCGACATCCAGTACTCCCGCGCCATCGAGCGCCACTACCTCCCGGCGAAACACGCCGCCGAGCTCGGCACCGGCTCGTGGTATCGCGCCTACGAGGTCGCGCGCATCATCTCTCTGTCGTGCGCGCTGCGCGCTTCGTGGAACGACGTGCAAGTCTCGCAGTCGTCACCCGAGCCCGAGCAGCTCCCGGGCATGCCGGTCGACTGGCGAAAGAAGAGCGTCGCCGCGGCGCGCGAGCTCACGAGCTGCATTCAGATTGTTCGAAGCGAGGAGCGCTAGGGCGATGAGCGTACCGTATTCGACTACGCACATCGAGCGCCTTCTCTGGAAGCTAGTCGCATCGATCAACGCAGGCGTAGGGCCCCGCCCCGATCAACGCCCGGATCCGAAGATACTGCCCGGCACCGCTGCTATCTGGGACGCTGTGCAGGAGCTCGCGAAAGGGCTCGAGGATCGCTTCGTTAGGCCCGAGCCGCAGCCACAGCGCTCTGCTACGCACTTCGAGCGCGACGCCGAGCCGGCGAGCGTTCGCCTCGCGCGCGTCGAGGCCGAGCTCGAATGTCGTACTAAGACTCTCGACATGTTCGCCAAAGTCGTCGAGGATCTCGGCCACATGCTCGAAGCCGAGCCGGCGAGCGCCGCCGTCGCCGAGCGCTGCCGTCGCTATCTTCGCGACAAACGCACCGAATGGGGGGTCTAGAAATGCGCAACGTCGATCGCCGCATCAACCCCGAGGCACCGCGCACCGTGTTCCAAGTCTGGGTTACCGTCCGCGGCTACGGACATCACGTCGAGCTGCTCGCGCGCTCCTTCGAGTCCGCGCACGGCGACTCGCTCGCGTCGGTCGAGGGGCGCGCCAACGCGCACGCACGATCTCTCGTCGGCACCGTGCATCAGTATCGCCCGCTCAACAGCGACCCCGACATGCGCGACCGCTTCGGCTTCGTCGACTCGACGATCGTGCGTCGAGTCCGGCGCCAACGATGAGCGTTCGGATCGGCCTTCGCGAGTTCGGCGCCGTCTGGATCGGCCGCGACGGTGGGTGGTGGCACCGCTACACCGACGGCGGATTCGTCGAGTCGTCGTGCAAGGGCGCCCTCGCCCCGATCGAGAGCTCGCGCGACGCCCTCCTCATGACGCTCGGCGAGCAGCCCCCGCCCGGGCAGAAGATTTGCCCGTGGTGCCGCGACGCCGACGCCAACCGCATGCGCCTCGTGAAACGCTCGCCGCGCGGCGGGTTTCGCACCGGGCCGGATCGCCAATGAGCGCGCGCGAGCCCGGGCCCGGACCCGGACCCGAACGTACTCCGATCGACGCCTACGTCGACGACGCCGCGAAGCTCTACCGTCGCGAGCTCGAGCTGCGGCTCGCGTCGTTCATCGACGTCGCCGTACTCGCGTACCGCGCGCACACGCACGCGCTACTCACGCAGGTCGCCAAGGTGCATTCGCAGGCGTTCGAGAACGAGAACGCTGTGCCCCGCGTCTTCTGTGCGTGCGGGCACCTGCGCGATCGACACGCATACGCGACGCATTTGACCAGCGACGAATGCTGCTACGTGCTGCGATGCGAGTGCCACGGCTTTACGCCGGTACCGTCGCCGTCGCCGAGCTCGTCGTCGGGCTCGCCGGACTCCAAAAATCCTGCAGGGGGCTCCCGTACTATATCACGCAAAAGCAAGGTGCGGAGGCAAAAGCCGTGATAAATCGACAGCGCCTAGGGCCTCTGGATCCCGGGATCACCCTGTTTTAATGTTTGGTTTTGTGCGTCTAAAATGTGACATTATTACAGGGTGATCCCAGGATCCAGGATCCCAACGGAGGCGAAAAAACTTGGCGAAGAGACGACGAAGGCCATTGCGGGACGACGACGCCGACGCTAAACTCTCCGTTACCACCCCGGGGGGACGCGGGGGGATTCGTCGCTCGACGACGATGGCGACGCGCGACCGCGACGGCGACGTTGCGACGGTCCTCGGCATCGGCTCCGGCGCCCGCAAGCTCACCGACAAACAAATCGCAGCACTGCGACGGCTCGCTCGGCGCTATCACCTGCGCGCGACGGTTCTACGGCTGCGACGTGCAGCTCCGACCACGATCGTCAAACGCGTGCGCACGATCCCAGACGATCCGCGCGACGGCGTGCAGCGCTGGCGATGGAAGTGCAGCGACGTTACCGCGAGACGCTGCGGAGGTGCCGGCTACACGATGACGGAAGAGGGCGCGAAGGCGAAGGCGCAATTGCACAACGTCGAATGTGCTCGACGACAGCGTCTCGCGCTACACAAGGCGGAAAACAAACTGAAGGAGCTCGAGAGACAGATCGAGCTAGATGAAAGGACAGAGGTCGACAATGGCGAAACGAAACAAAGACATGATGACTGGCTCGACGAGCGAGAGCGGCGAGAGCGAGGGCGCAAGCGGTAGCTTGGTGCCGTTCAAGACGCTCGTGAACGTCGGCGGGCGCGAGCTCACCGTCGGAGGCGCGCAGGGCGAAGCGACGATCCAGGCCGACGAGCTGCCGGCGCTCGAGCACGCGATCAAGCTGTTCAAAGTCGCGCTGAAGGGACAGGCGCGAGCGCGGCGCGCGAAGGGGCGGGCGAAGGGCGTGCGGCGCGGATCGAAGCGCGGCGTGCGCAAGGCGGCGAGGCGCTCGGCGAAACCGCGCGCGGCGAAGGCGTCGGCGTCGAAGCGTGCCGAGGCGACCGAGGAGATCCGGCCGCGGCGCAAGTCGTCGGCGTCGAGCGACGAGTAGGCGAGAGCGAGGGCGAAGGCGTTCAGCGAGTAAGCAGTGCAGCCGTGCAGCCGTGCAGGAGGTCGTCCGCCAAGCGTAAGCCGCGGAGGGTAAACGCGCATGTATCCGAGTAGCGAGGGGCGTTCATGCTCGCCGGTACCGTGCGACGACCGTGATTTCGAAGTTCGAAGAGCGAAAGGAGCGACGCCGATGTCGATGAGCTGCGCGTGCAGCACGAACTTAGAACACGAAGTGATCGCGCTGTGTAGTGCGCATGAGGAGGTCGTGCGCAGGCGCGAGCGCTACCTCGCCAAGGACGTCGAGAAGCGCGAGGAGTCGTGGCGCGCGCTGGTCGACAGTATCAAGCGCGAGCGCAACGAGCTCGCATGGGAGCTGCTCGGTCGCGCGAAGACGCGCGAGCAAGTCGAGGCGCAGGCGACGCTCGACGGCGGCGATGGCGCGGCCGTGGTGCGCTCATGACGCCGACGACGACGGCGATCGCAACCTACGGCGCCGTCGCCTACGCTGCGGTGTTCGTGATAACGCTGTCGGCGGGATTCGAAGTCATGGGGCGGCATCGTTGGCGCACGGTCGTCAAGTGGTCGGTGCTGTGGCCGGCGTTCCTCGTGCGCGGGGTCGTGTGGTTCGCGCGTGGCGGGCCGAGCTGGGGCGGCGGGTGCCCGTGTGGATGCGGCGCGAAGGAGGTCGCGCACTGCTGGCGTGAGTCGCGCTGGTCATGAGCACGGGCACTCCGTCGCACGTACCGCATGCGCACGTCGTACGCGCTCGAGTCGTAACGCTCGGGCGATTCCGTGAGATCTGCGTCGAGCTCGGGCTGCCGTTCGTGCCGCACAGCGTACCGCTCGGCGATCCGACGGGCAGCATCTCGCCGCGCGCCACGTGGGGCGTGTGGATCGATCTTGAGGAGCTCGTCGAGCCCGAGCTGTGTTGGTGCTGCGCGCCGCGGTACGTGTGGCGTGTGTCGCCGGAGTGGGTCAGGGCAAACCGAAAGGATTGGGACGACGGCCCGATGTTCGTTTGCGAGCATATGATCGAGATCGATTGAGCGCCGGACGAGCGAGGTCGATCGTCGATGCACATCCGTATCATTATTAATAGCGCGTTGGGGCCTCGGCGTTGCGCACCGCGATATACGGGTCTTGACGTAGACGCCGACGGGGCTTAGATTCGAGATCAACAAAACGCACCGGGCCCCACGTCGCGCGCCGTGCAGAGTCGTACATCGTACATCGCAACAGCACACGCCGTTCCTTCTCAATAGCGGAGGCGTCGGCACTCATGGGTAAAGCTGGTCGAGTCGGGCCGTCGATCTCGAAGTCGAAACGCGTACTCGAAGAACTCCCGCCGTCATCGTCGTCGCCGTCGTCGCCGTCATCGCCGCGCAACCGCGCCCCCGCCAACGCCCCCGCCAGCGCTGCCGACGCCCCCGAGCCCGAACGTCTAGGCCCGCGGCTCGTGCGCCGCGCGAACGAGCTCTCGCACAAGTCCGACGACCGCGACGAGGGCGTCGACCCGTGGAGCTTCCATGTCGCGCAAGCCAACGCGCGAGACGCGCGCAAGCTGCAATGCAGAGTCGAGCCCGAGATCGAAGCGATGATCGAGACGCTCATCGCGTCGAAGTTGTTTCGCTGGGGCAGCGTCGCGGACTTCGTACGCTGGTGCGTGTGCGGCGATGGCATGGGCATCGAGCGCGCGCAGCGGTTCGTCAAAGATCAAGACCTCAATAACGCGGTGCGCTCGATGAACGCGCTCAATCAGATTGTCCGCATGAAGACGAAGCAGCGCGACATGGTGGCGTCGCTGCGCGGCGTGCGGGAGTTCCTGCAGGAGCAGGTGCGCGCCGGCGCGATACGCCAGGTAAAGCGGGATCTCTCGAGCCTGCGCGCGCAGATCGCGAAGATGGACGTCGGGTATTACAAGGAGAGAGGCGAGGCGCTCATCGAGGAGTTCGACGCGATCGTCGAAGCCGAGGAGCTCGCCGCGGCGAGCGCGAGGTCGAGGGCGTCGAAGCGCGCGAAGGCGAGAGCGAAGAGCGGGGGCGAGAGCGACGGCGACGACGAATGACGACGACGACGACGACGAGTCGGTGTGCCTGAGAGTGCCGTAGCGTAGGAGCGAGTCGCCAAATGAGAGCGTACCGTGATGCTAGATCGAGCCGTCGAGTCGCCTCTAAAGAGAGCACCGCACCCCTCGAACGAGCTACCTTCTTCGAGAGCACCGTACCACGAGAGCGAGTCGATCTATACGCGCGTGCCGTGACTTGTGAACGAGTCGTGATTCGCGAGAGTACCTTTGATCGTGATCGAGCCGACAGAGACGAGCGAGACCGTTGTCAGCGAGCGAGTCGGAGTCGAAGATTTTGTATCGCAGCGTCCGAGCGAGCCAACCGAGCAGAGAGAGACCGTTGTCGACGAGCGAGTCGGGAGATGGGAGCGCACCGGGCGATGCCGAACGAGCCCAAGGACAATGAACGTCGCAACGTCGATCGAGAGCGAGTCGCTAGTCCGGAGTGTACCCGACGTGACCGAACGACCGAACGAGCCCAAGGGAACGACAGCAACGTCGATGTTGAGCGAGCTGCGAGCTGCGAGCCGCAGCCGCAAATCATGCGAGCACCGAGACACTCGAGCGAGTCGAAGCCAGCGAGAGAACCAATGCTAGGGAGCGAGACGAGACGAACGAGACGAGTCGCCGATTGCGCGAGCGTACCGTACGAGCAGAACGAGACGTAGCTGACGAGAGAGCCGTGCGTTGTTGATCGAGCCGTCTGAATAGAGGTGTAACGGGTTTCTTGCGCGAGCCGTACTTGATGAGAGCGCCGGGAACGACGAAGCGAGCCGCCCCGAGTGAGTGTGCGATGCACGTCGCACGCCGTGATTAGGGAGCGAGTCGACCGCGATGGAGTGCACCGCGTACGAAGAGCGAGCCGATGAGAAGGAGCGTACCGTGCCGCAGCGGAGCGAGCCGCAGTTGACGATGGCACCGGAAACGAGTGAGCGAGACGACGACGGCGACGACGGCGTTGCAGCCGTAGTGCTGGACGAAGCAACGAGGCACGAAGCGAGCCGGGAGGTGCGAGGGTACCGGGACCTAAGAGCGAGACGGAGCGAGACGGACTCTTCGAAGTTGAAAACGTGGAGGACTGATCGAGTCGTTGGAAGTGAGAGCGCCGCAAGCCATGGAACGAGACGAGACGTAAGATCGAGAACGCAGACGCAACGATCGAGAGCATTGATCGAGCCGGAAACGTAGATATAGAAACGATGCTTCGGAGCGAGTCGAAGACCTTGATCGAGCATCGCATACCACGAACGAGCCTACGTAAGGAGCACCCCGTAATCGACGAGCGAGCCGCAGCGCAAAGAGTGTGCCGCCGTGGCCGAGTGAGTCGCAAAATGTTGAGAGCGCCGCAACGCACGAACGAGCCGCGGTCGACGAGAGCACCAATATTGAATGAGCGGATCGACGGGCCGATGGCCGATGCTTGTGAGCGTACCGTAAAGGTCGAGCGAGGCCGATGAGAGTGAGCGCGCCGAAACGACAGAGCGAGCCGTATCGAAGGATTTGAAACTCATTGTGATGCGCGAGCCGTTTCGGAAGATAGTATCGAGCCGCCTGAGCGAGCCGTAGCAATGGAGAGCAACCGTGCCGCGAGTATCGAGAGAGCGCCCCGCAATTTCGCGGGCGCCAATTAGAGAGGGCCTGACGCAAATGAGCCGAGCAAAGAGCAGCAACGCCAACGCCAACGCCGCAGCCGTCGCCGTATCGCCGTCGCCGTCGCCGAGCGATCTCGAGTCCATCGGCAAACTAACCCGCGACCTCAAGACCGCCTCGTCGACGCTGACCGATCGCGAGGCGCGGTACCTCGTCGACTCGTATTACGCCGTCCAGGACTACCGCATGCAGGCGCACGCCCAAGCCCGTCAAGCCTCGAAGGCCGACGAGCCGCACGCGGTGCTCGCGTGGCTCGGCTCGAACATGGAGACGCTCGAGGCCGAGATCAAGAAGGCGCTCGGCGTCTACGCCGAGTCGCGTCGCGCGGGGCGCTGGGCGCTCAGCGTCTACGGGATCGGCCCCGTGATCGCGGCGGGGTTGCTCGCGCACATCGACGTGACGCGGGCGAAGACCGCGGGCGCGGTGTGGCGCTTCGCCGGGCTCGATCCAACGATCGTTTGGGAGAAGGGCCAGAAGCGGCCATACAACGCGAAGCTCAAGGTGCTGTGCTGGAAGATCGGACAGAGCTTTATGAAGTTCTCGAACCGCGAAGAGTGCACCTACGGCAAGCTCTATCGTGAGCGCAAGGCGCTCGAGGTCGAGCGTAACGCGGCGGGCAAGTTCGCCGAGCAGGCGAAAGCGAAGCTCGAGAAATTCAAGATCAAGGACGCCGCGACGAAGGCGACCTACGAGGCCGGCAAGCTGCCCGACGGGCGCCTCGAGCTGCGCGCCGAGCGCGTCGCGGTGAAGATGTTCTTGAGCCACTTTCACCACGTGCTGTACGAGAGCGTGCTGGGCGAGAAGCCGCCGAAGCCGTGGGTCATCGAGCACGGCGGGCACGTGCACGTAGTCGAGCCTCCGAACTGGCCGTGCGAGTGAGCGACGACAGCGACGATAATGAGAGCGCCGACGCCGACGAGCGGCGCAAAGACTCCGATGCGTTGCTCGTCGTCGCCGGGCTCTTCGCGGATCTCGAGGTGACGTCGGGGGCGCGTCCGACGGTCCGAGTGATTCGGTGTACGTGCCGCATGGGGCAATGGCCGTGTGAGTGCGAGAGCGAAGAGCCGCGACCATGCGAGTGCGAGAGCGAGGTGCCACGATGAGCATGACGCCCGAGCAGCGCCGGACGCTCAACGTACTCGAGGCGATCCGGCGCCTATCGAAGCGGCGCAATTGGCCGGCAGCGTCGACGCTCGCGATCGAGCGGGCGCTGTCGGAGCTGCGGCGGGCGTTCAAGGCCGGCGAGGGCGAGGGCGAGTGCGACGTTTGGCTCTTCGTCTACGCCGACGACATCCCGCAGCTCTGCGGAAAGCCCAAGCCGTGCGCTGAGCACTCCGGGATAGCGCGAGGACCACGAAAGAGGGCACGATCACGATGAGCGACGAATCGAAGCCTAACGCATGGGGCTCGCCGAAGCCTCGCCTTCGCACCGTCGAGCAGGCGAGGCATGCGTTGGCAAAGGACGGACTCGGCTGCGTGTACGTCAAGGCGGATCGCGTGTTCGTCGTGACGGCGTATGGGCTCGGGGAATTCTCGAGGCGCGAATGGCAGGGCGACAGCGAGGGCGAGGGCAAGAGCGAAGGCGAAGGCGACAGGCAGGACGAAGGCGAGAGGAGCGGCGAATGACGATGATGCCGGACGAGGACGAGAACGGGGCTACGAGGCCGAAGCCGATGGTCAAGATCGACGACCTCGATAAGCTCATCGCGCGAACGCTGGGCGAGGGGGCGATAGGGCTAGCGCGCGAGGCGATCGCGGTGTTCGCTGAGCGTGTCGCCGAGCTCGAGGAGCACCGCACGCACGTCGTCGCGCATAACAACGAGCTGCTCGAGCGGGCGCGAGCCGCCGAACACGAGCGCGACGACGCTCGGCGACTAGCGCGGCTGCTCGAGGAGAAGCTGCTCGACATGGACGATCGGCTGCATGCGGCGAAGACGCAGATCACGACGATGGTGCATCAGGACATCGAAGCCGCGCGAGTCGCGACGGATCCGAACGTCGGCGCCGAGAACTGCGACGACCCCGCGACGTGCTGCAGGCATCGCGGATGTGATCGCGAGGAGGATTGACGATGGCGCCGATACTGCCGCTCGACGTCGTCGCTGGGCTCGTCGGGGTGTTCGTCAGCGCGACGTTTTACATGTTGGGTCGCCTGCACGAGCGGCGGCGATGGCAACGCGCGGAGCACGAGCGCGAGCAGTTCCTCAAGGCGAGAATATTTTGCGTCGACGAGGTGCACGGTGCGGACGTGAACGCCGACGCCAACGCCGTCGACGAAGGGCCGGGCAATTCCAATTGAGTAAGAGCGAGGCGGCAAGCAATGACCAAGGTGCGATGGTTTCACATCGTGCGGTACATCGGTAAGACGCTGCGCCCCGGGGCTGATGGGCGCGAGTACTACCTCGGCGAGGGGCGCACAGCGCAGGGGCCCATCGAGTGCAAGAGATTCGAGTCGCGCAACGACGCTAAGGCGATATGTGCCGCGGATCACGAGGTGGGGCAAGGGCTCGAGGCAAGGGGATTCGTCGTCGAGGCGTGCGACTGCGGGCCGAGACGGAGACCTAAGAGGACGGCGTGGTAATGAGGGTGAAGACGAGAGCGCAGACGAAGGCGCAGACGAAGGCTCAAGAGCGTCGAGCGCGTGAGCTCATCGATCTAATATTCGCGAGCCTCGACGAGATGACGCCGATCGAACGAAGCAAGGCGCTCGACCGACTCGAGAAAGTGCTCGAGGACGCCGAGCGGCGAAGGCGGGGCCATTGAAGCGCACATCGAGATCGAGCTCGAAACGCGCACGCAAAGCGCTGTTGCCCGCGCCGTACAAGCTGGGGGCGCCGCGCCACTTTACCGAATACCGCGAGCGCCAAGACGAGGTGATACTGCGCGTCGCCGACTCGAAGGCGCGCTTCGTCGTCGTGGTCGCGCCTACGGGATTCGGCAAGACGCTGTTCTCGTTCGTGCTGGCGAAGCTCGAGGCGGACCGCGCGGCGATGCTCACGGCGACGCGCGGGCTGCAGGACCAGCTATCCGGCGAATACGCCGAGGCCGGGCTCGTCGACGTGCGAGGTGCGGGCAATTACGTCTGCGACTTCGAGAAGTTCGAGCCCGAGGCGGCGAAGCGCCTGTCGACGCGTGGCTTCGAGAACGACGACAACGAGCGCGCATGGGCGCCGCGCCAATCGAAGGCCCGCACGTGCGACGACGCGCCTTGTCATTCCGGGTCGCTCTGCTCGGGCAAGGGCTCGGGGTGCCGCTACTTCGACGCGGTGCGCGCGGCTCAGCGCTCGGAGATCTTCTCGACGAACTACAGCTACTGGATGGCGAGCCATGCGTATAGCGGGGGCCTCGGCAAGCTGCAGCTCATGCTCGCCGACGAGGCGCACGAGATCCCGGAGGAGCTCTCGAGACATCTCCGCGTCGAGCTCTCGCGCCGGCAGCTCGAGCGCTGCAACCGGCAGTCGGCGACGCCATCGCCTCGAGATCGAATGTCGACGTGGGCCGAATGGGCGTTCGAGGTGCTCGGGAAATTGGCGATCCCGTCGCCCGACGACGCGGCGCGATGGCAGGCGCTCAGTCGCGAGGTGCGCGACATCGGGAGGTCGCTGCATCGCCTGCGCGAGGTAGGGCGCGCGAGTGATTGGGTCGTCGAGCGCTCGGAGCGCGGTCTCGTGTTCGAGCCGATTTGGCCGGCGCCGTACGCCGAGGACGCGCTGTGGTTGCGCACGCCGAAGGTGGTGCTCACGTCGGCGACGGTTCGAGAACGAACGCTTGAGCTCGTCGGGGTACCCAAGGGCAAGTTCGAGTTCATCGAGCTCCCGAGTGTGTTCGATCCGGATCGGCGCCCGGTTTACATAATCCCGGGCCCGCGGCTCAGCGCTCGGAGCTCCGGCAAGGATCTCCGCGACGCCGTGCGAGTGACGGACGCGATCCTCGGGGCGCGGGCCGATCGCAAATCGATCGTGCATACGGTCTCGTACGAGCGCGCGAAGATGCTCGCCGCGATGTCGAGGTGTGGCTCGCGCATGATCGTCTACGACACGCGGTCGAAGGCGAAGGCCGTCGCGGAGTACAAGGCGGCGAGACCGTCGAGCGGCGCGGTGCTCGTGGGCCCGGCGCTCGAGGCGGGGTACGATTTCCCGGGCGACGAGTGCCGCTGTCAGATCATATTTAAGCTAGGATTCCCGGACTCGCGCGGCGCGGTGATGGCGGCGAGGCAGAAGAGCTCGCGCTGGTACGGGCTGTATCTCACGATGATGGATCTCGTGCAGGCGGTTGGACGTGCTTGCAGGTCGAAGGCCGACTGGTGCGAGAACTTCATTACCGATGGACAGGCCGCGTGGTTCGTCGCGGGCAACAAGTCGTTTGCGCCGCGCGCATTTCAGGAGGCGATCCGATGGCGGAAACGACGAGCGACGGTCGACGAGGTGATCGCGGAGCTCCCGAAGCCAATGCCGCTGACGGGGCCGCGAGCGTAGGCGCAGGTGCGGCGATGCGTATGGGCGTCGACGACTGGGCGACGGCGTGCTTCGGATCGAGCATCGTGCCCGGCGCTTGTAATCGCATCGCGGGCGTGCTCGAGATCTTCGACGCGTCGCGCGGCGTGAGCGTCGGCTCGATCCACGAATGGCGACTCGAACGCATTGCGCGATGGCCTAAGTAGCCCGCTGTATTTTGTGGATTGACAATCACGTGATGCCCCGATATGTTCGTGTCCGACGAAGAGCAACACACACAATTAGAAATGCGGCGGGACTCAAAACCCCGCCGACACAAATAACGAAATGGTGCTGCTAATGACCGGGCCGTGCGACGCGAGCCGATGTCGTCGACAATGACGAGCCGTAGTCGGGATCGTTCCTAGGGCGCGAGCGGGTTTCCATTCGTAGAGGTCGGAGCAAAGCCGGAGGTGCGTCGCAGCGACGATGCATCGACGGCGACGCGCGTCTCCGGCACCTAGTCCCGACGGCGACGCGTCGCACGGATTACTCGGGCACAACGCAGTGCCTCCAATTGGAGGACAGCACGTGGTGAAGCGTAAGGCGCAGGACGACGACGAAGACACGGGCACTGGCGGGGGCGAAGAGCTCTCGCACCGAAAGAAGGATCGCAGCGAAGGCGGCGGCGGGCTCGCCGACGACATCGACTGCACGATCGTGAGCGCGCGGCTCTCGATGCGGTCGCGATCGAACTACCAGGAGGCGGCGGGCGACGGCGACGGCGTGTGCTGCCTCATGGTGAAGTACGAGAGCCAGGTCGAGGGTTTCGAAAGTTTCACGGAGTATTACTCGAGCGGCAAAAACGTCGTGCCCATGGACAAGGGGAAGCGCATGGGGCGGGCGCCCGGCATGAAGGGCGACTTCAACGCGAGCACGAAGATGGCGCGCTTCCTGGACTCGCTGACGGACTCGGGCCTCGCCGAAGACGATCAGTACCCGTTCGATAAGTTGGACGGCCTCAATGTGCACGTCAACCGCAAGGCGGACGAGAAGCGCGAGGGGCTCGAGGACGACGGGCGCAACAAGAAACGCTCGATCTTGATCGTGACGGATCTTCTCGACGAGGCGCCCGCACCGGCGAAGGGCAAGGCGAAGAAGAAGGCCGCCGCGGACGACGACGACGACGAGGACGAGGACGACGCGCCCAAGTCGAAGGCGAAGGCCAAGAAACCGGCCGACGACGACGACGAGGACGACTCCGACGACGACGAGGACGAGGCTCCGAAGTCGGCGAAGGGCAACGCCAACACCAAGAAAGCGATCGCCGTGATCGCCAAGGTCGCGAAGGCTGGACCGCACGACGACGTCGCGGACGTGTATCAGGCAGCGTTTCGCGCGCTGAAGGGCGACGAAGCCCGCGGCGACATCATGCGCGATTTGCTGAACGAGGACGACCTGCCCGCGTTCCTCAAGGCGCACGCCGAGGCGGGCGGCTGGAAGTTCGTCAAGGGCAAGCTCAGCGAGGCCGAGTAAGCGATGTCGCGATGCGGATGTGCGTGGAGCTACGGCAAGCGCCTGCGCGTCTGCAAGGCGCACCGTCGACGGGGCCTCGTGCCCGGCTCGAGTAACACGCTGAGAAAGAGCCGGGCGAAGTTCGCCGTGAAGGCGACGCCCATCGACGCGAAGGCGAAGGCGGCGAAGGCGAAGGGCAAGGCGAAGGCGACGACGAAGGCGACGACGAAGACGAAGGCGAGCTCGAAGACGAAGACGAAGAGCAAGCCGACGCCCAAGCCGAAGCCGACGCCCACGCCAGCGCCGCGACGCCGATCACAGCGCAAGGCGCCTAAGGTTCCGAGTATTACGTCGGAGCCTACGACGCCGACGCCGACGCCGATGCCGAAGCCGATGCCGATGCCGGTCGATGTGCCGACCGGCGAAGGCGAAGGAAGCGCCGACTTCGGCGATGGCACGACCGTCGTCGATCGTGCGTCGGAAGGAGGTGCACCCGAGCAGAACGACTAAGCGACGGGCAAAAACTCGGCAGTTTTCCAGACCAGTGCACAGACGTAAAGACGCAACACCGTACGACGTACCTCGAGCCGCGGCGGGGCGAGCGACGTACCGCGGCACGTTAGAGCAGAGCGCCGGGCGAGCAATGCAGGGCGCTGCGCTGTAGCGAGAGCGAAGAGCGAAGAACGAAGAGCGAAGGAGAGAAGGGCCTATGACACTCGAAGACGACGCCGCAGCCAACGACGAGCGCGATCGACTCATCGCCGAGGCGCGATCCGCGTTGCGGCCGACCGATCGCGACGTCCTAGTGAAGTGCCTGTCGCTGCTCGAGCATGCGAACGGCGCACTCGCCGGGCGCCTCGTGGCGCTCATCGCCGATCACTTCGCGGCGGGCCCGGCCCCCGTGACGCGCTACTATGCCGTGTCGGCCTGGGCGCGCTGGATGGGGCGCGGGATCGTCGACCCCGGGGGCGTGGCGACCGGCGTGATTACGCTGCAGCACGAGCTCGAGGGCGACGACGTGATCGGGATTTGCAACAAGCTGGCGGAGGGGATTCGCGGGCGCGGCGGGCCGCAGGACAGCGCCGGGCGTCCGATCGTGGGGGCGAGTCTCGAGGTGAGTTTCATGGCGGCGACGCCGATCGCGAAGCCGCCGACGGCGTCGGGGGCGAAGGGCGCGAAGGCCCCTGCGCCCACGCCAGCGCCGACGCCGACGCCCGGGCCTCGAGCGGTGCCGGCACCGCACGACGCCGATGCCGTCGACGATGGCGTCGACGAGGAGCACTGAGCCCGTGCGCCGAATCACTCCCGAGATGTCGCGCACGAACGATCTCCGCAAGACGCCAACGCTCAGCGCTAGCGTGAGCCGCGAGCTCTACGATCGGGTGCTCGCGACTGCCGAGGCGCGCAACGTGACGGTATCGAAGATCGTCGGCGAGGCGCTCGAGCGGTACTTCGCCGACGACAGGGCAGAGGCATAGGGCGAAGTGCGCATCTCCGTCGTGCCGTTCGAGCTCGACATGCAAGACGCGGCGGGGCGCCTGCGCGGGCACGACGAGCGCCCGTCGGGCATGCATCTCAGCGACGTCGTGCGGGATCTCGCGGCGCGAACCATCTTCAAGGGCGACGCCAAGCGCAAGCGCGTGAAGTTCGCGCAGCTCACCGACGAAGAGCGTCGGCGCATGGCGAACTACGTCGAGCTCGGGTTTGCGTGGGAATGGCTGTTCGAGCGCGCGTTCGAGGAGCGACAACTACGACGCGTATCGGGCTCGAGCCTCGGCGCGGGCACGCGAGTCGTACGGCTCCCGGGCGCGAAAGACCCGCGCCGGCTCGCGGCACTCGGCGATCCGAACATCGTTTACATAGGACGCCCGTCGAAGTGGGGCAATCCGTTCAGCGTCGAGCAGTACGGGCGCGCGAAGGCGCTGCAGCTATTCGAAGAGTATCTCCGCAAGAATCCGAAGGTCATCGCCGCAGCGCGGGGCGAGCTCGTAGGCAAGACGCTCGCGTGCTACTGTGCGCCGCAGCCGTGCCACGGTGACATACTCGTGAGGCTCGCCGGGCTCGATGCGCGGGTGCTCGACCGCAACGTCGTCCTTAAGAAAGACGGGCTCTGGATGTCACCCGACGCCGTCGACGAAGCTGCATGGGAGCTCTGGGAATTCAAGCTCACGTGGAAAACCGCGCGGCGCCTCGACAAACCGAGCGACATCGCGAGCGATCCTGCGTTCGCGGAATGGCTCATGCAGATAAAGGGATACCTGCACGGGCTGCGGATGACGACGTGCAATCTGGTCGTGTTCTTCGTGAACGGCGACTACCGCGAGCCGAGAGTCCCGAAGCCGGCGCACCTGCGGCTCGTGTTTGACAAGAGCGAGCTCGCCGAGAACTGGACGAAGATTCAGAATCATCGACGTACGATGGAGCGCGAGGCGCGAGTGCGCGTCGCAGTGGCGGCGTTGTGAGCAGCACGAAATGGCCGGCCGCGCGCTCGCGCGTGGCGCTCGACGCCCGCCCGACGCTCGTCGGCGAGAGCAACCCTTACGGCGCCGATCCGTTCTTCGCGCTGTACCCGTCGCCGGACGGCAGCTCGGGGCACCGGCTCGCGACGAAGATCCTCGGACTCAGTCGGCAGCGCTACGTCGAGGCGTTTCAGCGCGTGAACCTGTGCGCGGGCCCGTGGCGCATCGCCGAGGCGCGCGAGGCCGCTGAGCGCTTGGCGATCGCGTCGGATCTCCGAGGCATGGCGCTAGTGCTGCTCGGAGCGAAAGTGTGCTCGGCGTTCGGCGTGGAGTTCAAGCCGTTTTCAAAGAGCGTTGGCGGGCACGCGACGCTCGGCGGGAGGTCGACGCACGTCGTACTGCCGCATCCGAGCGGGCGCTGCCGACTGTGGCTCGAGCCGGGCAGCTACGAAAGGGCGCGCGAGCTCGTGCTGCCGCTGATTCGCGAGCCCGAGGAGTGACGACGATGACGATGATCGAGGGACTCACGATCGAAAGCGAGAAGCACCCGCGCCCGGTGCTGATAACGGCGATCTATTCCGTCGACGGCGTGCGATACGTCGATTGGATGTGCTCGAGGTGCAGGATCGTTTATACAACGCCGACGGGCGAGGGGCGCGTTACGGTGACGCTGCCGAAGGTGCACCGGTGCGACAACGGTACCGAAGAGCGAGGGGGCAAGTGATGGCGTTTACGACAGGCACGAACGTCGCGCGAGCGCGATCGGCGCAGGCGTGCGAGATCTTGAAGGTCGAGGGCGAGCTGCGAGGCCCGCATCCGGAGATCGCCGGCAAGCTGCGCGAGGCCGCGGCTGAGCTCTTCGAAGCGGCGGCGTTAGCGGCGCGCAACGCCGTGAGCCCGAAGTCGGAGCGGGTGCTCGACGCCGACGACGACGAAGACGACGATTAACGCAGAACGAAGCTCGAAGTACGAAAGGACGACATCGACTATGCCAAGGGATTATTCGCCGTTCGGAGGTCGCCGCGTCAACACCGCGGACTCCGGGGTGCCGTCGCGGCTGCTCTGTGCGGTGCGCGCTCCGACGAAGGCCGGCACTACGAGGTTCGCGCTCACGGCGCCGAAGGAGAACGGCATTTTGTTCTGCAACTTCGATCGGCCGCTGCGCGACAACGTGCCGGATCTCGCGAAGCTCGTCGGCAAGGCCGAGCTTATCGAGATGGACTGCACGAATTGGCTGCGCGGGGGCGCCGAGGACGTGCAAGCGCGCGCGAAGAAAGTCGTCATGAACGTCAAGAATGCCGCGCACCAAGCGATCAAAGACGGTGTGTCGACGGTCGTGATCGACAAGGCGACGGATCTCCACGACGCGCTGCCGTGGGCGGCGTTCGGCGCGGCTGAGAAGGTCATGCGCTCGGGCGCCAAGATGTGGAAGGACAAGACGCCGCAAAACACGTACTGGAAAAACTTCCTGCAGCCGTTCAAGGCATCGAACTGCAAAACGAATCTGGTGCTCGTGCATCGGACCAAAGACGAATACGTCGACGACAAACCGTCGGGCGAGACGGTGCCGCGCGGTTACGAAGACATCGCCTACGAGTGCACGGTCAACGTCGAGCTATTGAAGGATCGCACGATCGAGGGCCCGAAGAAATTCAAGCTGGTCGTGACGGACTGTACGTTTAACACGACGATCGAAGGCGACGAGCTCAGCGGCAAGATGGTTAACTTCTGCGATCTTGCGATGCTCATCGCGCCCGAGAGCGAGCCGGAGGACTGGGCTTGACGCAGAGCGAAGATACGACGGCGACCGCGATCGGGTTTTGCGGGGTCGGGTCGACGGATGCCGCATATCGAGAGTTGCGCGAGCGAGTCGACGCGCGGCTGAGGGAGTACTACGCCGGGCGAGTGATGACGATTGTCGTGAGCATCGACCACGCGGGGAACTTCGTCGTTCTGTCCGCGATCGAGAGATCGCCGGTAGGGCGAGCATAAAGAGGAGCGAGCGGAATGATGCACCAGCGGCAGCAGTACCACGCGCCGTACTGCGCGAAGTACCACGGGGCGCTCGCGGTCGGCGAGCAGGTTTGCGAGTGCCCGGGCAGCAGTGCGCCCCGCGAGGCGCCAACGACAACGACGGCGCCCTCGCCCTCGCCTTCGAAGACGACCTCGCACAACGCCCCCGAGCCCCCGCCGCGCCCGAACGCCGGGCCGGCAGTCTGGGACGCAGTGCTCGTCGACATCGCCGAGCGTGATCGCATCGGTACGGCGAAGTACGGCACGCGGCTGTGTGTGGGCGACGGGCGCGACGCCCTCGTCGACGCGTACCAGGAAGCGCTCGACCTCGTGGTGTACCTCAAGAAAGCGATCCTCGAGCGCGACAAGGCGAAGGCCGAGCTGCTCGAGGTGACGACGCGGCTCACGCGCGCGGTGCACTACGGCGTGCCGATCGACGTCGGCATCGAGGACGAAGGCGGGGGCGAGGGCATCGTCGAAGGCGAGGCCCAGTGAACACCGTGACGCCGTTCGCTCGGATCGTGTTCCCGCTCTACTCTCCCGACGATCGCCTCGACTACGGCGTGTCGCTCCTTCGGCACGTCGAGTGGTGCGCGCGCATCTCGCACCGCAGCGAGGAGGCCCAAACCGAGGACTCCTGGCGCAGGCTCCTCGAGTCGGTCGTCTTGCAACACGGCGATTGGAGCGTCACCGAGCACGCGTCGATCACGGTCGAGGCGCTAGTCGATCGAGGCATCACGCACGAGTGGGTCCGGCACAGGATCGGGGCCTATACGCAGGAGTCGACGAGGTTCGTCAACTATGCGAAGTGCATAACGCCGTCGTTCGTCGAGCCGAGGTTCGAGGAGCTCCTCAACGAGTCGGCGCTCAGCGCCGCGCAGCGAGCGTTCGAGGGGGCGATCGACGCTGCCGAAACGACGTACCTCCTACTACTCGATCACGGGTGCTCGCCGCAGATCGCGCGATCTGTGTTCCCGAACGCGCTGGCGTCGAAGCTCATCGTTACGTACAACCTGAGAAGTTGGCGGCACTTCTTTTTGATGCGCACCTCGAAGGAGGCGCATCCGCAAATGCGCGAGGTAACGGTGCCGCTGCTCGAGGAGTTCAAGCGCACGGTCCCGCTGCTCTACGACGACATCGAGCCGGGCGCGCGCCAAGTCGAGAATCTTCGGAAGGCGAGATAGAGAGCGAGAGCGAGAGGCGAGGGGGCGAAGAGCGATGGCAAAAATTATGGCGATGCGCAAGCCGTGGCGGCGACGGATCTTCGATGCGCCGTGGGTCTGGGAACTCAACTATCGCGTTATGCGCGAGCACGGCGTGGGCGTCGTGCGAGCCGCGATCTTGGCGTTGCGCAACACTTGGAGGATGACGGTATGACGAGCACCGACGAGAACGCCCCCGACGACGCCGAGGTCGACGCCGAGGCCCCGCCCGTGCTGCACGCCGACCACGGCGACCGCTACGTCTGCGGGTTTCTCTTCGACTCGCATCGCCGCGTGCTGCTCGTGCGCAAGACGCGCGGGCCGGTCGCCGTCGTAGGTCGCTGGAACGGCATTGGCGGACGCATCGAGCGCGGCGAGTCGGGGCTCGAGGCGATGCGGCGCGAGTTCGTCGAGGGGACCGGTATCGGCATCGAGCGCTGGGAAGGCGTCTTGCAGCTCTCAGGCATGAACGCCGGGCGCTTCTGGTCGGTGCAGTTTTACCGCGCGTGGGTCGAGGAGATGCCCGCGGCGATTCGCTCGACGAACGACGTCGGCGAGGAGCTCGGAGCGTGGGACGTAAAGACGATCGTGCGAATCGAGCTAAGCGAAGTCGGGGGCGTCGTGCGCAATCTGCAATGGATCGTGCCGATGCTGCTCGACGGCGACGTGCGGAAGGCGCTGGTTATGGAGGTCGCGCGATGAGCGGTCCAGGCGAGATGCATACGTATAAGGTCCCGACGCCGATCGAGCACGTCGTCGTAGACGGCGTTTCGATATTTCGCGGTGGCGCGATCGACGGGTTCCGAGTTGAGTCGATCACGAAGGACGGCGACCGCATCGCCGTGACGCTCGTGAAGACTTCGAAGGGCACCATGACGCCGGTGCGCGTGTGCGCGACGGTTGAGCTCGACGTGCGCGATATCCTGACCGGTATGGCGCAGGAGATCGAGCGCGAGCTGCGGCTCGTGATCGGCGAGGTCGAGCGATGAGCGACGGCGCCGCGCCTCTCGAGGTTCGAGTCGTGCACGTCGCCGGGCCGATGCTCGAGCTCGTGCAGCGTTGCTCGAGGTGCCGCGCGATCCTCAGCGACTACCGCGGCGCGCAGAGCATCGAGAGCGCCTGCCCGTGGACGCCCAAAGGTTGGGAAGGGCACGTCGCCGTGGTCGAGACCGAGACCGCGCGGTTTACGATAGCGACCAACGACGCACCGACGTGCGAAGAGCGCCAAGAGTCGCGAGGCCCGGCGCTATGAGCGGCGCTCACGAAGGCGGCGGCGAGGGGCGCTCCGAGGTGCGCCCGACGTCCGCGTCGATCCTCGTGCCGTTCGGCATGCATCGGGATCGCCCGTTGCGCGAGGTGCCCGACGACTATCTCGCGATGCTCACCGACGACTCGAGCCCCGCGGGGGCATTCTCAGCGACGCACTATCCGGCGTTCACGAGGGCGTGTCATCGCGAATGGAGGCGCCGCGGGAATGGCGTCATGCGGATCTCCGAAATCGTCGAATGCGCGACGTGCAATACGACGACGGACGATCCGGTGCCGGCGAAGGGGCACTGCTGCGAAGCGGTCGTTTGTCGAAGGTGCTTCCCGCGGCACGTGTGTCGAGACGATGGCGGCGACGGCGACGGCGAGAGCGAGGGCTAGGAGCGATGAGCGACTTCGAGAACGACAACGACAACGACAGCGACGCCGGCTCCGAGGGCGCAGTCGCCGGCAGCGAGTCCAACGTGGACGGGGCGCTCGCGTCGTCGCTCGAGCTGCCGTGCGCGAAGTGCTCGGGCTGCGGGGCGTGCATCGTGCATCGGCCGCAGAGCTGCGTATGCGCGGGCGGGCCGCGATGAGCGTCGGCGAGGATCCCACGGTCGAGCGGCTTCGCTGCATGCCCGACGCCGAGATTGCCGAGCGTGCTGAGCTGCAGCTCGAGGCGCTCCTCGCAATGCGCGAGTTGCGCGACGTGCTTCGAGAGCTCTCGAGCCCGTTTGACGGCGCGCCCTACGGCGATTACCGCATCGAATGGTACTTCGATAGTGGGGCGCTGTTCGTCGACATAGTGGATCGGCGCCCCATCGACGAATGGGGGCGGCAGATATCGGTGCGGCGAGCGCTACCTTACGGTCAACGCGCCACGTGGCTCGATGGGGCGCCCGCAGTGCTGCGCCTCGAGATCGGCTGGCAAGTTCGCCGACTCCAGTACGCGCGACGCACGGGGGATTATCGATGAGCATCGTGAGCGCCAGCGCCGGTGCCAGCTCGAGCGCGAAGGGCGTCATTGTGCGCGTCGACGACCGCGTCGGCTCGGTGCACCTCGCGAAGCCGCTCGCGAATCGCCTGCGCACCTACGGAGCGCGCGTCGTCGTCGAGCGCATGCGGTGCGCCGACGTAGCCTTCCCGGGCGTGGGGCGCGACGGCTCGGCGAAGCGCATCGGCGTCGAGCTCAAGCGGCTGTCGTCGGGCGACTTTGTTACGTCGATGACGTCGGGGCGCCTCGGGGGGTTTCAGCTCCCATCGTTGAGCGAAGACTTCGACGTCGTCTACGTGATCGTCGAGGGTTTCATGCGCGAGGGCGACGAGGGCGTGCTCGACCTCGGGCAGTGGGGCGGGCGCCGTCGTCGCGGGGGACGCCCGATCATGTATGCGTCGGTGCTCGGGTTTATGGCGTCGCTCGAAGACGTCGGGGTACGAGTGCGCCGGACGATGGGGGCCTCGGACACCGCGGCGACGATCACGCAGCTCGTGCGGCGATGGCAGCGCGCGAAACACACGTCGGTCGAGGGCGCGATCTACTTCGGCGACCGCGAGTCGTGCGACGTCGGAGGCGCGGAGATAGCGCCGATACGCCGGCCCGGATTCGCCCTAGAGTTCGCGCGGCGCCTGCCCGGCGTGGGACCGGCGAAGGGCGGGGCGGTACTCCGAGCGTTCCCGACGACCGACGACATGCACGCGGCGACTAAGCGCGAGTGGGCGATGGTCGAATGGCGGGATCGCCGCGGCAAGCTGCGCAAGCTGGGGCCCGTGGTCGGCGAGAGGATTTGGCGGCAACTTCGGACTCAGGAGGACATTTAGTAATGCCGATGACGACGGTCGGGAATATCGTGTCGACGCGGGTGCTCGAGGCGCGCAACGACGGCACCGACGAGACCGCGGCGCTGCAGGCGGCGTTTGCGGCGAACGGCGGGCCCGGGCTCGGGTACTCCAAGGTAACGCTGCGCGGGGCGTTTCGCTGCAACGGCGCGGGCGTGCGGCTCGACGGGCGCTTCGTCGTCGACGCGCACGAGGCGTCGTTCAACGTGTCACCCGAGAGCATCATCGCGCGGGCGCGGCTCTTCTATACGATGCCGAACGCCTGCGTCATTTGGAGCGGCGGGCGATTCACCGCACCGGGGTCGCCGTTCCCGGCCGGCGTCGAGTGGCGCATCGGGTGGTACGTCGACTCGTGCGCGGAGATGTCGCTCTCGTGGGCGACCTTCGTCGGCTTCACCGACGGCGTCTACGTTGGCGGCAATGTCGCCTCCGACGATGTGACGCTCGTCGGGCTCGCGATCTCGGGGTCGAGGCGGAGCGGCATCTCGATCGTGCATGCGGCGCGCGTCGAGGTCGTGCGATGCGAGATCTTCGACGGGGCCGTCGGTGCTACGCCGGGCGCCGGCATCGAGGTCGAGCCGAACACCGGCACGAGCATCGGCGACGTAGCGATCTTGAGGTGCGACATCGCGCGGCACGAGGTCGGCGTCTACGTGCAGCCCGGGCGCGGGCTGCCCGGCGATAACATGCGGATCCTCGACTGCAGGATCGACGGCAATCGGCGATACGGGCTCGTCGTGAACGCGGCCGACGGCGTGGTCGTCGCCGGCAACGAGATCACGGAGTCGCCCATCGGCATCTCGATTGGCGGGCACACCGACGACGCGCGGGCGCGGCGGGTCGTGGTTGCCGATAACTTCGTCTCGTCGTGCCCGAGGCCGATGCTGCTCACCGGCGTCGAGGGCGTCGCCGTAGCGTGGAACGGGCTGAACGTCGGCGGCGACTCGATGTCGCACAGGATCGAGTATCCGGCGCTCGGCGTGAGGGGCGACGTCTTCGTTCGGGAACGGTAGGCGACGACGATGCGCGTCGACACTCTCACGCAGCCGCTGCCGTGCGGGGCGCGGCGCCCGTTCCTGCACGTCGAGGCCGTGCGCTGCGGACCGTGCACGACGGAGCGCAGGCGCATCGCCAACGAGCTCAAGGTGCGCTGTCTCAAGAGCGGGCACCTGCAGTGCCCGAAGTGCGATCACTGCGTGCGGTGCTATCACGATTCGAGGCAGCTCAGGCAGAAGTTGCTCGTGGAGATTTGCTCGCTGTGCATGCCGGGGGCGCCGTGCGGGGTTGAGGTGAAGGCAATGAAGACGAAGGCGACGACGAAAGCGACAACGATCTCGAAGGCGAAGGCGAAGACGCCCTCTCGACGACGGCCGCGCAAGCTCGTCGACGTGCGGGCTCGCACGAAGATCGACGGGATCACCAAGCGCCTCGACAAACTCGAGAAGCTCGCGAGCGACGCGCACTTCGACGTGCGGGGCGCGCAGGCGATGATTCGCCACGCGAACGTCGACTGCCAAGAGCGCCACCTCAGAATCATGAAGCGCGTCGAGCAGTTCGCGGTGCCGAACTCGGAGATCTCGAGCTCGGCAGCGGCGACGGCACCTCGAGTCGCGGTGACGAATGCTCCATCGTCGACGCCGACGCCGAACGCTACACCGCTGCCCTCGGCGTTCTCGACGGCAACGCAGCTCGCCGACGTCGAGCCCGCGCCGCGACTTGCATTGTCGAAGGCAATCGAAGCGCTGCAGAAGATCGTCGACATGGCGTGCCCCTGCCATAACCTCGACGTGATTGGCAACGCCGTCGAGCGGTTCGTCGAGGCCCCGCGATGGCTCACGCCGAACTGGGGCCCGCACTTCGTGGGATGCTACGTGGCAATAGCGGCGGGCGCTCTTCGAGGGTTGAAGATGCGGCCGGCGACGTCGACGACGAAGGGGCCTACGAAGGAGTGACGCAATGCAGAACGAATCGACGAAGGGCACGGCGAAGGGCGAAGGCACCGAGCGCCGGTGCACCGTGTGCCGCGCGGATCTCGGCGACAACCCGATCGGCTGCCTGAGCTGCGGCACGACGCTCGACCGCATGCCGACAACGAAGGCGCCGCCGAGCTCGAAGACTCGCGCGTTTATGTCGTTTCGCGAGATGCTCGAGGTGCGCCGCAACATCGTCGAAGGCATCGACGGGCTCGCCCAAGCAATCAAGGGGCTCGCGAGCGTTGGGCCCGAGCGCGAGCGCGAGTTTACGTTCCGGTATCCGGCTCTCGAGATGTGTCGCGACATCGGGCACCTATTCCGCATGCGCCCTCGACCCGACGGGCTCGGGCTCATCGGCGTATGCGAGAGGTGCGCGGCGCACTCCGACACGAGGGCTCTCGAGAGGCACGACGTTACCAGGATCGACAACGAGGAGACGATCGTCGAGCTCGAGGTCGACGGTAAGTTCGTCCGAATCGACGAGGCTAGGGCGCTCGAGACGCTCGAGCTCGAGCTGCCGCACTGCGCGAGATGCGGTTCGACCTACGACGTGCCGGGCATGCTGTGCGCGAGGTGCCTATTCGAGTCGGGCACTGTGCGGCACGTGTCGCGGCTCGCGCATCCGATGGCGGACTTCGACGAGAACGACGAGGACGATGACGACGACGAAGGCGAAGGCGACGACGACCTCGACGACGATGGCGAGATCGACGATGACACCGACTACGACGACGAATACGACGACGAATACGACGACGACCTCGACGACGACGAGGACGACTGATGCTTCGAGATCACGAGCACGATTGCCCGAGCTGCCGATGCCCACCGAAACGAAATAGGTCTAAGGAGGCCGTCGAATTGTTCTTAGCTGGGGGCGTCACGATGAAGCAAGTCGCGAAGGCGCTCGGGCTGAGCTACGGCTGCGTGCTGAAGGCCGTCGCTAGAACGGGCTGCGCAATATGTCCAAGATGCCGACTTGCTATAACGTCGGCGCCTGTCGTCGTGCCTCGACGAGGTATCCCGCTGCATAAATCCACGCGCAACGTAGCTTGTGGATTTGATGAATGCTGGGGCGACGACGAGATAAATCGATACGGCAGACCGCGAAGCCGCTATCCTTGGGAGCTCGAATAGATGCGCGCTCTCCTCGTCGACGCTAACGGGCGCGCCCTCGGCGACCTCGCCGTGCCGGAATGGCGCCCCGAGATCCGCGTGCTGCTGACGTCGTTGTTTCGCGAGAAATCTCCTCACGAGCTCGTCGCACGCCGTCGCAACTACGACTACGACGCCCCCTACGTCGTCGCGGTGTTCCAGGCCGACGGCACCCCTAGCCATAGCACGCGCTACTTCGTCTATGTGCTCGACCGCTGGGAGTTCCTGCCTCGATGAGCTTTGGGCGTCACCCCTACGTGCGCGGCATCGGGCCCCGCGGGCAGCGCCCGCACCGATGCCTCCTCATGTTCGTCGGCGAGTCCCCCGGATTCTTCGAGTCGCGCTTCGGCTCGCCGTTCAACTCGCGCGGCGCCTCCGGCCGCTTCCTCCGCACGATCGCCCCGAAGACCCGCGTGCCCCTCGGCGAGGCGTGGATCACGAATCTCTGCAAGGTGCGCACCGTCGACAAGCGCGGCAAGGACCGCGCGCCCACGAAAGGCGAGATCAGAGCCTATGAAGCCGACCTCTACGACGAACTACGAAAAGTCGATCCCGATATCGTCGTCGGGCTCGGGGCGACGTCTTCTCGTTGGCTGCTGGGCGCTCAGTGGGAAGACATGGAGACTCTGCACGGCGTACCGCACCGCGTACGGCTGGCAGGGCGCGATCGAGTAGTCGTTCCGAGCTATCACCCCGCCGCGGGCCTTCACTCGCCGGAGATGGCGGCGTATTTCTATTACGACATGCAGAGAGTCGGTGACATCGTCGCCGGGCGCCCGGTGCCGTTCCGCAAGATCGACGGGCCCGCGCACTACGCGACGCAGCGCGGAGCCTCGACGCGGGGCGCCATCGTGAGCGAGCTGCTCGGCAGCGACACCGAGGGCTATCGCTGGGCGCCGTGGTCGTCGCAGTGGTCGGGCATGGAGGGGCAAGGGCGCCTCCTGCGCGCCGACGACGCCGAGGCGATGCGATGGTTTCGCGCGCTGCTCGCGAAGCGCCTCGAGCTGCATCAACTCACGCGCGGCAGCGTGTGCGCGGCGATCGTCGTGAACTCGGAAAACAACCGCATCGTCGAGGCTGCGCCGATCCTTCGACGCTTCGTCGGCGAGCGGCTCGAGGCTCTCAAGGGCGCGCCGCGCTGGCGCGACGGCGACCTCAAGTTCGTGAGCTCGCAGCCCGCGCACCGCATCGTGCTGCAGAGCGCCGCGCACGACCTAATCATTTACGAAGACCTCGGAACGCCGATCCCCGACGACGCCTTCGAGGACACAGCAATCATGTCGTACGTGCTGCAGATCGAGCCGCGGGGCCTCAAGGCGCTCGCGGTACGTCACTGCGGAATGGAGATGCATAGCTTTGCCGAGATCACGAAGCCGCACGATCGACGCGTCGCGCTGGCGTATCTCGATCGCGTAGTCGAGAACGAGGAGCGCTGGCCGCCTGCTGTTGGCCGCAAGCACTCGATCACGAAGCGCGCGAGAAGCATTATCGCAAGCGTCGAAAAGCCTCGCACGACGAAGAACGCGCCGAAGGGTCCGCGCGCGCGCTGGGACGACATCGACAAGTCGCTCCGGGCGCCGGTCGAAGCCGCGCTAGGCAAGATGCCGCGACTCACCCTCGACGACTGCGGGCCCGAGTTCGTCGATTACGCGTGCCGCGACGCCGACGCAACGCGGCGCCTGCACGGCATCCTCGCGCCGATGGTTCGGCAGCGCGGGCTACAAGAGGTCTACGAGCTCGACCGCGACGTGACGCCGATGCTCGCCCGCATGATGCGCGTCGGCATGCGCGTCGATCGCGAGAAGCTCGGGCAGTTCGAGGCGCATCTCCGCGGCGAACTCCGCGAGATCCTGTATCGGTGCCGAGACCTCGCCGACGAGCCGCACTTTAATCCAGCGTCGACGCAGCAAGTCGGCGAGCTGCTGTTTCATCGCTTGAAGCTAATCCCGACGCGCTTCACCGACGGCGGGCTGCCTTCGACGAACGATCAGGTGCTGCGCTCGCTGCTCGATCGGCACCCCGTCGTGCACTGGATCACCGAATATCGCGAGGTCCAAAAGCTCCTCTCGTTCGTCGAAAAGCTCTGGTACGAGATCGAAGAGCGCGGCACTCCGGGTAATGATCGGTTCTATCCGATACTCCGCACGACGGCCGTCGTAACCGGGCGCCTCGCCGCCGAGGGCCTCAACGTGCTGGCGCTGCCGACGCACTCGAAGCGCGCCAAGCTCTTCAAAGCGATCTTCGTGCCCGACGACGGGATGACTTTCTTTAGCGTCGACGCCGACCAAATCGAGTTCAAGATCGCCGCGGACGAGTCGGGCGACCCCGCGATGATTAAGGTTTTCGAAGACGGCGTCGACATGCATACGACGACCGCGGCGGCGATCTTCGGGATCGACTACGCCGAGGTAACGCGCACCGAGGAGAACGCGACGCGGTACCGCACGCCCGCGAAGATCACGGGATTCAGGGTGCTGTATCAGGGCGGGGCCGAGGGCCTCCTGCAGCAGCTCGAGTCGCTCGGCATCAAGGGCTACGGGCTCGCCGACTGCGAGCGGTTTATCCGCGGCTTCTACGACAAATACGAGCGCTGGGGCACGTACGTCGAAGAATGCAATCGGCGCACGCGGCGGCACGGCTTCATTCGAGCTCGAGGCGGGCGCATCCGGTACTTGCCCGCGATATGGGCCGAAGACCGCTATCTCCGATCGAAAGCCGAGCGCGACGCCGGGAACTTCCCGATCCAGGCCGGCGCGCAGTGGGTCGTCAAGCGCGCGATGCAACGCTTGTGGCCGACGCTGAAGGAGCTCCGCGCGTCGGGCGTCGCCGCGGACGTGCTGCTGCAGATTCACGACGACCTCTTCGGGCAAGTGCCGACGCGGCACGTGAGGTTCGTCGGCGAGCTCGTGAAGGAAGCGATGCAGGGGGATAGCGCGCTGTTCAAGGTGCCGATTACGGCGAGCGTCAAGTTTGGCGCGTCGTGGGGCGAGATGACGAAGGCGAAGGACTGGAAGCCGGAAGGGGCGAAGGTGGCCGCATGAGCGATACCGCGATCGTCGCCGCGTTCGGCATCGTCGGCGTAGTCGCCATTGCGTCGACGTACGCGATCAGTGTCGCCGTGGTGAATTGGTTCGACCCGCATGCCGGGCGACGAATAAGGCAAGGGCAAGGGCAAGGGCTAGGGCTAGGGCCAGAGCGAAGAGCGAAAGCGAGGGCAATCTCAATGTCGACGAAGCACGAAGACGACTGTCTATTGAAGGCCGGCGACGACGAGCCGATCTTCGTATTGCGATCCACCGACGTACTCGCGCCCGACATCGTCGACGAATGGGCGACGCGGCTCGGGATATGCGCGAGGTCGCTGCCGATCGCCGCACAGGATCGAGCGCACGCCAAGATCGCCGAGGCGCGGGATCTCGCCGACGCGATGCGCGTATGGCAGCGCGAGCACGGCGCGAAGGTGCCGGATTTGAGCGGCGCGGGCGACGGCAACAACGGCAACGGCAACGACAACGGCAACGGCAACGGCGGCGAGCGATCCGCGTCGGGCGCGTCGGGCAAGCCGTTCCCAGAGGTCTCGTGCTTCGACGTGATGCGCGAGATGTCAAAGCGCGAGCTCGACATCGTGATGGGCAGCCTCGGATCGAACCTCGTGCGCGCGCAGTCCACGAAGCGGGGCACGCAGCTCACGATCGGTATGCCGGGCGACATCGTCGGCCGCGTGTACAACGGCAACGTTGTCGGGGCGCTCTTCCTGTGCGACACGAAGCAGTATCACGAGATCGAACGCGAGCTGCTCGAGGCGAGGCGGGCAGCGTCGGCGGCGACGAGCGAGACCTCGAAGGACGGAGGCGCCCATGATTAGCGCTCTACGCCGCGCCCTCGAGCTCGGGCTCGCGATCCTGCGTTGCGCCGTCGGGCTGCGCTGTCACGATCGTCACGTGTTCTTCGTCGAGGACGGCTCCACGTGTTGGCGCGACTACGTGCTCGCCGGGCGTTGGGTACTCCTTCGCCGCTCGACGTGCCACAACCTCGAGCACCCGCACGAGCTCGCCGTCGAGCTCGCGTACCGCAACGGCGCGCGCTTCAACGTGTACGTTGGGCGAGTGCGTGCGACGCTCCTCGGGGTCGCCCTCGCCCTGGCGTTCGCGGGGTCGTGGGTCGCCTGGCAGCAGCATTTCCTAGGACGCCTCCCGGGCACGCACGGCGAGGCGCTCCCTAGGGATTGGCGATCTACGTTCCGGTGCTACATGCGGCACCGGGATCACGTGGCGTTCTATTTGCGCCGGTGCTCGACGAAATCGCCACGCGACCTCTACGGCGTCGAGAACGTCGTAGCGCTCGACGGCGGCAAGTTCGAAAGCGGGCAGCTCATCGGATGCCCTATCGACGGGGCGACGCTCGACGGCGAGCCGGGCGCCTTCGAGCTCGTGCGCGCAGACATCGAGATCGTACACTGATGCACGCGCTAATCATCACCTCGAAGGGGCTGCGCCTCGGCGAGGTGCCCGTCTCCTACGACCAAGAGGCCCACGGGCTCAACCCGTGCGTGCCGTCGACGTTCTACGCACGAATGAGCATGCTCAGCGACGAGCTCTGCATGATGGTGTCGCAGTCGCTCGTGTCGCGGCGCGACGAGCTCGTGTCGCCGCTCGCCGGGGTGATCCTCTATGTATCGCTCGACGCTGAGGCCGGGCTCGACGGCTGCAGCGGCGGCAACAATAGCGGGGGTGACAGCGGCGGCAGCGCGCGGCGCTCTCGAGGGCGACGCCGATGAGCCTCAAACGCTGCGACCCTGGGCATTGCCCGCTCTGCGACGACGCACGCCGCACCGAGCGCAACGCCGAGCGCGCTGAGCATCGACGAGCATTGCGCGAGGCCGAGAGCGCCAACGTGGGACGCTCTTCGCCGTCGCCATCGTCGCGCGAGCCTGCACCCGCGTGCCCCGTGCTCGTCGGCATCGTCGAGTGCTCGCCGTCGCTGTTCGTGTGGCTCCGACAATACGCCGAAATCCTCGGAGCTACCTCGATCCTCGGCGCCGACTACCGCTACTCCGTCCGCATGACGTCCTACGATTACGAGACGTACGTTAAGCCGCGCCAACGCGAGGGCGACCTACTCGCGATAATGCGGGCCGAATCCCCCCGCGAAAGGAAAGAACGCCGCTATGCCGAAGCCGAAGCCGCAGAAGCCGCTCGCCGCTACGACGCGCAAGACGAGCTCGAGCTCGAGCGCTATCGCCGAACGCCGAAGCACGGGGGCCGGGCCCGCACCCGCAGCTCGCGCGCTGGCGATCCCGACTAAGGCCGACGCCGCCAAGGTCGTCGCACTCGTGCATCGCGAGGCCATCAAAGACGCTGCTCGAGCCCGCGCGATCACGATCGACTCCGGCGACGACCTCGCCAACGCCGCCGAGGCTCTCCAGTCCGTCACGCAGCGGCAAAAGCTCCTCGCCGAGCACAAGTCGCGGATCCTCGACCCGCTCGCCGTCGCCGTCAAGGAAATCAAGGCGCTCTTCGCCCCGGCCGAGGCGCTCCTCAACGACGCCCGCGAGTTCGTGCGCGAGAAAATGAAGGACTACGACGCCAAGCTGCAGCGCCTCGAGCAGCAGCAGCGCGCGAAGCTCGCGGCGAAGGGCGACACCGAGACCGAGGTCGTACTGCGCCCGTCGACCGTGCACACGTCGAGCGGCGGCACCGTGTCGTTCACGACGCACGAAGAACTCGTGATCGTCGACGAGTCGGCGCTGCCGCGGCGCTACCTCGTGCCTGATACCGTGGCGATCCGTCGCGCGCTGAAGGCCGGCATCGAAGTGCCCGGCGCGAAGCTCGTCGAGTCGCGCACTCCGACGACGCGCACCTAGGAACGAGGCTCGCCCATGCCCCCGATTCGTCCTACGTGGATCGTGCACGTCGCGGCTTGGCTCTCGCTCATCGCGACGGGCGTCGCGCTCTGGTACCTCATTTGTGGAGCGGGGTTCGTGCGATGAGCGACGTCGAGCGCCCGACACAGCACCCGCTCAGCGTGTTCTGCAAGCGCCACGACGCGCACGAGGCGCGCTATCTGCAGGAGCGTCCGCTGCTCGACGACCGGTGCGCGATGTGCCGCGTCGAGCAGCTCGAGGCCGAGAACCGCATCTACCGCCTCTCGACGCAGTCGCCGGCCGAGTTCGCCGACGAGCTCGCTCGGCTCGTGCGCTTCGAGGCCGAAGTGCGCAGCTCGTTCGGGCCGGTGTGCCCGGTGCACATGAGCGAGGCACGACGCTGCCCTACGACGTGCGACTACCGGCGCGGCTGCAGCGCCATCGACCCCGCCGCGCTTTAATGCAATTGCATCGCACCGCGTCAATACCGCAATCTACGGACACCCCTTGACGGCGACGCCCCGGCGCCCTCACAATCGACCAATTAGATTGGTAGTTGGGCGCTGGGGCCCGGGGACACGCCGCCAATGTCTGACGATTATTCGGACTCGAACTCGAAGCCGAAGCCACCCGCAGTCGCGCCGCACGTTGTGCCGCTCGAGCTGCCGCGCAACTACTGGCGATACGCCCAAGCATCCGGCGACCTCGAGCACATCATCGACGGCGGCATCGTTATCACGATCGTGAGCGCCGGGTATTCCGGGCACGCCGAGGGGCTCAACAACCCCGACCTCGAGCACGTGCACAGCGTCGGGCCCATTCCGCGCGGGCGCTGGGCTATCGGCGCCCCGCACGACTCCGACTCGACGGGGCCCTACTCGCTGCCACTCTGGCCCGACGCAGACACCGACACGCACGGGCGCTCGCAATTCCTGATGCACGGCGACAACTACCTGCGCAATCGATCCGCGTCGCACGGCTGCATCGTCCTTCCGAGAAGAATACGAGAGCTCGTGCATGAGTCATCGGACGGTGCACTATTGGTGATCGCATGAAGTGCAAGCGTCAAGAGTGTGGCAAAGAGGCTCGTCTTCGTGTCTCGAAGAGAGGTACGGCTCCGGTTTATTGTTCGATAGCGTGTCAGGTGCGGCAAAGACGCAAGGATCGAACGCGAAGACCGTGCATGCACTGTTCGAAGATGTTTACTCCGGGACGCACTGGAGCAGTAGCTGAATTCTGCTCTCGATACTGTCGCGAGGCGTCTTGGGCTCGCGGGCACGCCGAACAGCGAAGCCTCCGTTATCATCGAAGTTCGCTAGCGCGAAGATATGGGCTTTCGATTTCCGAGTACACAGCGATGTTCAAAGCACAGAATGGACGTTGCGCTATCTGTGCTGTCGATCATAGGTTGCTGAAACGGCGCTTGGCTGTCGATCACGACCACAAAACCGGACGAGTGCGTGGGCTGCTGTGCAGCAGTTGCAACACAGGGCTTGGGCACTTCAAGCATTCATTGGGCGTTGTAGAAACGGCGCTCAATTATCTCGCGGGCGCTCATCGTCGCCGTGGGGTCGCTGCATGAACTGGCTGCACGAGCTCACGTCGCTCTCGCCCCTCGCGCTCTTCGCGCTCACGCTGCTCGTGTTCGCGGCGACGGCCTACCGTCTCGTGCCAACCATGGCCCGGCGCCTAACGACTAAGGTCGAGCACGAACGTACTGATAAGATCTCAGAGTCGGTCGAGGCGCGCGTCTCGCAGCGGCTGTTCGATTCGCTCAGCACCGAGTTCTTCGAGCAGAACCGCAAGCGCGGTGATCGGTTGCATTCCGCGGAGACCGACATTACGCGATTGAATCTCCTGACGGAGCGTCATGATCGCGACATCGAAGAGCTCAAAGAGGAGCAGCGCTTGACTCAGGAACACGCCGCTTCAATGGATCGCGCGATAGTGCAGATTCGAGCCGACCAGCGCTACTCGACGCAAATGCTCGAGGACATGCGGCGACGGCTCGCGAGTCTCGAAGGCCCGATTCGCCGCATAGACATGTACTTCGAGCTCCGGCAGCGTCAAGGCAGAGGCCCGGGGCCCAGCGCCGACACGCCCGAGCCGACGCCGATACCGCCGCGCATCTCGACGTCGATCGACGCCGTCGAGTTCGAGGTGAGGCCGGCGCGAACGCCAGCGAAAGACGACGACTCCGACTCCGAGCCCACATAGGCGATCCGCAAGCCGCAACGTCGCAGCCGCAAGCCGTTACGCCGTTCAATCGCGCGCGGTGCAAAGCTCACACGTCGCGCACTATCAAGGAGCGATCCCAATGGACGTCCCCAACGTCGATATCGCCAAGGTCATCGAGATTTACAACAAGCTGAAGCCGCTCATCGATCTCATCGGCGGGCTCTTCCACAAGAAGCCGAAGCCGGTGCCCGCGCCTCCGATCGTACCCGCTGAGCCGCCGACGCCGGGCGCCCCCGCCCCGACGCCGATCGTGCCAATCCCGATTCACGCCCGCGCCGTTGCGTCGGCGCGCCTCGAGATCCAGAAGGCCGAGGGCCCCGACCTCTCGACGCCCGAGCGCCGAGTCTCGCCGGGCAATCTGTACTCCGACGTCGCCGGCATGGTGAAGCGCAACGAGGCTTTCGCCTACGGCACGTCGTTCTGGTTCAACCTGACCGCGTACGACTCCGACGGCGAGCCCATCGAGAATCAGGCGCTCGTCGACGCGAATCTCGAGTTCCGCACGCGGCACGAGCTGCGGCGTAACGGCGAGCTCGTCGCGTACTTCAAGGGCGAGGGCGATGACAACCCGGTCGGCGAGGGGCAGCCCGTGCCCTACCACGTGTGGAGCATCGACGGGTTCCGCATGTCGACGGCGTCGTGGCTGCAGAGCGCCGGCCTCAACGCGCGCATCCGCATCGATCTCGAGGGCACGTGGGAGATCGTCGGCTATGTGAACGGCGTCGAGTCGAACCGCTTCGAGTTCCGTACGTCGTAGGGGGCGCTCGTCGCTGCCCGGGCGGGGCCTATTGCTGGAGCGGTAGATCCCGCCTTACAATCCTAGCTGCACCGCTCGCTCGCTCAACATGGCCCGGCATCGTAGATCAGGCCCCTACGGTGCCGGGCCGCTCTGTCGAAGGACAGCGCAAGAGCGCGACTAATCGAGCGGCAATCGCAGGAGGATTAACGCACATGCCCACCGATTACGATTTCTTCGTTACGCTCTGGAAGGCCGCGCGCGCCTTCGCCCTCGCCGGGCTCATGGTCATGCTCGCGTCGCTGGCGAACTGGCTCACCGACGGCGTTGTCATGGCGTCGGTGCTCAGTCATCTCCCGTCGTGGTCGATGGCGATCGTGCTGCCCGCGATGCATGCGGCGGGCGTCGCCCTCGAGAACTGGCTCAAGCACCGCAACCGCGGCGACGGCGGCGAGGTCACTGTCGACACATCGAAGCTCGGCAACTAGGCGACGGGCGTCGCTCATCGCACATCGCACAGCCGCGCCGCTCGGCGCACGAGGTCCCGCAATGCGCAAGCGCTCCGGATCCGCATCCGCACTTCTCGCCTCGCTCCTCGCCGTATCTCTCGCCATTGGCCCGGCATCGGCCTCGCTCTCCGGTGCCGGGCCCCTCCCCGCTCGCCCGGCGCTGGCGCTGGCGATCCCGACCTTCGCTACGCTCATCAATGCCGGGGGCGGCGGGCACACCATTCAAGACGAAGGATCCTCGCTCACGCAGCGCACGATCCTCAACTTCACGGGCGTCAACGTCGCCGTCACCGACGCCGGGGGCAAGACCGTCGTTACGATCACCGGGGCGTCGTCGGCGCTCGACAACTTAGCGTCGGTCGCCATCAATACTTCGCTGCTGCCTGCGACTGCGGGGTCCGCCGACCTCGGCTCGACGTCGAAGCCGTTCGGCACGGGGTACTTCGGCTCGACGCAATACATCGCCGTCTCGCACAACGGCACCAATGCCACGTTCACGCCGTCGACGGGGCGCCTCGTTCTGTCGCCGTTCCTGCTCGGCAACGCGTCCACCAACATCGTGGCATCCGACGCCTACCTCATGTGGGAAGACACCGGCGCGCAGCACATCATGCGATACGCGACGCTCGAGACGCCCGACACAATGCAGTACATGTTCGGCACCGCGGGCCGCAACGTTGTCGAGGGCGAGCGCGGCGACGAGGGTTTCGACCATGCTCATGCACAGCGCGCGTATCCGATGCGCTACATGCACTCACAATCCCAGTCGGCGACGAAGTGGATCGGCTTCGGGCACGACGACACCGACGGGCGCATCGAGGTAGGCAGCGGCGCGATTCACATGGTCTCGACCGTCAATATGGATGCTGCGACGGCGTTCACGATCTCGGGCACCAATGCTCAAATGACGTCGGGCGGAAACATGGTGCTGTACAACGGCGCGTATTTCGGATGGGCTACGGGCTCGAGCGCCGCGGGCGGCACCGACATAACGTTGAATCGCGCAGCGGCGGGCATTCTCGGGCTCGACCTCGCCGCCTCGACCACGGCGACGCGCGGCTTGCGCGGGTTCCAAGCGACGGGCGCCGACCACGTCGGCGGCGATCTACTGCTGCAGGCAGGCCCCTCGACCGGCTCAGCGCGCCCGGGCCTCGTGCGCCTGCAGTCTGGCCCCATCGGTGCGGCCTCGAGCTCTACGGCTCAGACGCCCATCGACCGCGGAGTCTTCGGCGCTACCCTCGCGCTCACCGACGCCTCGACGACCTCGCTCGTCTCGATGACGATGGCGAGCGATACCTCCGCCGTCGTGCACATCATCTATAACGTCGAGGCGCTCGACGCGTCGCACGTGCTGCAGCTCGACGCCGGCTCGATCACGTGCAGCGCCTCGAACTCAAACGGCTCGTTCGGGCAGAACGCGTGCACCGCGGTAGGCGACAATCGCCACATCGTGCCGTCGGGCACGCTGACTGTAGCCTGGACCGTAACGGCGGCGAACCCGGCGATCGTGCAAGTCAACGCGGATACATCGCTCACGCCGTCGACGGGCTATCCTCGAATCACCTACACCGTTTTCAACCTCACGCAGCAGGCCATCGCGCCGCAGTAGTCGGCGCTCTCGAAGGAGCGAGCCGCAATGGAAAATCGATCCCCCCTCCCCCGGTGCCTCCACGTCGGAATGCGCATCGCCATCGTCGTCGCCGCGCTGGCGCTGCTCGTCGTGTTCGCTCCGGGCACCGCGCACGCCCAGACTCCGACGCCCACGCCCGCGCCCGAGAACTATACGATCCCCGCGCCCTCGAACCGCGTTACGCAGCTCATCCAGGTCGTCAACATGCGCAATGAAAAAACCTGCGTGCGACTCTGGCGCCGCGCGGGCACCAATCCGTGGGCCGTACCGTGGCAGTGCACTCAAGCTCAGGCGTGCGTCGTCGCTGGCGCCACCGGGGGCGCATCGTGCACCGCAGCTCAGGCTAGAGCCGTCGACGCGCGAATCTGGGTCAACACTACCGAAGCCGGGCGCACCGAGTTCGTGACGTTCTTCATGGTGTCGCCAGCGTTCGACGACCAATACAGCGCCGTGCCGGGTTGGGATCAATACATCCAATGCGTGACGTGGAACGCAGCGTCGCAGGCCACGAAAGACGCTATGTGCACTAACGCTCAGCGCCCGGTGCCGTGCACGCTGTATCCGGCGACGTGCAACTAACGAAGCTCGATGGATCGGAGGATCGCATGACGACTCGACGACGCTGCGCCATTCTCGCTCTCGCCAGCGCCATAACGCTGGCCCTGTGCGCCTCCCCTGCTCGAGCCGACATCGTCGACATAGCTGCGGGCGGCACGATCCATCTCAAGTGCCCGACGACTTTCTCGTTCGTCCCGACGACGCTCGCCGGCTCGCCCGTCGTCTCGATCTACAAAGACGGCTCGCTCACGCAAACCACGACTGGCGTAACGCTCACCGTCGACTTCGACGGCGTTACCGGGCTCAACGACGTCGGCGTCGACACTTCGAGCGACGGCACCTTTTACGCCGCGGGCTCGACGTTCAGCGCCGTCGTCACGACGGGCACCGTCGGGGGCGTGAGCGTCGTCGGCAACGTGTGCGGAGAGTTCGCGATCCAGCGCTCGACGATTAGCGCCGTCTCCGGCGCCGTCGGCAGTGTGAGCGGCAACGTTGGAGGCAACGTCAGCGGTAACGTTGGCGGCAACGTCGTAGGCTCGACCGCGAGCGTCACGGGCAACGTGGGCGGCAACGTCGTAGGGAGCGTCGGCTCGGTCTCCGGCAACGTAGGCGGAAATGTCACGGGCACAGTCGCCAGCGTTCTCGGGAACGTCGGCGGCAACGTCTCGGGCAACGTAACCGGGAGCGTCGGGGGCAACGTCGTCGGCGCTGTCGGCAGCATAGCGTCGGGCGGCATCTCCTCGGCTTCGTTCGCCCCCGACGCCCTCGACTCGGGCGCCCTCGCTACGTCGGCCGTCAACGAAATCGTCGCGGCGATCCCGACGCCCTCGAGTCCGCCCTCCGCTGCCGCCAACGCCGACGCCATTTGGGACGAGCTGCTCGCCGGGCACGCCGGTGCCGGATCCGCGGGCGCCGCGCTCTCTGCCGCTGGGGGCTCGGGCGATCCCTGGACAACCGCGCTCCCTGCGTCCTACGCCGACGGCACCGCAGGCCACATCATCGGCAACATCGTCGCCGACCTCTCGAGCACCGGCGTCACGATCGTGTCTCCCTTCGACCCGACGACGGGCAAGCTTCGCCTCACGCGCGGCGACGACTACCCCGCCGACGAAGACGGCGCCATTCCCGCGTTCACGTCGACGTCGTGGCCCGACCTCACCGGCGCCGTTGTGCGCCTCACGATCCGCAAGCGCGTGCCCGGTACCGGACTCGGGGGCGACGTGCTGCTCACGATCCTCGACACTGAGGCGCTGCGCAGTGCCGGGGGCGCATCGCAGAGCGTTACCTTCGAGCCGCTCAGTGTGCCCGGCGATCCCGTCGTGAATTCGCAGGTCGGGGGCACGGCGTCGCTCGTCCCCGGTGTAGCGGCGGCGAAGTTCGATATAGAGGCGACTCTAGCGAGTGGCGCCGTCAAGACGCTCGCTGCGGGGCTCGTCGACGTGATCGAGGACATAACACACAACTAGGGGCGCCCCTCGCCTCCTCGCCCCGGCGCAGGATTGCCGATCCACGATCCTCGCGCCGGGGGCCTCGCAGTCTGTAATCGGCGGGGTTACCATTACGGCATGTCGATCCCCGACGCCGATGCCGATGCCGATGCCGATACCGCCCTCGAGCTGCGCAATTCGCTCGACCCCTCGCACGTCTCGTTCTATCGATCCGCCTACCGGGGACGCCTCGTCGTTCTATGCGGTGGCACAACGCTCAACGAACAACCCCTCGAGCTGCTGCACGGCACACCGACCCTAGGGGTCAACGAATCATTTCGAGGTGCCCACCCCGCCACCCGCTACCCCTCCACCTGGGCCCACCTCCTCTCTGACTGGCGAGGTGCCGACGCCTACGGGGCCGAGGTCGTTCGGCGCTGGCCGCTAATGCTCACGTTCCAGAAGATCGCTTCGGACAGTCACGTCGCCGGAACGATCCCGCTCATTCGCCGCAACGGCGAAGAATTCCG